>Ga0123355_10016405_pt1 | contig 11672 bp, 15 predicted proteins | sample TergutEmb28metaG_3_FD_89872 | JGI IMG/M metagenome (GOLD analysis project Ga0123355, IMG submission 89872) | Embiratermes neotenicus P1 segment gut microbial communities from Petit-Saut dam, French Guiana - Emb289 P1 | ecosystem: Host-associated > Arthropoda: Insects > Digestive system > Gut ...
AAAATCATCCCAGTTCATAGGAGCTGTGTCATGAATAGCATAAAAATGCACGATTGCGCCTGCTTCTTTTGCCCAGAGCCCAAGTTGTGACGCACATGGCAAATTGGCAGGGATGTTAATTTTAACATAACCCGCCTCGCGCATGATTTTTTCAAATGCAATTAAAAATTTTTCATACATATTTGTTTTTTCCTTTGTTAAAATTGATCGAAATAGATTTCTTGCGAAATTATAACGAACTGATTTTTGAGCGTCATTTTGCACTTTTCAAAATATTGACAAATAGCTATAAAATTTTAACTTTAGGGCGATACTTAAAATTAAACCGCCAATTCAACCACTGGTTTATTGATTTGCCGTTTGATGGCGTTTATAATAAGAGTACAACAAACAAATTACAAAAAGGAGATAGAGACTATGAAAAAAATAATCAGCAAGTTTTTTAAAAATTCAGGGGCATCAAAAAACAATTACTACGTAACAAATGCACAAGAAGCATGGCAGGACTATGAAACAAAAATGCAAACAGCACTGGCATACACCCAATTTCCAAGATAGCACACAAAGAGGGCGAACATTGTTCGTCCTTTAGCTTGTCAAAAACAATCCTTTGACGATATCTTCAGGAACAACAATGCCAAGCGCATTGCAAAATGCAATAATTTGTCCAAGATGCATGGTTTCGTGCATTATCATTAAAGACACAACTTCGTGTACGTTTCTGCTGTTGCTATTCCATGCCACTTCTTCGTTGCCGCTGCATTTTTCAAGCAGATTTTTCATTTTTTCGTCAGTGTCATTCAAAAGCGTAAATAATTCATCCTTTGCTTTAAAAGCTGGCACATTCCAATTAGTGGAATCCATTTCGCCAGACCCAATGCCTTCAACAAAGCATTTCTGCACCCAAGCCATTTCTGCAATTTGTTCAAAAATTGTCGCAAATGTTTTGCGGGGCAGTTTTTTAAGCAGGTCAGTATCGCTTAACTGTGCAAGAAAATGAACAGTGTTTCGGCGGGCATAGCTCCAAATTGCAAACTGCCCCTGCAGTGATGTAAGCACAAAAACCCTCCTTTGTGTGTGGTTGCTTTGGCATGACTTTTTATGCAAAAATACCCATTCCATAAATCATGAAAAAGCCTGGCAATCCTAAAAAGGCCACTAGCGCAACTGTTAAAAGATTAAGCCCAGGAAGCGCAAGGGCAAAGCCTAAAAATGCAATGGCGTAGTTAACACCCCAAATCGCTCCTGCGCTAAAAACGCCCTTTGCTGCAAGGCTAAATGCCGCACGCTTACGGTTTGCAGCAAAAATGAGTATAATTGACGCAATAACTACAATCGAAATTAGAATAATCAAATTACTATTCATAGCTACCCCCTAAAACATTGCTGAAACAAGCCCTCTTTGTTTGCACATCTGCAAATAGAATGTGTAGCGCTTGTTGATGGCGCTAAGTTCATACACAAAGCTGTCAATCAAATCAGGGTCAGTTACGGCGTCAAGTGCTAAATGTATGCGGTCAAGGTCTTTTTTCAGCATCTCTAGGGTGGATAAAATCATCATGTCCTCTCGGGACAACTTTTGGTTTTTTGAAGTCTTTTTTGCTTTTTCTTTATTTTGCGGCGAAAATGCTGCAGTTGCTGTCATAATATTCCTCCTATCGCTGTGTTTTTCTGATGCAGGGCAGACGAAAGCGCACCTGCACAGCCCGTCCACTGCAAGGATGGCATTTTGCCAACCAGCACAATAGACCACATATACAATATAGTCAGAAATTATGAAAAATATTCCAAATCCATGCTATGTACCATTCTTCTTGCTTTTGAAGCTAAAGCGTTTTTCTGTGCCATTTAGCAACCAGCGGATATTCTTGTGGTGCAGTATTACGCCTATGACACACAGCACCCATAAGGTTATAACGATTTCAAGATATTCGCTGTAGTAAAAAGTGGTTATAGCACCCCACGAAATGTAACCCGTTATTGAAGAAAGCGAAATGAAGCGGGTTAAAAAGACTATAGCAAGCGCAATGCTTAGCACAATGGGGATAAAGCGAGGGTCAAACATAAGCAAGATGCCAATGGAGCAGGCAACACCCTTGCCGCCTTTAAATTTGAGCCAAAAAGGGAAGCAATGCCCAAAAAACACACCCACGCCAACTATCAGCCCATATATGTATTGGTTGGCTTCAAGCCCCCAGGGGTTAATACCAAAAACAACGGCGTACAGTATAATTATTGGTATCATAGTTTTTAAAAGGTCGAAAAATAATACTAAAAGCCCATATCTAAAACCTAGCACACGATAAGTGTTTGTAGCTCCTGCGTTGCCGCTTCCATGCTCTCTAATATCAATTTTGCCAAATATCTTGCCGATGAAAAATGCTGACTGTATTGTCCCGAAAAAATACCCTCCCAGAAAATACAGTGCAAACACCCAAATCGGCGGGTTTATAGCCCAATCAGGCATACTTATCATTCCTTCCTGTCTCTGTTTCGTGCTATAAAATGTATCGGTGTTCCCTTAAAACCAAAATTCAGACGAATTTGATTTTCAATGTAACGCTTGTATGAGAAGTGCAAAAGCTCTGAACTGTTCACAAAAAGTATGAAAGTAGGCGGCTTTATAGATACTTGCGTCATATAGTAAATTTTTAAAGACTGCCCTTTTACAGCAGGCGGCTGGTTGCGTGCCATGGCTTCAATCAGCACTTCATTCAAAATGCCTGTTTGAATACGCATTGCAGCGTTTTGTGCCACAACTTTTATTTCTCTAAATAAATTCTGCACACGTTGCCCTGTTAAAGCTGAAATGTAAAGCCTTGGGGCATATGCCATGTACTTAAGCTCCGCATCAATCTTTTCATCATATTTTGCCATGGTTTTATTATCTTTTGAAACCATGTCCCATTTGTTAACAACAATAATGCCCGCTTTGCCATTTTCGTGGGCTATGCCAGCTATTTTTGTATCTTGGTCTGTTATGCCTTCTTCGGCAGAAATGACAAGGATTGCCACGTCGCAACGCTCCACAGCAGCAACAGCACGGATTAAGCTATACTTTTCAATGTCTTCTTTGACCTTGCTTCTGCGCCTAATGCCTGCTGTATCAATGAACATATAACGCTGGCCGTCTTTTTCATAAAAAGTGTCTACAGCATCACGGGTTGTGCCTGGCATATCCGCCACAATAACTCTATGTTCGCCCAAAATGCGGTTGATGATGGATGACTTGCCCACATTGGGCTTGCCAATGATGGCCACTTTAATGATATCGTCATCATCATAATCCTCTATATCCTCAGGAAAATGCCCGCAAATAATGTCGAGCATATCACCAAGCCCCATCATGTTTGCAGCAGAAATCGGCAAAGGGTCACCAAGCCCCAGTGCATAAAATTCATATGCCAAAGCGTCTTGCTTAATGTCATCCAGCTTGTTTACTGCAAGCACAACAGGTTTGCCACTGCGCCGCAAAATATCTGCAGCATCAGTGTCACCTTCAGTCAGCCCTGCTTTTCCGTCGGTTACAAATAAAACTACATCGGCCGTTTCTATAGCAATTTGCGCTTGGTTTTTAATTTCCTGCGTAATGTTGTCATCGGCGTGAAAGTCCAGCCCGCCTGTGTCCACTAGTAAGAATTGATGCCTCTGCCAGCTGGCTTGCGCATAAAGCCTGTCTCTGGTAACTCCTGGCGTGTCTTCTACAATAGATAAGCGACTGCCGACTATTCTGTTAAAAAGTGTGGACTTGCCTACGTTTGGGCGTCCCACTATTGCTACTATTGGTTGCATAATATCTCCTCTTAAGTACTGCCGCCTAAAGGCGGCTAAAGTAACGCCTGAAAGTCATTTGAGCCAGTCATGGGTTTCAGCCATTACTTTAGCCGCCTTTAGGCGGCAATATTATATCCTAATTCGAGCCACAAGCTCGCCTGCAAGCAACTCTCCAGTTTCCTCAAAACCTAGATTTTGATACCACTTCCTAACCACGGCATTTTCGGGCTCATAAGAAACATAACAATAGCTAGCTTCGCCGTAGGGTTTCTTTCTAATTTCTTCAAGGGTAAGTGTCAAGGCCTGGCGCGCATATCCCTTGCCCTGCTGGTTCTTATCAATCATAAACCGCCAGAAGTAGTAATAGTCTTCCTTGCGTTTTGCAACATGCTTTTCACTAAACGCTTTTGTGAAAAAGGCATACATGATAAAACCCACTATTTTACCGTCAGCATAAATAGCATAAGGGCGAGCAATACTGCCCTTGCCCAAAAGTCGCCTGTTAACCAAAAAGGCTTGCCATATGCTGCTTTTGTTGCTAGCCACAAATCTTTTTTGTTCAGGTGCAACTTTAAGCCTAGCACACTTTATTATATTTCCAAATCTAACTTTTTTTAACGTAACCATGTATAATAACCTCCCACAAGGCATCCCCTGTGGTTTCTACCGCAACAACTGGAACCCCAAGCGCATCGGACACGTCTTGCAAGGTCGCATCGTCCAAAAACACATCTTCGCCATCCCTCAAGCAAGTCTTAGGCAAAAGAACTAGCTCGCCCAGATCCTGTCCCGAAAGCTGGTCTATAATGTCACGCCCAGTCAAAAGCCCAGAAACAGTAATCCTCTCTCCATAAAACTCGTTAACAATCTCTTTAACCTGCACGTGAGGAAAGTCCCTAACAAGCTCCCTCAAAAACGATCCAGCTGCAACCCCCGTAACCAAAGTAGCTAAACTGATAACTGATAACTGATAACTGATAACTGCTTCCCCAAACTCTTCCCGAAAAGCAGCCATCATTCCCACGCCATTATCAATTTGTGGGAAGTCCTCATAGTCCTCATAATCAGGCAAGTCAACCTCTGCCTTAAGATAAAACTCATCCGCCGCAAAAACAAAACGACAATTTTTTTCTTCCAAAAATTTTTCCTGCCAGCTTTTGATTTGCTTAACAACTTGCCTGCAATCATCCTTCTCAAGGGGTTCAATATGGGTCAAGCCATCCCTGTGCTTGGTAAGCCCAACGGGCACAACGCTAAGTGAGCAGCCGCCGCCATCATCTGGAATGTAACGGCTAAGGTCGTAAATTGTCTTGTCAAGTTGATTGCTGTCGTTATAACCCTTGCAAAGTACAATTTGCATAGCAAGCACAATACCAGCGTCAGCAAGCTGCTGCAAAAAGTCAAGTGACCTTCCAGCCTGCGTGTTGCCCATCATCTTGACCCTAAGCACAGGGTCTGTTGAATGTATTGAAATATTGACAGGCGAAATACGATGCTTGATGATTCTATCAACATCACCAGAAGTCATATTTGTAAGCGTTATGTAATTGCCGTGCAAGAAAGAGAGTCTGTAATCATCATCTTTTACATACAACGTTTCACGCATTCCAGGCGGCGTTTGGTCAATAAAGCAAAAAATGCAATTATTACCACAGCTACGCATTTTGTCCATCAAACCATCTTCAAAAACAAGCCCCAATTCCTCATAGGTATCTTTTTCAATCTCCAAAAGCCACTCTTCGCCACCTGCTTTTTCAATCAGCATTTCCAGTTCTTCTTCAAATTGAAACATGCGGTAATCAAAAACATCCACAACGACCTGTCCATTTATCGCAACTAAAAAATCCCCCGCTTTAATACCCATCTCAGCAGCTATGCTATTTTCTTCAACTTCTATAATCAGCTTTTTCATTACCATTTATCCTCATTCATGCCTGTTTCGCCAACTCCTGAGCCGATATAGGGATATTCCAAACCTGGATGTTTTCTCTCCCATGCCTCGCTGGCAAGATACAGTAAATCTTCAAAGTCCATTTCCCAGAAATCTTCAGTGGGCGAACTGCCGTTTTTTATGGCGTTGTAATATTTTTCGCCCTGCGCAACCATCATACAACGGCAATATAAAAACATGTCAGGGCTGAGATAATTATCGTTCGCTTTCATAAAAAGCTCACCCAACCTTATCCCGTCCAGATCATAAAGATATTGTGCCAACTGCTCATCAAACGAAAATATAGACTCATCATCTTGCTTTGAAAGATATTCGATAGCAGGTTCAAGCGTGCTTTCCTCGTCTTCCCAATCAAACAAGTCAATTATTTCCCAAAAAGTTTTTTCTCCACTATTTTCAGCCATGTTTACCTCCCGCTATTACAAACCAATCATCGCCATCATATTTCCACGAGGCATACCATCTCGCCTGTGCGAATAAAACAGCTTGGGCAAGTCAAAAGTGCAAAGTCCCGCAATTTCGATATTTTTGAGACAAAGCCCCGCTAAAATTAGTGATTGACGACATATGCCCCACAAATCAATGTGAAATTTATTTTCTGCTACCTTGCTATTATATATGAAATTGTCGCAAAAGGGAAGGTTTTTTTTAAAATTGTGGGCAACTTCTGCATCCACCTCAAAATTTTTTGCAGAAATAGAAGGTCCAATGCCTGCCAAAACGTCAGCGGGATTGCAGCCGTAGCGGGATTGCATAGCAGAAACAGCCGCCTGTGCCATATTTTTGGCACAGCCCCGCCAACCCGCATGGGCATTGGCAATAACACGCTTGATGGGGTCAAAAAGCAAAATGGGCACACAGTCGGCGTAATACGTTGCCAAAGTTATGCCGCTTTCATTAGTTATAAGACCATCACAATTTATATCATCAGTTTTTTCGGACGCTACTGAAACGGTTGTTTCATGCACCTGTTTTGCCATCACAATGCTGCGCACATCAAAACCAACTGCATCACAAATGCGCCGCAGGTTTTTGGCAACAGCATTAGGGCAGTCTCCGTTGTGAAAACCCAAATTAAGACTGGAAAAGACTCTTTCGCTGACCCCGCCTAAGCGAGTGGTGAAGCAGTGCCTAAGCCCAGCCTGTGTTAAATTTTCAAAAACGAAGTACTGTAAGCCATTTTTTTCTATTATCATTTTAAAGCCCTATTATTCCCAAAAAGCATTTTCAATATGCTCAATTTCAAGCCCTTCGCGCCCAAACACTTCTATAATGTCAAAGCGGCAATTGGCCTCCCACAGTCCATTTTCATAAAGAAATATTTTTGCCGTTTTGATAATGCGGCGGTTTTGGCCACTGCCTGCAATATTATCAAAGCCCGTGCCAAACTTGCGCCCACGTCTATACTTTACCTCGATGAAAACAATATAATCTCTATCTTTGGCAACAATATCAATTTCGCCGCTGGCTCTTTTATAGTTTTGGACTATCAAAATATATCCCTTAGCTTCTAAAAAGCCCAAGACGACAGCTTCGCCATATTCGCCTTTTTTAGCGTTATTCATAATCTGCCATGCCCTCAAGCGCATCTAGCCTATCGATATACACCAAAACCTGTGCAACGACCTCATAAAGTTCAGGCGGAATTTCTAAGCCGATATCAACACGGCTAAGCTCTTCAACCAGCCTTGCATCTTGATAAAGCTTTACATCGGCTTCTTTGGCGGTTTCAAGGATTTTATCCGCTACATGCCCTTTGCCTGAGGCAACAACCCTTGGCGCATTAAAACCAAGCTTGTACTGCAATGCAACGGCTTTTTTCTTCATGTCTGCTTTTGCTTTGCTCATAATCAAACCCTCATATCAAACGAATAACGCTTGGGTGCGCCGTCCATATCTGCTTCCAACACTTGCCTGACTGCTGTTGTGCCAACGGCTGCCTGCTCATCCTTGGTTACATCAAACTTCTCAGTCAGCTTCTTCGCCTTTAAGCCTGTCAGCACGTAACCTGCATTTTTTAACAAATCAGATAAATCAAGGCTATTTAGCGTCACAGTATTGATAGTTTTGTCCTTATCGCTTCTAAATTGCAAGCTTACGTTTTTATCATTTTTATTTACAAGTATTTCTACACGTCCCAAAAAGGCCATGTCAAGGGCGATAAGGGCGGTAGCTATCCTGCCATCTCCCCGCTTGCCGCCCCCGCCTTTTTTCTTAAAAATATGAAGTTCTGCAAGCTGCTGGTTTTCGCCATGAAAGGGCAATTGAAAGTATGTTTTGTTTTCAGTTATGTTTCTAGAAAAATCTATTATATCAGCAATGTTATCAGCCACTTGAGCCAAAGCCGTGTTGCCGCCATTTTTAGCGGCGGTTGAAATTTCTTGCGCTGTGGTTTTTAGGCTTTCCAGCGTGGCGTTTGGGTCTGTTCCCACAGCTGCAAACTGGCGAAGCTGACCAAGCAGCCCCTGCCACATATCGGCCGTTTGAGCCGCTTGCAAGCTGGTTTTTGGAGCAGCGGCGTTTGCTTCCAGCAGTGATACCGCCTTTTGTATTTCGCTTTGCAAATCCATTTCGCCGCTTGTAAGTGCTGTAAATACTTGTACGGTTCGGTCTGTAGGCGCAAAATTATTTTCGACTAAAAACTTTATATGCTCAAAAGGTGCATCGGGCATGGAATATTTAAAAAACGCTGTGCGCTGGATTGTGCCTATGTCAATCGGCATGTTGCGTGTGACCAAATCTTCTACAATGCCTGCATTTGCAGTTGTTAACTGCATGTTAGCGGCAGACAGAGCCTCACGAACAATGCTTGCCGAAACACCTCCAGAACCACGTAAAAACTCCAAAAAAACCTGCCCTGGCTTGGTTTCTCGCACAACAAAACTCGCCATGTCACCAATCCTGGCATCGGGCGTTACAAGCGAGCGGGCAGTTAACGTGCCGCCTTCTGCCATGCGCAAGCTAACAGAGCCCTGCTTCATGTCCAAAATTTCGGCAGAAAAGGTTTGGCCAGGCACAAGGCTGTTAATGTTTTTGACCTGCGGATGTAGTTTTGATTGCACCAAAAGTTCATTGCCCGCCCCATCAGGATTTGCACCCAGCATGGCAGAAACATCCATTTTTGGCGCAACAGAGCCTGTAGATTCAATGGGATTCATCATTTGCGCCCCTTTCAACAATTGTAGCTTTGCCATAATTTCCTTAGAAAATTCGGGCGACAAGGCTGGCATTTCAAATGGGTTTATTTGGGTTGTCTGCGCCGCTGCTTGCGCAAGCTGTTTTTTTGCAGCCTGCCCCTTTTGTCCATCAGTCCCATCAGGGGTTGCATCAGGCATAATGATGGGGGCAACAGGCGCATTTGTAGTTGTTTTTGTCGCTTCTACATTGTACATGCTAAAGATACCCCCTATAAAAAGCTTTGCCTATGAATTGGCGTTAAGCCGTGTTTTTTTATAGTATCCATATGTTTTTTTGTGCCATAACCTTTATGTTCATCAAAACCATATTCTGGATAAAGCTCATGATACTTAATCATTAGCTCATCCCTGGCAACTTTTGCCAAAATTGAGGCGCAAGCAATGCTAAACGATTTCGAGTCGCCTTTTACAACGGCCACACCAGGCATCCCAAGCGGGTTAACGTTGCCATCTATCAGCGCAAAGTCTGCTTGCGGCGTAAGGTCACAAGCGGCACGGCACATAGCGGCAAAGCGTGCCTTCAAAATATTTATTTTATCTATTTCTTTATTATCGACAAAAACAATGCTATATGTTAGAGCAGATGCTAAAATTATTTTGCTAAGCTCTTTGCGCTTGTTTGCACTAAGTTTTTTGGAATCATCAATCCCCGCTATTGGCGTTTTTTTAGGCATAATTACTGCCGCTGCACACACAGGCCCAGCTAAAGGTCCAGCTCCTGCCTCGTCTACTCCGCAAACATGCCCAAAATGGGCGTACTCATGGTCAAAAAGAAGCAAAGCTTCCAAACGCTTGTGTTCTATGGCATCTTTGGTGCGGCGTTTTTTATAAGCCTGAATTAGCCTAAGGACTCCCGCGCGCTCATCACTTTCAAGCTTCTTGAGCACAGGGGGCAGCTCATCTTCTGGCGTGTTTTCCAAAAGTTGCTTAATTTCTTCGATTGTCATAGGGCAACCCCCTTACAGTGAAGTGAAATTAATGCCTGTAAAAGGGCTGGTGCTGGGCTTTAACAGCCTTTCGGGTTCGGCAAACAAATTTGTGACCCCGCCAAAGGCGATAGCACGCCCAAGATAGTACGCTGCTAAGTATTCACGCCAGTTGCTGTATTTTTTGCTTGCATTTTCTGCCGCCAGTTTAATATAGGGCATGGCTTCTTCTTGTGTTATGTAGCCAAGGGCTGCAGATGTGCGAGCAACAAATGCCGTGCGGCCATAATCCCAGGCTTCAAAATTTTGTATGTTGTACAGCTCAATTTTACTGTAACGATACTGCTTGTTCATGAAAGCCAAGGTGTATACCGTGCCTTCATAAGCGGCCGCAGCAGCACGAACCCTGTCCATTAAATGCCAAAAGGCGGCCCGGTTTTTAAGGCCTTCTTTGTCATCCACATCAAACACGTTTTGCTGCATAATGGCCATTTCGGCATCTTCTTGTGTTGAGAAAAACGCACTTCTTAGAGTTCTTTCAAGCTTGCCTGCATCTTGCAGCTGTTCGGGCTTTATATCAAAATCCTTTTTAACATAGCTGCTGTCAAACTGACGACCATCAGTATGGCGCAAATGCGGCTCAATAAACACATGAAAAATTTCCTTTGCCACAGGCGCATGACCATCAGCTTTTGAAAGTTTCTCAAGCTGTTCCAAGGCCTGTGCGCCGTTTGTTATCTCCCACATTTGTGCAAAGCCAAGCTCCATGCCGCGCCTGTCTTTGTCGGCGTGCATAAGCTTAAAAACATGGGCAGACTCGAAATTGTGATACATTAAAGGTGCGCCAAAGCTAAGCCAGCGTTTCTCCTCAGGCGAAACAGCATTTTCTCGCTCAAAAGCCTTCATTTCATCCGACAAAAACTCCCCGTCTGCCTTCTTATCATTTATTTTTGCAAAAATTAAAGCTGCAATAACAAGTAAAACAAGTGCGCCTAAAATGCCGCCTGCAATAATCCAAAACATAATTCTTCTCCTTTGCATTTTGAAATGTTCTTAAATCAAGTGAGCATCAACCGAAAAGCCTAAAATTCTTTCCGCAATCTTGTCAAAACGCTCTTTTTTAGCCGAAACATAAAACTTGTGCGTGACATTTTTACCGCTTATGGGCGTGCATATGGCATGCTTTATCTCGTAGGCAAGATATTTTGCGGGGTCAACAAGTTGCACTTTTTCAGGTAAGTTTTTACGCAAAACGCCTTCCAGTAAGGGATAGTGTGTGCAACCAAGCAAAAGCGTGTCAATGTCAGTGCCTACAAATGGCTGTGTGTAAATTTTTGCTGCTTCATATGCCACGGCATTATCCACCCAACCCTCTTCTACAATGTGAGGGAAAAGCGGGCAAGCAACAGCTGTTATTTTGGCTTTAGGGTTTGCGGCACTTATCGCATTTTCAAAACCACGGGCATTTATGGAACCTTCAGTCGCAATAATGCCTATGCGGTTGTTTTTTGTGGTTTCAAGCACCCCACGCACGCCAGAAGCAAGCATGCCAAAAACAGGCACGCCCTCACAAACCATACCCCTAACATCCTGAAAAATGCGAGAGCTAATAGTGCCGCAGGCAACGACCAAGGCTTGCACGCCCTGCTTAAGCAAAAAATGCGTAATTTCTTCAGAAATGCCCCGCAAATCATCATCTGTTCGGTCGCCATAAGGCACACGCAAACAGTCGCCAAAATACACAATGGGCTGGTGAGGCATGGTGGCAATAATTTCTTTAGCCACCGTAAGCCCCCCCACGCCTGAATCAAAAATGCCTATGGG
>Ga0123355_10016406_pt1 | contig 11672 bp, 11 predicted proteins | sample TergutEmb28metaG_3_FD_89872 | JGI IMG/M metagenome (GOLD analysis project Ga0123355, IMG submission 89872) | Embiratermes neotenicus P1 segment gut microbial communities from Petit-Saut dam, French Guiana - Emb289 P1 | ecosystem: Host-associated > Arthropoda: Insects > Digestive system > Gut ...
ACCTTAGGAAAAGCGATCGATGCACGCAGAGAGCTTTAAGGAGAAATAGTATGAAACCTGATACCGTAACAGCATTGATTCTGGCAGCCGGTGCTGGCACCCGCATGAAGTCCGCTAAACCAAAAGTGGTACATGAAATCCTTGATACCCCTCTGATTCAGCTGGTTATAGGAGCTGCGGAAAAAGCAGGCTGTAAGCGCATTCTGACTGTCGTCGGCTATCAGGAAGAACAGGTACGCGCAGTACTGCCCCCAGAAGTAGAGTGCGTCTATCAGCCTGATCGCAGGGGCACAGCTGATGCCGTTGCTGTTACTGCAGATGCACTGAAGGATAGCACGGGTTATTTGCTGGTGATGTGTGGCGATATGCCGTTGCTGCGTCCAGCGACCCTGCGCCAATTAGTTGCAGTGTGTAGCGATCGCTGCATGGCGGTTCTGACAGCACAGGTTGAAAATCCCAGCGGCTACGGACGTATCGTTCGCGACGAGGCGGGGGCAATTGCGGCCATTGTTGAAGACAAAGATGCCACTGCGACAGAGCTTGCTATAAATGAGGTAAACACTGGCATTTACTGCTTTGCTCTTGATGGCCTTTTTGACCGTCTAGCAAAAATCGACAATGACAATGCACAAGGTGAATATTATCTGACAGACATGGTCAAGGTCTGTCGTAGTGAGGGGGAACCTGTTATGGGGCTTCAACTGACTGAAGCTGAGGAGGCCCACGGGGTTAACTCGCGTGCTCAACTTGCAGAGGCAGGGCAAATTTTACGCGACCGCATCAACGGAAAATTGATGGACTCAGGGGTAAGCATTGTTGCTCCTGAGATGACCTGGATATCACCTGATTGCACGATAGAGCACGACGTTGACATCCTGCCAAACACGATTTTGGCAAAAGGTGCAGTCGTGAGAAGCGGTTCGATTATTGGCCCGAACTCCCGAATATATGGTGCTGATATTGGTGCTAACTGTCGAGTAGAGGAATCTGTGGTGCATCAGTCCTGCATGGGGGATGACTGTTATATTGGTCCCTTTTCGTATATTCGCCCCGAGGTTGAGCTGGGCAGTGGTGTGCGTGTTGGGCCAAGCGTTGAGATGAAGAAGTCTGTTATTGGCGATAACAGCAAGATTCCTCACTTGAGCTACATTGGGGATGCGACTTTAGGCGAGGGTGTGAATGTGGGAGCTGGGACTATTACCTGCAATTATGACGGCGTGAAGAAGTCGCGTACTGTTGTTGAGGATGGTGCTTTTATTGGGTCTGATACTATGCTGGTTGCACCGGTGACTATTGGCAAGAACTCGATTACTGCTGCGGGCAGTACGATTGGGCAGGACGTTCCTGATGATTCGCTTGCGCTTGCACGTGCCCGTCAGGTGAATAAAGATGGCTGGGTTGCTCAGAATAGGGCCAAAGCTAAAGCCGACTCCGACGCTGAAACCAACGATAGAAGAGAGGGATAGTTAGCATGTCACGAAAAATGATGGTCTTTTCTGGTACGTCTCATCCAGCGCTTGCGCAAGAGGTTGCTGCGCATTTGGATGTAGAGCTGGGTAAGGTGCGGATTGAGAAGTTTGCGAACAGTGAGATATATGTTCGTTTTCTTGACAGTGTTCGGGGTGCAGACGTCTTTTTAATTCAGTCGTTGAGCGGGGATGTGAACGAGGCTTTGATGGAGCTGCTTATCATGATTGATGCGGCGAAACGAGCGAGTTCTGCAAGCATCTGTGTTGTTATTCCTCATTTTGCCTATGCGCGTCAGGACAAGAAAAGTGCTGCGCGTGAGCCGATTTCTGCACGTTTGGTAGCTGACTTGCTGACTGTTGCTGGTGCGAATCGTATTGTGACGATGGACTTGCATCAGGGGCAGATTCAGGGCTTTTTCAGTATGCCCGTTAACCACCTAACGGCATTGGGCGTTTTGGCAGATTACTTTGCTGACTTGGACTTAGAAGATCCTGTAGTGGTTAGTCCTGATGTTGGGCGTGCGAAGGTTTGCAAGAAGCTTTCTGACATGCTGGGTGTGCCACTTGCCATCATGCATAAGGGGAGGCCAGAACACAATGCCGCTGAGATTACTGCTGTTATTGGCGATGTTGAGGGTAAGACCTGTATTGTAACTGATGACATGATTGATACTGCGGGTACCATTACGGCAGGTGCTGCAGCTTTGCTGGATAAGGGTGCGAAAGCAGTTTGGCTGGGAGCAACGCATGGTATTTTGTCGCCACCAGCATGTGAGCGTATCTCTGACGCCCCCGTTGAGGGTTGCGTTGTAACAAACACAATTGCGATTCCTGATGATAGGACTTGTGACAAGATAAAGGTGTTGAGTGTTGCGCCTATGTTTGCTGCTGCTATCAGGAATGTCTACAATGATGGAAGTGTGTCGGCTCTGTTCGATCCGGACTTTGAATTCTAGATGTTTTTTCGTCGCAGGGGTGCTGCTAAATCTAAGGAGTGTAATGCTGATTGGCTGATTGTTGGCCTAGGGAATCCGGGGGCGAAGTATGCACAGACCAGGCATAATGTTGGCTTTATGGCAATTGATGTGCTGGCTGAAGATTTAGGTGGTAGCTACTGGAAGAGTGAAGCAGGTTCGGTGACGTGCAGGGTTGTATTTGAGAGCCTGGAAGCTGTTTTGGCAAAACCAGAAACTTTCATGAATCTGTCGGGATCTGCCGTTAAGAAGCTTTGTGAGTTGTATGACATTGATCCTGAAGCCAGGCTTATCGTCATAGCGGATGAGCTTGATTTGCCTGCTGGCGAGGTGCGCTTAAAGCAGGGAGGCGGCCACGCAGGTCACAATGGTCACCGTTCAACTATTGAGAAATTGCAGACCCGTGACTACTGGCGTATCCGTGTAGGAATCGGACGTCCTCCTGGAAAGATGAACCCTGCAGATTACGTATTGGCTCCTTTGCGCCCTGCGAGCTACGATGAGTTACTGATGAGTGCGTTCAAGGCTGCCAGTCTGGCTAAGGAAGCCCTTAAAACGTCATAGGATTGCGCGGCTGGCCGTTTACGCGTACTTCCCAGTGTAGGTGAGGACCGGTGCTGTTGCCTGTGCTGCCGACTGATCCTATGCGCTGTCCAGCGCTTACGTGCTGACCAACCGAAGTGTTAAAGCCGCTCAAGTGGGCATAGAGGGTGATTACACCATTTCCGTGGTCGATGATGACGGTATTGCCAAAGCCGCCACGCCAGCCAACTGATGCAACGGTGCCTGCACCTGCTGCAACGACTGCTGCACCGTGGATTCCGGGTCCTGCGACATCAATGCCTGTGTGCATCTCGCGGCTGCCAAATATGGGACTGGTGCGCCAGCCAAAGGGTGAAGTAACCCGGTAAAAGCCAGGTACAGGCCATGTCATGGATCCTTCAAAGACACCACTACCTGTGCCCGTAAACTCGCGCGTTAGCGAAGCTGCCATACTGTCGGCTTCTTGTGCCAGTGCACGCAGGCGTGCAGCATTTGCTTCGGTATTTACAAGCATGCCTTCACGCTGTTGCTGCAGAGCTGCCGCACTATCAGCTGCTGCTTGACTTTGTCTGTGTAAATCACGCAGTTCAGCTTCTGCACTTGCTGCTTCTGTTTGCTTCTCTTCTGCTAGAGCCAGTACTTCATCAAGTTGAGCCTTTTCGCTTTCGAGTTGACGCGTCAGGCGCGTCAGGTCAATGGATATCTGACTGTTGTGCTGCATGACCGTCATAATATTTTCAGCACGTGCGAGCAGGTCACCCAAATCCTGTGCATTAAACAGCACGTTCAAAAGGGCGTTGGATTCTCCCCGATAGGTACTCACTGCACGCTGGTTGAGGAGCTCACGCTGATGGTCAAGCTCTGCCTGGGTGGTTTCTATGCGTGAAGTTAGTTCGTTGACCTCTTCTTGCAGTTCATTGACCTCGCGTGTCAGAATAGCGGTGCGCTCTGTGGCTTCCTCTAGCTGAGGAGCAAGGCGTGCTGCTTCTTCTGCGTGTCGCGAGGCTGCTGCATCCAGTTCGCGGATTTCGCTGCGCAGGTTTTCAGCCTCTTCGTCAGCTGCTGCTGCGTCTTCACGGGCGGACTGTGCCCGGTCGCGGTGTTCCTGTGCAGTGCCTGATGGGGGATTTGCGTAGGCAAGGTTAAGTGCCGCAGGAGTGAGCATTGCAGAGGACGAGCAGAACAGTAAAGTGAAGACCAGCATGCCTGCCAGTGTTTTTGTGATGCGGCCCTGTGCTTTGTTAGTGTCGCCGTCAGCGTTTGCACGCAAAAACGGGGGGATGAATTTATTTGAGATATATTTCATAGTAGAGTGAATTATACGGAGCACTATCTGCCTGCGCTACTGTAATATAGCACTAGTTGCACATTCGTAATGTTTCACGTGCATCTAGAATTCTTGACCTTATGAAGATGCTTAGCACAGGTCCTTTTAGGATGCGCAGAACGGCTTTGTATTCATCAGATGTGCAGGTTCCTCCGTAGACCATAACTTCGTAGGTAGCACCGCTCTCAATCACGCGAAAGTTGGTGACTTCAAAGCCGTGCCTTTCATAGAATACCTTACGACGTACACGCTGTTTGGCATTGGGAGCGCTTTCGTCAGGTTCCTCTATATTGAGCATAATCCTCTTGCTTGGGTAGCGCGCTTTGAGCGTATCAATAATCTGTCTGCCGTAGCCTTTGGAATGGACTGCCTCTGACACTGCCAAAAACAGGACATACAGTATGTCGACATGCACAATGCAGTAGGCAAGTCCCACATATTTATCTTCGTCATAAAAAGCCAAGAAGTCAGCGTGGTCCTGCTTAACTCGTCGCATCAAAATCGCATAGGGGACGTGCTGTTCGCGGGGAAACTGAGTTGCTAAATCATGCAAAATCAAGCCTTGGTCAGCAAATCCGCGTGTTACTTTCTTTGCCTGAAGCATACTTGCACCTTGTCTTTTGTTTCGTATCGCCAATTACTATAATTGCACAAATTTATTTTTGCAGATAGTCCAGCTACTAGAAACAGGGTCGGCAAACAGGGTTAGCCTTAGGTAGAATTAGCTACCAGGTCACTTTGAGCACCACATCGCAAAGGTGACCAGGCTATCAAAAAGGAGGTAGCAATGTGTGACACCATGTGCATCATGCCAAACTACAGTACTGATGGGCTAGGCTATTTTGCAAAGAATAGCGACCGTAGTCCTAATGAGCCGCTGCTAACCCTGCGTGTTCCCGCTGCAAGTCACCAGCCGGGCACTATGCTTCAATGTACCTATATTGCGATTCCTCAAGTAGAGCAGACACGAGAGATAATCATCTGCAGACCCTCATGGATGTGGGGTGCTGAAATGGGGGTAAACGATGCCCGCGTTGCGATTGGCAATGAAGCGGTGTTCACTAAGGCGAAACGAGGGGAGCCATCCCTGACTGGAATGGACTTGCTCCGCCTGGCGCTTGAGCGTGCAAGTACTGCGGCTGCTGCAGTTGAAGTGATAATCGATTTGTTGCAGCAATATGGTCAGGGCGGCAACTGCGGCTTTGACAAAGAGTTTCATTACGACAATAGTTTTCTGATTGGTGACCCTACTCAGAGCTTTGTGCTAGAGACATCTGCTAAGAACTATGCGCTGGTAGAGGTAAAAGATACATTCGCTATTTCTAATCGTCTTTGCATTGGTACAGGTCATAGTGCGCAAGCTGGCATTGCGTCTGGCGAGGATTTTGCCCGCCACTATACCGAGCCTGTTCGTTCATATTTTGCTCAATCAAAGCAGCGTAGACTCCAGGCGATGGAGGGTCTGCAGCCTGCGACGAGTGCGAAAGGTCTGATGAGGGTTTTGCGGACACATGCACAGGACTTTGATGGAAGGGAATTCTCTCACAGAAGCACGGGGAGCGTGTGCATGCACGCTGGAGGCATAATCGGTGATCATACTACAGGCTCTATCGTGGTGACTTTGCGTGCGGACAAGCCAATTACTTTGTGGATCACGGGGTCCTCGACGCCTTGCATAGCTGCGTTTAAGCCCGTGTTTTGGAGCTCTTCTGCTCCTCCGCTTTTTGATGACCCGGCACGCAGCTTAGACTATTGGCTACGGCGTGAACATCTGCACCGGGCGGTTATAGCAGGAAAGGTTGATGTTGCTGCACTTCGCGAGAAAATCAGGATTTTGGAGGATCAGTGGCAAGTCGCAGAGGCACGCATCATGAGTGCTGACGTTCCCGGCATGGATGAACTTGCTGCATTGTCTGCCAGCGCCAATAGAGATGAGCAGTCGTTGATTGATGAGTTCTATTGTGAGGATTGGCAGACGCCTTTAAGCAAGAACCGCTACGGGCGCTATTGGAGGGCGAAAAATGAGAAGCTGGGACTGGAGCGTGCAGTGTAGGACTGACAGACACAGACCAATACCTAAAGTTGAGCCATGATGAGTAGTATCGCGACACTGCAATGAAAAAAGTACTTATAGCACCTGACAGCTTCAAAGGGACTTTGAGCACTACGCAGGCCGCCGACATAATTGCAGCTGCTGTGACTGAGCGCTATCCTGACTGTATAATCGAAAAACTGCCAATGGCAGATGGCGGCGAGGGTAGTGTCGAGGCCGTTATCGCAGCAGTGGATGGAAGGCCTGAGTATGTGCAGGTGCAGTCCCCTGATGACAAAAGCATAACCGCACATTTTGGGGTAACGACTGACAACACTGCTGTTCTGGAAGTTGCCCAAAGCACGGGAATCACCAGACAAGTTGGCCTGCACCCCATGACGTCGAACACCTATGGCTTTGGACAGCTTATTATTCGTGCGCTCGAACTGGGCTTGCGCAACTTTTTCCTCTGTATAGGTGGCAGCGCAAGCACCGATGCAGGATGTGGCATGGTAGCCGCTCTAGGCGTGCAATTCCTTGACAGTGCAGAGCAACCCTTTGTTCCCAGTGGTGCAACACTGCACAAAATAGCAGGTATTGATGCAAGCGGTATCGATTCCAGGGTTAGGGATAGCACGTTTACTGTCATGTGCGATGTTGACAATCCCTTGTATGGGGAAAATGGAGCAGCTTACGTCTATGGTCCTCAGAAAGGTGCAAGTGTTGTAGAGGTTCGTGTATTGGATCAGGGTTTGCGCCATGTGGGCAAAATATGCAAGCAGGCTTTTGGAGTCGACTATGCGGGTGTTCCCGGGACAGGTGCTGCAGGCGGTCTAGGATTTGGCTGCATGACAATGCTAAAAGCTAATCTGGTAAGCGGGATTGACGCCATCCTGGATCTCTGCGATTTCAAAAATCGCCTTATCGGTGCTGACCTCATCATTACAGGAGAAGGGAGGCTCGACAATCAAAGCTTCTCTGGAAAAGCCCTCTCAGGCATCTTGCGCAACGCTGAAGGCGTCCCCGTAATATCAATATGCGGAGTAAATGCTGCAGGAGAAGATATGCTGAACAAGCATGATTTAGCAGTCTTTGAAATCAGTAAGGACAATTCTGTCGAAGAAGGTATGAGGAATCCGGAAGACTGTCTGAAGCGTGGCACAAGAAAAGCGTTAGAAGCAATTGTGAAATCATCATAACGTGAAGTCCGTTTTCTCCAGCAAGATTTGCTAGGCATAATAGGGCAGTCCCCGTTAGAATATGTACAATGTCTTACAAATAACAACATTGTAATAATTCTTGTAGTTGACATTGGACATTGCAGTAAGATATACAAACGATAGAGCCAGGAAGCATTATATTGAGCTTTTCAAGCTTGGTAATAGATTAGGCAGGAATAGAAATGCTAAGAAAGCGAATAAACTTAACCCAAGAGTTGAAAAGCGAAATATCAGCACTTGTTTTAAATACAAAAGCCCTAAGCAGAAACCTAAGCAGAGTGTATGTGTTCGGTCATATTCCTCCAATTAAATTAAGAAATGCTACCAGAAGCTTTGCTCAGACGATGGGTAAAGACGAAGCAGTAATCTTGCTTAGCGATGGAACACTCTCGGGAAATGCAAGGAATGGTTTCGTTCTGACTACTCGACGTTTTTATGGCAGGAATCTTTGGGCAAATGGCTCATTTGTGGAGATTGCAGATATTACCAGTATAGATTACATTCCCAGAGCCACTGCTGCACCTGCCATGATGCAAATTCACTCTAAAAATAGTGAACCATTAATTAAACACATTGTCCATGTTGGTCATGGAAATGAAGAGGCCGTAGTTCAATTGGTGGAGCAAATCATTTATGCTCTTCAGGCAAGCATGAACGATCCTGTTCCCGCAACAAGCACTCAAAGAGAAAAACCGCCAACTGCCGTGCGCTGTAGTGGTTGCGGAGCAACAGTAAAAACAGGCACCGTCTGCAAGTTTTGCAGAAGCCTTGCATAGTCAGTCAACTGGCGGGGCACACTTCGCCCTATACGAATCCCATCATGCACTGCTATGCTGGTGGCTTTGTGATTACCATAAAGGTATAGTTGAAAAATTATGGTAACGAGATAATATTTAAGTTATAACTGAAATATTATCAGGTCAAGACGGAACTCGTATCACAGGGAGTTTCTGAATACAACATCTTGACCTACAATTTTGAAAATCTAGGTCTTCATGAACTTCTTGACTACAAGGCCTTGCATGACCACCTGCGCTTAGAAATAGATGCGTGTAAGGGACGCATGGCAGTTGCTCTTCCCTGCCGACGTGCAAGCAGCAACACGCAAAAAGCTGGCACAACTACAAAATACAAAGTAGGCCCTGCTCGCAGCAAGACCTACTATAAGTCGCGTACGTATTTGCCGAGCTACATTGTTAGTATAAAAAATTCCATTGCCATACAGCAAAGTACAAGCGGAACTATAATCAACAAGGTATATCCAGCAACTGCTCCTGGTGAAAGCCTGCCAGAATTTTCTGGCATAGCCTGTTGTGGCTGCTGCGGAAATGCGCCAGCGACTGGCATCTCTTGCTGAACATGCAGATCCGCAACTTGTTCGTATGGACCAGGACCTTGTATCCCTGACATTGTTGCAGTTCCGTGAGGAGGATATATTGGCTCTGACCGAGGACGATACTGTGAATCATCTAAGCCAAGAATTAGCCAAAAGATAGGCCCCAAAAAGAGAAGTCCCAGCGCAAAGCCAAGTCCCTTGTCAAAGCATTGCGCAAGGTTATACAAAATTCGCCCATAGAAAACAAGAACCGCAATAAGCATTGCAACAGATAGAAGTACCATGATGATGCCAATAGTCACCAAAGCCGCACTATTTTCAAATCCGCCCATTGATATAAAAACAATACCTATGCCTGCAGGAAGACCAGATACAAAAGATGTGCCAAGGTAAAGCCAAAACCAACTAGGAGGAGACTGTCCAATTTTAGTCTCAACCCATATGTTGTAAACAGGAATAAGTCCCTTCCACCACTTCTCACCTGCCTTGTTAAAAACAAGGGCGGTTCCAACAAAAGTTGTAGCTGCTGCAGTCCACATAAGCAGACTTAAAAAGAGTTGCATTGCCACGTTTACTTCGGTCATTGCATACATAAATTATTTCTCTCTTTCACATTAGTTGAATACATCACTAATCCGCGATTCAATAATACCTCAGATTAAACAATTCTTTCCAAGATCCCTACCTGGCTCTGAACCGCAGGTGAATACATTTTCAAGTCTAACCTTTGTCATCTGCATAAAGCAGGCGACAGCCCCCGCGGCAAATTGTTCCATATTCGCAAGTTAAGCAAACCTTGTCTTTTCGCATATCCCTGAAAGCCTTCTGTGCTGGATTATTTACCCAACTATTAAAAGTTAATTCACTCATGTGCCCAAAAGGATTAGGCCAAAAAGAACAAGGCTTGTAGTAGCCCTTAACATCAATTGCAATATTTGCGTTGCCTCCCATGCAGCCATTGCAATCAAAGAAGCGATACCTCTTCATGTTGGAAAAACCACTTTGCGCCATCAGCTCAAAAAGCGAACAGTCAAATAAAAACATCATGCGTCTGCTTGCTCCGCGAAGTTCTTTAAGTATTTTGGGGAAATTTTCTAAATCCTTGTTGGAACTTAATTCTGAAACGTCCTGATTCTTTGCCGTAGTTTTGTAGCGCAAAAAGAGGACTTTGCCAACACCTGCTTTTCTAGCGTTCGTCAAGATTTCGCCAAGGCTGGGCAAGGTTTCATTTGTCAGTAGCAAATTCAAACCGGGTCGTTGCCCGTAATTTTTCTATAGATTCGAATGCTTTCATAAAGATGTTCTGCATCCTTTAATGCGTGAATGCTGAAATGGATATTGCCCAAAATAATGGATTGCTTTGCAAAGTCCTCTGTCATGGTAAGGCCATTGGTAGTCATATTGGGCAATATCTGCTTTTCGCGAGCATAGGCAGCAATATCAAACAGCTGCGGGTGCAGGGTTGGTTCTCCTCCGCCAAAGGAAAGTGAGAAGCATCCTAGTTCTGCCAACTTATCGATTATCTGCCTTGCTGATTCTAGTGGAATATCATATGCAGGATCATCTGGGTGTGTACTATAGCAGCCCTTGCAAGCCATGTTGCACCTTGTGGTTAGGGCAAGATGAGCATCAACCGGGGCAGAAAAGACTCCTTTTTGCATGATTGCATCACTAGGTGCTTCTTCTATATCGTGCATATCTGCATAGGCATGGTTAACTTGTGCCAAAAATGGTGGACGTTCACGAAAAATGAGGCCGCCAAATTCTTCACGTCGAGTCTTTGCAATGATGGGAGGTCGTTTAATTCTCATAAGCATTTAGCAATAAGCGTGAAGTCAAAAAAGGTTTATACTTCGGCAATATGTTCACGACTATCAAGTGACTCTATCTGTCAGTTTCGTCGATAGGCGCAGGTGCACCACAGACTGCGCAATAATCTGAGCTTTGGTCATGCTCCCATTCCCAGGTGCAATTTTCACACCGCATGACCTTCTTTCGCAATTTATCCTCTTTGAGATGAGCAGGAATGTCTTTCTTTTGCGGAGTATCCTTTGGGGGGATAAGCACATCTTTATCGGATCTAATAGGATCAGGATATCCAGCACGCTTAGCGCGCTCAGCCAACAAAGCTCTGCGAAACATTATCCCTGAAAATATAACTATCATCGCAGGAACTACAGTAAACATGCCCAGCAATATGAACAAAAATATATAGCTATAGCTGCCAGAAAAATTGGCCATATTAAACGGTCTAATTTTTTATGATTTTTGGACGTTCTCTCATAGCTATTCACCTCGACACTAATTGGCATGTTCACACGACAAGCCCCATAATTCACTGCAGAAGTCGCTAACAGAAGAAATGGCGGAGCGTACATCTCCCCATACGAACACCATCATGCACTACTACACTGGTGGCTTTGTTGTTGTGGCAAGACACATTGAGGGATGAGATGAATTGGCCATCATGCAATGGGTGCATCATGTAAAGCAGCAACTAGAAGGAACGACTTTTCCAATAATGAGGTCGGCGACTGTTGTGCCCGATTGCATGGATTAAGACTCTTGAGGATGTGACTTCGTAGTATATTGAATATGGGAACTGCTGAAGTACCGTTCGCCTGATTGTGCCACTATACTTTGCTGCTGATTCTGGATTGCTTGAGATATGCTCTAAGAATTTCTTTAGCTCTTTGCGAAACTTGAGCCGAAGTTCAGGATATATTTGCTCATAAAATGTTTCGGCATCTTCCAATTCAAACTCTGCTTCT
>Ga0123355_10016407_pt1 | contig 11671 bp, 5 predicted proteins | sample TergutEmb28metaG_3_FD_89872 | JGI IMG/M metagenome (GOLD analysis project Ga0123355, IMG submission 89872) | Embiratermes neotenicus P1 segment gut microbial communities from Petit-Saut dam, French Guiana - Emb289 P1 | ecosystem: Host-associated > Arthropoda: Insects > Digestive system > Gut ...
ACTTTATGTGGATTTGTTTTATGATTGACACAGTTGTGGAGACTTTGTACATGTATTATGGTTGTGGTATAAGATTTGGACTGGTCCGGTGTTGCATATGTAACAATATGGATGTAAATTAAAAAAAAAAAAAGCATTTGCAGTGAATATTGACTGCAATAACAGATCCATGACATCTCTGGAGACTCACATCATGGTATGATCTTATACATGAAATATAGCTGTGGCAGCAGAAAGGCTTCAATGAGAGATTAGGCCAGTAAGCAGTGTTATAATGTGTCATCAAACTTACATGGAATAGACTTCTTTTAGAAATGTGCCATCTGGATTTTAATTCCATGTTGTGTCTATAATGTGGAACATGCTACCAAAAGGAAGTGAATTTTTAAATTTTTTGCATTATTACCTAACTTTTAATTTATTTTATATTTATCCTTTTTACTGCTACTTTTATCTACACAAGTTGTCAGGAGAACATAAGAGAAAGCATATGAATGAACAGCAAATGCCAGACAGACCACATATTAAACGTGTTTGTTTTATCAGTCAAAACTGCTGTAAGTATCTGAGGTTTCTTCTCATTTTATCTTTTACTTTTTCTAATTATTAGAAGGTATAGGTGAAGTGCTTGCATAAAGTCCCTGTAACTTTTCCCTGATTGCAGAAGGACACTGATAAATGCACACACAATTTTGCACATCTCATTATGTCAGTACAGGATCACTGAAAAAACAACTGGGTCTTGATGCAACATAAAAAAAAACAGTTTTCTGGCTGCAGCAGTAGGACTGTTCACATCATCATTACATACACAGTTCACAACATTATGTCAATACAGTGTGATTCTGACCTTCCGTATGACTTCATCAACTGTGGTTTTCCTTTTCTCTGGCTTCCCTTGTACAGTCAAGTCAGACTTCTGTGATTCTTCATAGACTTGTTCCCATTCCTGCTGACATTTTATGTAAGTGCTGCGTGCCTTGTGCAGTTGAGTGACCATGCTCTGCATCTGTGCCACTTCCGCACACCACAGCTCCTTCACTTGCTTGCGCACCTTCTCGTGTTCTGCACGCTGTGCACTCAAGGGCTGAAATCACAATAATCTTTAAGTGTAAGAATCATCATCATCATCATCATATATCTTTCATGGAGTTGGGCCACTTGTTGAACCGTTGTGGTCTCACGTATCCAGAAGTCTCTTCAAGGGTCTACCATGATTCCTGTACATTTAATATACCGTCGGCCACTTTCCACGGTACTTTTTATTCATGAAGGATAACACATAATGTTGCACACAAGACACTGACTAAGCAGAAGGTTGGCATAAACTGGGTATGTCACCACTTGTCATGCACTTCTCATGTCATATAGTGTAATTTACAGTGTTTTGAAAGAAAAGAGTTATGTGTTGCCTATTTAAATAAAACTGACAGATGTTCTCAGCAGTTTTCTTTAACACAGTGAAAAAAAATCATGTCTCTTGATTCATGACACTAAATGTGTTTGCTAATGGCAGCTACAGTGAATGTCTCTGGTAATGAGTGAATAAGAGTTGGTTGAAAATTGATTAGTTGATGCTTTTTCCTAGACTTGCCAGTCCAGTTATGATGTGGCACTAAGTATGCCTTACATCAGATAGGAGGTTTCAAATGTGATACAGAATTACTGTATCTATAGTAACTGCAAGACTAAAAATAAGGGATCTGTCTTGTGGGATGTGATTTTATGTTATTGGACAAGCAGTGTCCTGTGATTTTGTGTTATTGGACAAGCAGTGTCCTGTGATTTTGTGTTATTGGACAAGCAGTGTCCTGTGATTTTGTGTTATTGGACAAGCAGTGTCCTGTGATTCTATGACAATTAGTACCTTCGTCTTCAGGGTCTCAGATTGGTTGGCCCTTGAATATGAGGGCACAATGTTCCTTCACATTGTGAGAAACAGCTCACCCAATGACAAAGCATTGTCAGATCCCAGACTGGTTTCAAAGAAACACCTGTAAAATTCTCACCTGTATGAACTTCTTCCCCAGAAGTAAGCTGCAGGTCATTTGGTTGGAAGTGCTGCTCTCCACATCTTGATCCAGTGCAGTGCAGTAGATAGATTGGAATGGCAAGTGGCACTAGAGGGAACAATGTATGTGATAGTTAGCAGACTTGTGCCAGCAAGGATCACAAATTCATACATCCAATTTACTTACAAATTTCTTACATTTTACTTCTGTATTGGTCACTATGCATGGAGGTTCTGTCCACAAAAATGCATCACAACATTTATCAGTTGTAGAACAGATTGACTGCTTAAATAATTTACTTACAGTAATAATCCTTTTTTGCATGTGTGCATTCAGGTCATGTACTATATCAGGATAAACACACTAAACAGGCTTAACCACTGATCAAAATATACAGTTACAGGAATGTAACATGCAATGCATATATGTGTATATACTGTATGTACTTATATAACATTCCACTGTGTTTTCCAGTTCTGAGATTTACATGAGGAGTGTACCTTCTTTGTCTTCCACTTTTGTAGCTATGAGTCTCCCATAAATCCAACCCCTCGTCCGTACCTCAGGGTTATGTGGATTTGTACCCTGGGTCTCGTGGGAAGCAGTAAAAGGTGTGGAGGGGATACCCTGATGAGGGTTGCTGTGACACAGGCTGACTAACGGGGCTCTGGTCTACCCAAGCCAAAGTGGAAGGTATCGTGCTGAAGGCTGCATGGCAATGGGGTAGAGATTGCAGTGTCATAAACGATCCCCTTGGGGAACCACACTGTACATAGGCCTTCTGTCCATGTGGGGCTCCATGGACAGTGACTGTATGTCCTCTCTAAAGGCCTAGGTGCATCAGGACCGAAAGGGCTCAAACCCAATTATTACACTACGCTACACTACTACTTCTAGCTATGAGGTATTACACATTTTACCACTATAAAATAATTAACTTCTTTTCAGTTTTATGCAACTGACAGGTATTTACTGCAAACAGAGTGAGTGAATATTAGTGACCCTGCAGTAATGTGAGCACAGAATCACTGGACCAAATGTCATATGACATGGCAAGTCTCATGATACAATTTTCTTCAGATGCTCTCTTCTGTTGTAAAGCATAGAGCAAAGAATTGACCACTGTTGGACTACACAAAAGCAAAGTATAGATATAACTTTCTCCCTCTCTGCACCATGAAAGCATTTAGGGGACTAGAGGTATAGCTCCGCTCATTCTCAACTTTGGCACTAGATGGAGGTAAGTGGTTGACTTCACGCCCTGGCCACTTTATCGCCTGGAGAAAACCCACATACACATTCCACAGAAGACTGGTTGGGCTCCAAAACCAATCTGGACGTTTTGGAGAAGAGACAAATTCTTGCCCCTTCTGTGATTTGAACTTCAGACAGTCTGACCCATAGCCTGAATGCAACATGCAACACAATTATTCCTGTCTTCCCCACCCAAAGAAAGAATGTACAAAACATATCATGGAACCACAATATATTCTGGGTGATCTGGGGTTCATTGCCAGCAGAGGCAAGGATCTTTCTCTTCTCCAAAATGCCCCAACTAGTTATGGGGCCCATGTTGCCTCTTACTGAATTTTCTGATCTCTTACCTTGCACAGTGGTGAGGTTAAGAATGAGTGGAGCTGTACCTCTACTCCCCTGAATGTCTTAATGGCTTCTACATTGACTTTACCTCTTTTTTATCACTAGCAAACCTGACACTGTGGTTTTATGGACTTATAAAGTCCTTACCTCTTCACTGATGAGTGGGCGGACAGTCATTGCGAGCTTACTCAGGCTCTTCGTGTACTCCATCTCAATGTGTGCTCGTTTCTCCACATACATCATTATATCCTTTGCATATTTGGACCACAACTTTGCATGTTGCAATGCAAAGTCTACACCATGCTCCAACAGTAAGAGCACTCCATCGATCTGTTGAGGTAACAGACTATCTGGCTTCTTTTCTTCAGTTGCTATTCCTCCATATTCAGCATCTGAGGCCAGGTTCTCACAGGACTGCCAGTGTAGGCAGCACAAGACCGTTGCGTAACGGGCAGGGCATGTGGAACATGTGGGAGAGAAAAGACACCACTTCGAACATGTAGGCATAAATTGGAGGATAATATTAAAATGTATCTTGCAGAAATAGGATTGGAGGGTGTGAAATGGATTAATCTTGCTCAGGATAGGTACAAGTGCACTGTTGTGGAAATGGTGACAAATCTTTGGGTTTTATAAAATGTGGGAGATTTTTTGACTAGCTGAGGAACTGGTAGCTTGTCAAGAAGGATTCTACTAGATGGAGATAGCTAGTCAGTCAGTCAGTCAGTCAGCCAGCCAGTTAGTCAGTTGATCAGTTGGTTAGTTGGTTGGTTGGCTGGTTAGTTAGTTAGTTAGTCAGTTAAACATGCCAGCATATTTTAGCAGGATGAAATGTCACATCTGAATTTTGAGTCCAGGTCTTCTGGTTGCTATCTTATGTATTTTACACTTAGAACTGTACATCTTCTGTAAATTTCAGATTTCATTAACAACATGCCATACCTACATAAAATTCATCACCCCTTGTTGCAGACACTTCTGTCTATTGATTAATGCTCTGACAACAAATAAAAGTGTTCTGCAAACAAGTTGGTGTTAGATTTTACATATGTAACAAAGTTGCAAGGAAAATGTACAACATCAACTGTGCCATACCATTTAACCCTTATCCTGCTAACATGGAGAATATGGTGAGCTTCTAATAATACCAGCAGTTGGCAGATGGGAGTTAACTCGGCATTTAAATTGTTAAGCTGACTGTATTCTGACACTCTGACAGCAGTTAATTCCACATCACTACATGTGGGAGAGAATATCAAATATCAATATCAATATCAACATTGTTAGTTTGCTACATTATAATGTGTTATGTTTGTCAAAGAGTTTCGTATACAAGTATAGTTACACCTTGCCTTCAGGCATAACTTTTATACCTGCTGCAGGCACAGAATTGTCCAGTAATACTCATCAACAGATTTATTTCTCCATATTATTCACCAGAGTTTCAAAAAGTAACTTCTGTTCTTTATGTCCAGGTACCTTCCTTCAGATTCACTTGGGATACAAAACTTGTCCTGTCAAGAGTCATCACATTCCACATATAACCCCCACCCTTTGTAACTACAACCATTGAACTTCTGTCCTCATATTTCTACATAATCCAGTAAATCCACCCAACACAACAAAGCAAGATGAGCAAAATTATCTACTATTTTATTACATAAATCACAGTAAACTTTAAAAATGTATAAAATTTGGCTTGGGATCATTGAATGATGGTGATATATAAAAGTCTAAAATAATTTCTGTCATGTTTCATCCATGTTAATGTACGCACACCAACTAGAATAATGATGGAACACAGAGCCAGTAATGTGGAGACACTGACTTTATGGTTTGTAGGCATTATCTTCAAAATATAAAATATGTATCTCAAGGGAAAAAACTAAAATTAAGACTAAAGAACATAATAATAGACAAAACTTTAACATGCATCAGACACTTGGATACTAACAAAGAGAGATAGAAAGCAAATAAACATTTTTGAAAGGAAAGTGTATAGAAGAATTTTAGGCACAGTATATGGCAATGAACAAGAAAATTGGAGAATATTAAGCAATGAAGAAATTTATGCAAACCAACCATAACAGACACAAAAACGTTACATAGATTACGTTGGTTTGGACAGGTACAGAGAATGGAAGAAAATAGAATTCCCAAAAAAGTATTTTATACGAATTTGGAAAACAACAAGACTGAGAGGTAGACCAAGAAGTAGATGGCAAGATGAAGTGAGGGAGGATGGAAGACTAGTTGGTGAAAAGGGTGGAAGGAAAGCATACATTACAGAGGAATTGAAGAGGCTCCTGAGAATGGCAAGGAATCGTTGCATTCTGCACATGCCAATGGAATGAATGAATGAATGAATCTCAAGCAAATAAAAACTAGTTTTCATAGACCATGTTCATATCTGTGATTGGCTTATATGATAGGTACAGTAAGAAATGTAAGTGCTTGAAGGTGCTTGAATAAAAGAATTGTATCCAATTTGATGACTCCAAGTCAGTTACTCTGCATAAACTTTTATTTTCTGCAACAGCGTGCTCACAAACACAAGCTGAGAGCAGCCATTTTTTTCCCACCATGAGTACCTAGTAAGAAGGAAATAATGAAAATAACTTTCCCCCAAAAAACTTTGAATGTAACGACAAAGTACCTACTTGTTCTCTGTGGTTCTTCACAATACAAAACTGTACTGTCTATTTGCTTTACCTTAAAGCTGTGCTAACTGGCAGGTGCTCTTTCATCTCCTAAACAACAAATCTGAAAGTCTAATATTTCTGAATATGTTCATGGTGACAGACATAGATTGAGTTTTCTCTGAACAATTCACATTCCATAGAGGTTGCCTACCAACACATTAACATTGCTGAGTAGCATTTAGGCGCGTGTATAGATTGCTAGACACAGACTGCAATGTGCCATACCTTTGTCTTGCTGGACATGGAGCTGGACAGGGAAATGTTGGTGTCCAGATCCCCCATCAGATATTCTGAGACCCTGTTGAAACAGAGAACAAAAATCACTCATGTGGAAGTGGATTTATGCTTGCAAGACACTGCACAAGTATTGTCAAACAATCACAATATTTACAATTATCAGCAGTTTCTGATTGTTCAGAAACATTCCTAATCTTAAAATATACTTTTCTGAACTTCCCAAGTTTTGGACTTGGGAACTTCATTGTCTGAGATTAGCATCTACATCCCTACCTGCTACTGAAAGCTAAAGCCAGCTGATCGATGGAATCAGAGAACTCCTTCTGATCCAGTAGTTCACCTTCATAATTGTACCCTGCAACACAACACATTCCAGTTCTTACTGAAATTGCCTCTCTACTTCTACAGCTTAAGTATGACTGATGATTATCCATAAGACTGCTGGGTGATGTACGTACATGCTGAGGCTGAAGCTGCTACCATTAAATTTCCAACTGTTTGACAGTACATTAAGACAGTATGTCATTACAAATTATTGCATCTTACTTATAATGAGTAACTGGTGCCATAACCTAATGACACTCCATATGGCCTGCACAAGACGTGCAGCTTGTGTGAGATTTTTAAGAAAAATTTCCTCCATTTTACATAAACTGCAATGCAAAAATCAGAAGACAAAAATGGGCTCAATTTAGAGAGAAGAATTCTCTTCATCATTTTTATGATTAGCAATTGTAATACAGACTGAGAAGACAGTAACTGCTACATACAGTACAGTGCATTCTCGACATTTGTGATCAAATGGGGCTGATAAGACAATCATGAAGATCAGAATCCATTATCAAATACAATTCCTATTTGATTCCAAGAACTACAAACTGAGACATTTTTAGATTTCTACCCTGAGTACCTGATATGCAGACCACATGCATGTGGCATCATGTTGTGATTAGATCCATAAGCATAATTTGGGTGGCAAGGGGGCCAAATGCCCCTCCAAAATTTTTTTTTACCTATGAATAGTTCAGTTAGTCAAGAAAGTGTGTTTGAGGTGTGAGTGGCAGAAAGGGGTTATGTATATTAAGGATTGGTTCAGAATTCTTCCACGTCCTTCTAAATTGACTCCTTTGTAAACTAAAGTTCCTAACACCCATGGTCGATTTTTGACTCCCCAATGTTATTAGCAAAATTATGCCTATGATTAGATTGCTACTCATTTCTTCAGCCTCAGAAGACTCTGTCAAATGTATTGTACTTGTCTTGTAAATTATGTGATTTTAACATAAATGTTTAGAAGCAACATTTCAAGCTTCCACCATGAAGTAGATGAGAACAGAACAGAACAGCATTCTTCTGGGTTATTAAGCAGTGTGTAATAGTAATTCCTTACCGAAGTTATGGGACAACCGGTTGGTCCCATCTTCAAGGGTCAAGACTGTTCTTGAAGATGGAACCAATAAGTTGTCCTGCCATGTTTGTATGGAATTACACCAACATACTGCGTAATAACCCAGAAGAGCGCGGTTTTCATAAACGTATAGTGTACTTCATGTAAAGCATCTTTATGTAAAACAAAATCTGACTGACAGGCTTTAGTAAAAATTAGTTATAATCATTTACTAGGAAAGATATTATTTCATGCAGAGAGATAGATGGATGGGGTGATATGCTTTACACAGCATTTCACAGTGCATCTAAAACAAGAACAGTCCACCAAGCATATTACCTTTGACTTGCTGTATGAGTGTTCCAGCGGTGACCAGCAGTTCGCTGGACTGCAGTGCTGGGTACCTCTCCAGTACACTTCTCAATATTCTCAGTACCTCTCCAAGCCTCTCATGAACGGCTACATGCAGGGTGTCACTTTTGTCTGAAATAATCTTACATCTCAGTAGTTGTCAATGGAGTCATGTTATGCTAAAGACGCGAAGAAATGCTGATGATTGTTCTTAAGCTCTATCTTAATGTTTGCTTTGAGATTCATCATACCCCTCATCTGCCCTTTACATCTGTACAATTTTTGTGTGGCATTATCAGGTTTGCACAGCTACATAGCATGCAGCATTACAATACTGATAATGTGAGATAACGGAACTTCCAGCATTCATCAGTCCTGCATAGTCTGGGTGAATCATTAACAGTCCGACATCACGGTCAAATTAACCATCTTGCTGCTGCTTTAATTCAAACTGTCACTGAAGCACTAACAAAGACAAACAGCTGTTTACCAAAACACTTGATTTATCATCAGTGTCCTTGAAATTTTAGTTGGCGACAGGTGATGTGGTACTGTAATGATGTAAAAATAATTATCAAAGAAGAACAGTTGTTTCCAAAGCCCAATTCCTCCCTCCCTGAATTACATTTGACCACTTGAAGAGTGCATTTTGTAGGTTAATATAACAAATAAGGATATTTATTTGGGATCACAATATCCTCTCCCATCTCTTAGAAAAGTGTCATAAAGAGGTAGTCATTTGAGCCCCCTCCTTCCAAAATGGTAAGGGCACCTAAGATACATTTTGTTAATGCTGTCCTGTACATTACAAATCAAGGATAATGTGTTGGTAAGAGCAACCAAAAATACCTGTGGGTTCACCCACTACTACCATAATTTAGAAGTGACAAGACTGGCCATGTCCTGAATATTCTTGCAGAATCTACATATATATATATATATATATATATATATATATATATACTTTAAGGATGTGCATCATAGGCCATGTATAACTGACCATTCCAAGTGTTCGCCTCAGTGGTCGTTTTGACTTCCAGATTATTTCTCAGACAGTTCCTGACGCATATTTTAAAAAAATCAAATAACCCGTGCATGAAGCTTTCAGCCTTCCAGTATGTAAAAACATGTATGTGTATGTGCTAGCAGGTTATGTGTGTTTTGGAGGGATACACTGCCTATGTCTTCTGCGTGGAAAAGAGACATACAGGAAAGTTGATGGATATACAGAAGATGAAGATAGGAAATCGGACAAAATGGGTAAGAGTAGCCAATTAGGGAAAAGGAAAGAAAAATGGCTTAGGGGAAGACAGGCCAATCAGAACCATTAACAAGAACATGAAATACACTTTTGAAGGCCATTTAATACAGCCTAATACCGAGGAAGAAAAGTGGAGAAAAATGTGGTGTAAAGGCAAAACAGAAGAAAAATAGTAGTAAGAGGAATGAAGGTGGGGGGAAAGAGAGGATAAAGAGAATCTGAAAAGATGGAGTACAAAAGGCCATTATAAGAAGCAATACAAAGGAGACCAAAGTGCAGTTTACCCTTCCAGTATACACACATACACACACACACACACACACATACACACACACACACACATACACACACACACACACACACATATATAAATATATATATTTCCCCTTAATCCCAACAAATATGATGATTTCAATATTCATATGGGTTATGTAATCCTGTATGGATTTACGGAAGGAAAATAAATGATATGATATATAACATGATATGACAAGAACCATCTAATTACATAACCATTCCCAGCCACAAGTTTGATGCAGTCTTCAAGAGACACAAAATCCCCACCCCCTTTTGGGCTGTCATGCTTTTTACAATCTTAATAATGTTTTTTTGAATAATCTTTATAAGAGAAACATAATCTTTACTTTATTATTGTCTTCGAGACAGATAGTATTGCAATAGCATACAATAATGTAGAATCATACTAAAATTTGTGGTGTTTCACATAAAAAGAAACTTACCCACATCTGCCCACTCAGGGTGGCACATCTTTCGAAGTTTTCCAAGGGCCTCCTTGAAATTACGTACATCATGGGTCAGGGCAGCAATTTCTTCTTGTTCTACAAGAGGGCTTTCCATGCTTCCCTCAGAACTGATACTTGCCATAGAAATGGAACGGGGGGAGCTGATGGCACCTCCCAGCATTCCACAGCTAGATGCACCAAGCCTGGCTCCATCCATGCTTTTTGTAATATTTGTAATACAAAACATTTTACAGTGAATGCAGTACAATTTTATGTATTATACATTTCTTTATATAGAACCTTAAACAAGTTATAATGTATAATATTCATACTTGTCATCTACATTACAGTGTACCTAATTTTTAATCTGCATGACCTAATCTTTCTCTTGGACATTTTAGTAGTACTTTTTATTAAGTTTCTTGTAATTTACATTCAAATTCTTTAACAAGGTAAACCTAATGTTCACAAAAGGAACAATAAGAATATAACATGAAACCAATTCCTGCATATTGGTTTATGGAGTAAAATCCCTATAGATGACCAATAGAGTTGTAACATGTAAAGGAGTTCCTCAAAACACTACTGTCTGTGAAATTTTGGTTGCCTTGTGATGGGTCATTTACAGAAATAATGTGTTTGCACAATACTACGAAATTCAACATAAATTAAATGTAAATTCAACATATTTCAATCTCAATTCCATAAGAGTTTCCTTGCGTAATATTCCCCTGTTATCTCTGTACAAGTTACAAGTGGCCACAATTGGCCCTCACTAGCACCTCTGCTTGTGATTATGTGATAATAATTGATACATAACCTAGCACCAAGTGACTCACTGTGTGAACGTACCTATTCAAAATGTGTTCACTCTACATATCATGTCCAATTGCTCCAGAGAGCACATGTTACTAATGTGCATCAGATTATAGGCAGCTGACTGATCTCACAAACCTGAAATTCAAAGCAGAATGAAGATATATATATATATATATATATATATATACACACACACACACACACATACACATAAACACACACACACACACACACACACACACACACACACGCAATACATATATATATATATATAAAGTGTCACAAAGCTCGAGGAACCAAGATATAGAACAACAAGCCTCCAACAGGACTCCATAAGATTCCTATATGCAATGAGAGTGGCAAAAAGGGTACCCATAATAGAGGAAGGTAAATCAGAACAGATGTACAAAAAATTAAAGGTAGCCCTACAGGGAGCTGCATATGAAGCGTTAGGACAAGAAGAGGCCTTCCCAAGGAAGACAACACCAGAATGGTGGAATACCGAGATAGGAGAAAAAGTTGCAGAGAAGAAAGTAGCTTATAATAAATGGTTGATAACA
>Ga0123355_10016408_pt1 | contig 11671 bp, 9 predicted proteins | sample TergutEmb28metaG_3_FD_89872 | JGI IMG/M metagenome (GOLD analysis project Ga0123355, IMG submission 89872) | Embiratermes neotenicus P1 segment gut microbial communities from Petit-Saut dam, French Guiana - Emb289 P1 | ecosystem: Host-associated > Arthropoda: Insects > Digestive system > Gut ...
GCGAAAGAGGATTAGAGTGCGTTTAAGTTTTAAAATCTTTCTTATGACATTTACTGTTTTGATGACCACGTTTTTCGTATCTTTTACTGTGATTGAAAACCTTTTGCCACGACTGTATCGACAGGAATTTTGGGATGAATTTTATCAGCTAGTAGCAGAACTGCAGCGTGAGATTAGAGGGGTTTATATACGTGAGGATGGAGCTACTATATTTTGGAGTGAGGCGCTTTCGTTAACAGAATGCTATGAAGAAGATGTTGATTGGGAATTTTGGGATGGGTATGAGATTGAGATAATTGAAGAAGACCCCTACTGTGTCCGATATCCAACTTACTCATTTCATGCTGTCCAACAAGTGGTTGATTATTTCGCTTGGACTTATAATATGAGTATTACTGTTTGGGAAGTTGAACCTATTACTGAACATCTAGTAATTCCAGCACTTTATCATGTAGATGGAAGAAGAACAGAAACTGACCCCATGACTTCCCTTGATGGTGAAAATATCAGAACAGTTCAAGAGAATTTTTACGATATTGAGACTGGTGGTTTTGCGATTGCAGTGACCGGAACCTTCCAACCTGCCTATCGTGTATTGAATATTGTTTCAGCCCTGCAACAACAAATTTTAATTGCGATTTTCTTCATTTCGCTGGCAGTTTCAGCATTATTTTCACGCTATTTAGCTCGCCCAATTGTTCAGCTATCCGAGGAGTCGAAAAAATTAAGGGAGCTTCAATTCGACGAAACCTTAAAAATCAAGCGAAGGGATGAGATTGGCAATTTATCAAGCAATTTAAACTTCATGTCTTACAAACTTAAAAATGCCCTTGATGACCTACAAGACGCCAACGAAAAACTGAAAAAAGAGATGGAACGCGAACGAGAACAAGAACGACAACGCCGAAACCTCTTCACTTCAGTTTCTCACGAATTAAAAACGCCAATCACGATCCTAAAAGGTGAAATCGGCGGTATGATCGACCAAGTAGGTGCATACAAAGATCGAGATGCCTATCTAGAGAGTGCTTATGGCTGGACAGAAACACTCGAAAAATTAGTTTCAGAAATCTTAACCATCTCCCGCTTAGAAGGTGAAAAGATGCGGCTCGACTTAACGCAAATCAACATCAGCGCGCTGCTTACAGAAATCTGTCACACGCACCAAACCCTCGCCGATAATCAGCAAGTATCATTTAATCAACATTTGCATCCTAACCTAATAATCAAAGCTGATGAGACTCAATTACAAATAGCTATCTCAAATGTCATCAACAATGCCATTTTTCACACTTTACCTAGTAAGTTGGTCGATGTTCATCTTAAACAAGAAGGTAAGTTTGCAACTTTGATTGTTACGAACACAGGTGCACATCTTGAGAAAGAAGAGTTGAAAAATTTATTTATCCCATTCTATCGCGTTGACAAATCACGAAATCGCCATACAGGGGGTAGCGGGCTCGGTTTGTTTATTGTCAAAAACATCTTAGAATTACACGATTTTGAATATTCGCTCGAAAATGTCGAAGATGGTGTTAGATTTATGATAAAAATGCCCCTCAGTTAAGTTTGTGCATATTGTGAGCAAACTTTTCTTTACCAAAACTTTCTCAAAGAGAAACCTTGACTTTACTCTGGTTTGCTAAAATAAGCTTACTGTTTAGAAAGTTGAGGTTTTTCACATGAGTAAGAAAGTAAAAGTATTAGCAATTCTATGCATGCCACTAATCATCATTGCATTCATTTCAATTAAATATCTAATAAGCTTTGCAAGTATAGCAGATGATCAGTACACGCCATTAGAAAATTTCAGTAGAGAAGACCCGTTGTCTTATAAAGATACGAACTTTAATATGTACAGTAACCATGCATTATTAATTAACTTAACAACAGGTGAAATAATGTTTGAACATCATGCTGATACGCGCATCTATCCAGCATCACTGACGAAAATCATGACGGTATTAATTGGCCTTGAGCAGGCGGAGCATGATACGATGATCGTACAAGCGGATTTTACTAGACTTATGCTAGATAATGCATCGGTAACTGGTTTTGAATATGGTGAAGAAAGAACATTAATGGACGTTTTACATGGCGCAATGTTACCATCGGGTGCAGATGCGACAGCTACGATTGCTTATAATATTGCTGGCTCATACGAAGCGTTTGTGATGCTCATGAACGAAAGAGCCAGAGCACTTGGTATGTATCATACAAATTTTACAAATACATCCGGTCTGCATGATGAAAATCAATATACGACAGCATATGATATGGCAATCCTATTAAGACATGCGCTGGCTAACCCAAGATTTCGCGAAATATTTACGGCGAGACTTTATCCATTTACAACCGCATTCGGTGAGCAACGTGTGATGCATTCAACATTGTTTGCAAACCTTTGGACAACTGAATTTGCTGGTGGGGAGATTATCGGGGGGCGAACTGGCTTTACAAATGAAGCTGGACGCTGTTTAGCAAGCCTTGCGACAAACGGCACGGATGAATTTATCTTAATTACCCTTGGCGCAGATCCATACGCAGCGAATCAATCTGCGCATATTTTCGACGCACTTACCATATATGAATATTTTTTGAGCGAAGAGCTGAGTAATTGAGATAAAATGCCTGGTAATTCAAGTTTTACGACAAAACGCGACAAAATGTGACAAAATATCGAACCAATCGGTTATTTTGTCGATAAATTTTTTTGACAAAACTTGGGCGAAATTGTTGATTTGTTGGTTTTTAAATGATATAATAAAGATTATCATTTTGCATTTTGCAATAGGCGGCGAATCCCCATGAAAAATAAACATCAAAGAAATAATATCTTTTTAAAACTAACAATGCTTTGCTACACAGCCTTCACCTTGATTATACTTAATAGTTGTGTTCCTACACTTGCTAATGTAGATGACGAGCAACCGTCTGAGGGGATCGGGAATGCTATTTATAAAAAACTTGTTAATGAAAGCATAGCTGGAGTCGACATTGTCAAGCTTGAAGAACCTGATATATTTGAAGAAACAAAGGTTGATGAAGATGAACCGAAAATACTAGAAGAGGAAGAATGGCCAGAACGTGTTGCTTTCTTGACATTTGATGATGGACCGAGTACGCAAACGTTGGAAATTTTAGATGTTTTGTATGAGGAAAATGTGCCAGCAATATTTTTCTTAGTGGGAGAAACGATTCTTTACAACTTACCTGATTCGCAAGTTTGGATAGAAAGAATTTTGGAAGAAGGTCATTATATTGGGTTACATACCATGTCACATGAGTACTATACGTTGTATGTAGGAGATGATGCACCTAGTAGGTTTGTTGATGAGATGTTTGAACTTCAAGGCTTGATTTATGATTTAACGGAGCATCATACTTATCTTTGTCGAGCAGCCTATGGGATGATGACTGGATTTCGACCTGGGCATTTTGTTGCTGTCGATGACGCAGGAATAAAATGTATTGATTGGAATATTGATCCGAAAGATTGGCGTAATAATGCTCAGCATATTTATGAGTATGTCGTCCAGCAAGTTGAGATGTTAAACTTTCCATCGGAATTGGTGATTGTATTCCACGAATATGATCAAACTGTGGAGGCTTTACCAGCAGTGATTGCGTTTTTGCGAGAACAGGGGTATGTGTTTAAAACATATGAGCCTGGATATGAATTTACTTACCATGAATATCAATGACATTAATAAAAGTATAAGCCCCGAGCTTAAACTGGCTCGGGGTTTACTCTGGAATTAATTTGTGAAGGATTGTGATCGATTTGTGAAGGGTTGTGATTTTTCTTTCGGAAGCGGATCTCACTCACAATCCAGAGCAGAAGTGGGATTGCAAGTTCAAAGATAGGTAGGATTCTAAAAGGCATAGTATTCATCAGAAATCCAGTTTCAGGTGGGTGTACAAATGGTGCGATGAAGAAAATCAAAATTGAGATAATAGCTAGGACGATTTTGAAGTTAAATTTTTTATGCAAAGCTTGGAATGCTAGAATGGTAATGAAGAAGTAAATGACTAACTTAAAATACTCGCTGGCGATCATGATAACGACTGCTAAAGGATCGAGACGTTCTAAGAAGCCTTTCAATCCAGCAAGTTGCATGGCATTGTAGAATGAATATTCAAAATTCGAAGTTAAAGTTGACCCGATTAATGCGACTGTTGTTAAATCAATTGCAATCATTAATAAAACAGAAATGATAATGGCAATATAGCTTCGTTTTAAAATTTTTTTGTTTTCTTTTGGTGTAATATAGGGAAATAGCATGAGGAATACGACGAGCTCTCCGTATGGAAAAAACGTGGTTCGTACGACATCTTCGGCTATTCCTGGTACACCCTCAGCTAAAATAGGGGTTAAATTACCCATTTTAAATGAGCTAGATGTGAATATTGCTATTAAGAATGGTATTAGACAGATGATCAAAATGAATATAAAGACTTCAGATGAGCGCCCGATAACATTAAGGCCATAGAGTGCGCTGATGACCACTGTAATAAGTAACATGGAAATAACAATACGATGATTAACCCCAAACATCAAGGTTTCTTGTGCCATTGATGACATATAATTTCCGACAGAAACTGTACGGAATAAGAAGAATCCAGCATAGATGAGTAGGACGATTGTACCCAAAATTTTTCCGAATGTCGATTTGAGAATATCAGGTAAACCTTTATGTTGATGGATTTTGCTGATCCGGTGATACAGCGTGAAAAAAATAGCTCCGAAGAATCCAGCGAGCAAAAGGACAATCCAGGCATTTTGCCCCGAATACCTTGCTGTTGAAGATAATGCAGAACCTCCAATGAGGAAAAACATAATGAGTGCTGTTAGTTGGTTTAGATTTAATTGTCTAGTATTGTGATTCATATTTTGTGCTCCTCCTTTAGTGCTATAATGTAACATTCCCAATTTCTCCAACTGAACTTACTTCTAATTCAACCTCTACATTAATTGTAAGTTCTGGGAATAATTCAGACCAATAGCCTTCTTTTTCTTGCCACACTTTATGTTCTTGGTTATGGGCTTTGCCACCGATTCCAAAGATATCAGATTTAAGCTCTGTTTGGACTTTGTCGACAAAGTTGTTCATATCTTGCTCAAATTGGCTTTTCAAATGCTCACTCATTACGACTAAATTTTTTGTATTCGTTAAGTCAATTGGGTAAGTATTTTCAAATATCATACCACTTAACTTCAAATTGATAGTTGCTTCATTGTTTGCTAAGTCAGTTGTAACTTTTGATTTTACCTGCGTGATTCCGAATGATGTGTAGTATTCTTCTTCAATCCTCGTTACAAGATCATACCGTTTGTGCGTGCCCATTACAATATTATAGAGCTGTGTTTCGGAATCACTTATATAACCAACTAGTTTATCACCTTGAAATACTGCTGAATGCTCAATTCGTAATTGGACGGGAATAGCAATATCAAGGATGTTGTCAATTGTTGAACCATTGCCTGCTGTTTTACCCTCGGTTCCATCTTTTCGTTCGACATTTTCATCAATGTGTTCTTCTTCACGATGAATTGAAACTGCATTCAAAACAGTATTAATTGAATTAGTATTCACCATGTCAACGGTTTCATACAAATTATAACTCGTTAGTCGTGCGGTACGAGATGTTACCATTGATGAAACGTCTAATTGGGTAGCAGGGATCATATCAAGAGCTGTTACGACATTTAAAACGTTACCTGCACTTTCTCCTTTCGCGACTACGATTGTAATATCGGGTCTTACATCAAAACGACGTAGTGCAAAGTTAAGTAGAGGCGCAATTCCGGCTTCTGCAAACTCTTCATTAATGATAATGACGTTAAGATGGGATAACGCTAGGGCAGAGGATGAAATTTCATCCAGCTTTTTATACGCCTCATGAATACTTGTTCCTTCGGCTTTTAAACTGTATGCTGGAAGTGCTTGGGTTTCACCAGCAATAGCTGATGGATTTAAGACTTGGACAGTCACTGTATATTCATCATCTATTTTGTCGATTGCAATACCAGCCACAATTCCAAGTTTATTTATTTCGACACGTTCGAGGCAACCAGTCAGTGTTACGATACTTGCTATGATAAGCAAACATGATAATAATCGCTTTTTAATTTGCATGCTAATTACCTCCAGTGGATTGAGATGTATTACGCTTTAAATTTGACCTTATTGAGTCAAGAGGATTAAATATTTTAGGTCGTTTTTTCATCCATTGCAAGGGCACTTTGATGATTTGATCTTTTTGATCGCTCAAATTGAATGGTGCCATTGGTGCCATATATGCTTGATTAAATGATGTTAATGAAGCGATATGTGAAATTAATATAATAAATGCCAGTGTAATGCCATAGAAGCCAAATGTTGCACCAATTATCATAAAGGCCAATGTATACAATCTTGCTGCAACATTAACTCTTGTACTTGATAGGATAAATGAAGAAATGGTAGTAATTGAACCGATGATGACTGCTACATACGAAACGAGTCCAGACTCAACAATGTTGGTTCCGATGATTAACGAACCGACGATCGTCATTGAGTCTCCGACCGCATCGGGCTTTCGTAGTGAGGCTTCTCGTATAATTTCGAATAAGAGGGTGATAATAAGAATTTCTACGAAAGTTGAGAATGGATTTGAAGAGCGTTGATTGATAATCGTAATAAGAAGCGATGTTGGTATCATTTCTTGATGGAAGGTAGATAGCGCAATGTAGAGCCCTGGTACGAGGACGACGACAAAAAACGCCAAGTATCTCATGATACGCTTGAATGTTGCTAGTATTGGATGGTTGTAATAATCGTCGATGGCAGAGAATGCAGATGTAAAGTAAAACGGACCCAAAATAGCGTAGGGACTGCCATCTATGAAAATGGCGACTTGCCCTTCAGATAAACTCTTCATGACACGATCAGGTCTTTCCGTCTCAATAAGCCTTGGTAATAGCGTGCGATGTTTATCTTCAATGAGTTCTATTAATTGATACGAATTTGTAATGGTATCAATATCGATGGCTTTGATGCGTTCGTTAGCAATCTTAACAAATTCTGGATTCGTTAAACCGTCGATATATGCAACGAAAACATCCGTCTTCGTAATTCGCCCAACACTATGTGCATCAAAACGAAGTCTAGGATCCCGCAAGCGGCGCCTTAACAGAGCTGTATTAAACCGGATGGTTTCAACAAAACTATCCTGTGGTCCCCAAAGCGATTTCTCATTTAGCGGATGTGCGACACTACGTGATTGCCAACCTTTACAATCAAACATCATAAAACGAGCAACCCCATCAACTAAAACAATGATATGACCATTCAAAATATTGTCATATAACTGCTCTACAGACTCGCCTTGATTCGCATCAAACATACTAATACGAGAATCAAGCAAAAAATCAAAGATTGCGTTACTATTTTTAGGTAGGCGATCATCGATGATTGATAAATCAACAGTCAAAAGATGAATGACAAATTGTTGTGCATCTGTCGCATTAATAAGACCATCAATTCCAATGATAGCAGCCTTTGTTTTCTTGACATCCTGTAGTGTAACTTCGCGAATTAATAAGTCATTCGCTGCTCCGAAATCCGCTTTAGTTTTTTTTAAGTTGGCATCTAGCGACTCTGAAATAACTAGATTTTCATTTGTCTCATTTAAATCCATGGTAAAATCACTCACTTTTAACAATTATAAGAGTAGCTTGCGTCGAAAGGTCTGAAATTATGCACACAAATTAAAAAAAGTTATGAAAATTATGCTGGTAATAGTGGAAAATTGGAGTGTTTTGTGGTAAAATAGAAAGGTTAAAGAAGGTGATTTAAGTGGACAAGATCAATGATAAAGCAAAGAGAAGCAACAGCAAATCTAAAAAAGGTGTAATTGTTGCTCTAATTCTATCAAGCCTTTTGATTATAGCAGTAGGTGCAGTATATATTGGTGGGGCGATTTATTTTCAAGATCGTTTCTTCTTCAATACGCAAGTGAATGGTGTGGATTTCTCTAGACAAACAACTGCTGATGCTCGCGCATTTGTAGAAGACAAGGCTGATGATTTTTATATTACAATTATTGGAGAGAATGGACAGGCAGAAATAATCTATGCTTCAGAAGTGGATCTTACATTTGTAGCAAGTGAAGTTATCGAAGAATTATTTGAAGCACAAAATCCATTTATGTGGCCATTAAGTTTGACGAACTCGCAAGAAACCAATGCTGGATTCGATATCTATTTTGATGAAGAATTGCTAGATGAACGTGTTTCAAATCTTGAGGTAGTGATCACAGGTCAAACATACCCAGTATCGGCTGATGTCATTATGGAAGGCGATGAGGTAGTCGTCGTACCACAGCAATATGGAAATGTAATAGATGTAGAAATTTTACAAGAAATGCTGCAGGAGTATATAGCTACTCTAGCTGATGAGTTTAATGTGATAGAAGCTGATGTCTTTATTCAACCAGAATTGACGACTGAATCGCCAGAAATTGTCGATACATTCGAAACTGTAGATCGTTATTTAAGTACTGTCGTCACTTATGATGTCGGTAGGGAAGTGGTAGTAGATCGAACTTTGATTTCAGATTGGGTAACAATTGGCGATGATTTTGATGTGCATTTAGATGAAGAACAAGTGGGTGTTTGGTTAGATAATTTTATTAGCACTGTAAATACTCATGGAACAACCCGTGAACTTACTACACCAAATGGGAGAAATGTAACAGTTACGGGTGGTTATTATGGATGGATTGTTTCTAGATATTTAGAGTTTCCTGAGTTGCTTGGAAATATTCGCAATGGCGATGTAATTGAACGTGAGCCGCTTTATTTTCAAACAGCGACAACTCACGGTCCACAAGACTGGGGCACTACGTTTTTGCAGGTTGATTTGAGTGAGCAGCATATGTGGGCGTTTGTTAATGGAGAAATCGTGTTTGAATCCCCTGTTATAACTGGACTCCCACGAGATGGTCGTAATACGCCACAAGGTGTCTATTTTATCTTGGAAATGCTAAACCCAACTGTTTTAATTGGCGTAACAGATCCTGAAACAGGAGATCCGATTTATGAAACGCCTGTCGATTATTGGATGAGAACCACGTGGGCAGGACATGGCTTTCATGATGCTACCTGGCAAAGGCACGGTTTTGGTGGAACATTGTATCGCACACGGGGAAGTCATGGCTGTACAAACTTACCACTTGAGGCTGCACGAGAACTATATAACTTGATTTATATTAACATGCCAGTTGTGGTGCACTATTAAGCATTAAACTTTGGGCAATTTAACGGAGCTAGCACTTGATATTGTGCTAGTTTCTTTTGTTATAACGTAATTAACTTGAATTCCTAAATTAATCACCCAGCCAATTAAATAGAGCCATGTGAGCAGAATAATAATAATAGCGAGGGATCCATAGACAAGATGGAAGTTTGCGAGTTGGTCGACGTAATAGGTAAAAACAATGGTTGTAATGATAAATCCTATTGTCGTCAGGGCGCAGCCTGGTAGTAATTGTTTGAACGATTTCTTTTTATTTGGGGCGAGCTTAAACAATAAAAAGAAGAATGTAAAGCAAATTAAGGTGAATATCACGATTTCAACGACGGTTCTTATTACAGGAAGCAAATTTGCGAGAAAAACATGGGAAGTTGTGATAAAGAGGGTTGCAAAAGCACCAAACCCGAGTAATAAAAAGAAGGTTAAAATTGAACCGAGCCTATGTTTATAGCCAGGAACATCGACAGTTTCATCGTATGTGATCAGGAAGGCTTTGAAGATACCGTTGACCCCTTTAGAGATGGTTAAGGTAAGTGTGACAGCTGTGACGACAAGGAGAAGTGGATGATCGCTCATACCTAAGGATGCTGTTTCTAAAAATTCCATGATGAAATTATATAGTTCAGCGGGAAGGTACTGGGCAATTGTTTCATCGAGCATGCTGGTTTCGATTGAGAGGAAGGCGAGGACTTGGAAAAAGATGATGAGCATGGGAATCAGCGCCATCATAAAATTGAATGCTAAAACCTCAGGAATCGCTTGAATTTCTTTTTTTTTGATTTGATTGATTAAACCTTGCTTGATTTGACCTACTAAATCTTGCTTGAAAGTTGACATAATGAACCCACCCTTTGTAATTTTTTTTGATTGCAACAATCTTTGATTGCAATAATCCGAAATTGTTTATTCTCAAGGTATATTGTACGATAAATTGGGTCAAATTATCAAGAGGATCTTTCAAAAATTTTTTCTTAAAATAGAAACATTTATGGAAATATTCTTGTGATTAGGAGTTGATTAAATTGAAAAAAAAGCGGATGAAATTTTTAAATATGCTATTAGCTATCGGATTATTAGCTAATCCGACTACTTTCGCAAAGGCAAAAGATATTAGCTGGGGGATTCCGAAAAAAGGAGCAGGCGAAGTTCAGCCATATCCAGGCGAAGATTATGCGACAATTGTGAAGGAAAATGACGCATATTATATCGGCAATCCTGATGAACTGGTTGTTTACCTAACATTTGACTGCGGATATGAGAATGGAAATTTGCCTACGATTTTAGATGCATTGCGTGATGAAGATGTATCTGCATTGTTCTTTCTAACAGGTCATTTTATGGAAGAAGAGCCTGATTTAGTATTGCGGATGGTGGAAGAAGGTCATTTAGTAGGGAATCATACTTATGATCATCCGGATTTAACAATAGTATCACAAAAAAGATTTTTAGATGAGCTTACCCGCGCTGAGGAGAAGTTTTATGAGATAACCGGAAAAGACTTGACTAAATATTTGCGTCCACCAGAAGGACGGTTTAATCAGGAAATGCTTGACTGGGCAGCAGATGCTGGATACTATACAATTCTATGGTCATTAGCATACGTTGATTGGCATGTTGATGACCAAAAAGGCGGCGTATATGCCCACGCGCAAGTGATGAGCAGAATCCACCCTGGCGCGATTATTTTACTTCATTCAACATCCAGCGATAATGCTGATGCGATGGCAGATTTAGTGCTTTCAATTCGAGAAGCAGGTTATGAGTTTAGATCGTTGCAACATTTAGTAGCAGAGGATGTAATGGAAGAGTCAACGAGGATTAAGTTGGAGTAGGTTTTTAAAACATAATTGTTCAATTCACACAAGAATTGGACAATTTTTTAATGTTGTCGTATCATTAGCCATTGACAATTATATTATCCAATTGCCATCAAAAATCGCCTGCTTACTACAGTTTCTTTCAGGAGAAAATAATCTGATAAACTTGACATATGGTGGATAATATTGCAACAACGGAAAAAACATTTGTCAATATTCGTAATAAATGTAACTTGTATTATGAATTCAAGAATGTTATAATGTTGATTTATGAACTTTAAGGAGTTGGTTTAAATGGGTTTAAAAATAAGTAACTTAACGAAGCAGTTTGGCTCGATTGCAGCTGTTAATAATTTATCATTTGAAGTAGAAAAGGGGACGGTATTTGGTTTGCTTGGTCGTAACGGAGCTGGGAAGTCGACAACGATTAAGCAGATTTTAGGTTTGATTGATCCAACAGCAGGTAAAATTGCTTGGGATGGGATAGCGATTAATCCAGATAAGTTATCGATCGGATATTTACCTGAAGAGCGTGGATTATTCGTCAAGAAGAGC
>Ga0123355_10016409_pt1 | contig 11671 bp, 6 predicted proteins | sample TergutEmb28metaG_3_FD_89872 | JGI IMG/M metagenome (GOLD analysis project Ga0123355, IMG submission 89872) | Embiratermes neotenicus P1 segment gut microbial communities from Petit-Saut dam, French Guiana - Emb289 P1 | ecosystem: Host-associated > Arthropoda: Insects > Digestive system > Gut ...
CAACTTGATGCCACTTATTTTATTATATATTCAATACTCATTGAATGCTCAACATGTTTCGGCCGTTAATACGACCATCCTCAGGAGCCTGCGACTAACTATTTGTTACTTCATAGGTGGTATGTAGTTAGTCGCAGGCTCCTGAGGATGGTCGTATTAACGGCAAAAACATGTTGAGCATTCAATGAGTATTGAATATATAATAAAATAAGTGGCATCAAGTTGGTTTCTCTTTATTCAACTATCAAGATGATGCACGGACCCATAAACATAAGATTTAGCAGTATACTTGTTGTGAGACATTCCTACAATTAGTAACATATCTGGAAATGATAAAGCACATTCATCAACTACATAAATAATAAAAATTATGCTGATTCGCTAACCGACCGTCCAAGAAACCAGCCAAGCAACTAGCCCAGTAACCACGCAATCAAGCTACCAACAAACCAACCAACTCTATGCAACAGAGTCGTTCATGAGGGTCTAATACATCCTCAGTTAGTCAAGAAATTCTGCACATTTTATGGAACCAACAGATTCACTACTGTCTTCACAACGGCTTGCCACCTGTCCCTACACTCCGCCAAATTCATCTACCTCACCACCCTTCCATCTTATTTATTTAAGATCCCTTTTAAAATTATCCTTCCCTACACCCCTCCCATCCTCCCTGTATGTAGGAATTAAGAGGATGCTGCATCTGTTTATTACTGACCCAAAATAAAACACTTTACTATATTTCCACCATGAAATATTAAGCTGTGCAGCAGTATGTAACTACTTCGGTTGTTTTATATACATTAAGAGCCTGAAGGTGGCTTGTTGGAACAAAACGCTGTTATGAACTGAAATAAGTATACAAGCCCCAGTGGCATACCCAGGAATTTTGTTTGGGGGAGGGGGTTTCAACAAATTCAGTTAAGGACCGAGGACAGAGAGAACGGAGATCTGGGGGGTGGTAGCCCCCTAGTCAGGGGTTCTGGAGGCAGCTGTAATTTGGTACAAGAACTTTCATTTCATATAGTAAAATTTTCTTAATTTTTGGTATTTTAAGACTATTTATGATGACAATCAATTTATTTGTCATTGCTAATGTAAAACAATTACGAACCTAGGTAGTTTTAGAATTTTACTGCCTTTTTTCCGAAAATCTTGGGGTGTTGGCATCCTAAATTCAGCAATTTTTAACAGTTTTCAAATCAGGTTGAGTTTGGCACGATTTTGGAGGGCCTTCAGAATTTCGGGGGGGGGGTTTGAACCCCCCAAACCACCCCCTCGGTACACCAGTGACAAGCCCATAGCAAGCAGACAAGTTGTTGGTCTTATGTACTGAACTACACGTTTTTGATCCGGTTTTTGGGTACTAGAATCACGTGGAAAGGGACGATGGATGAACCTCTGAAACGCTGTAACTACAGAGCATGATCTGTGCTACAGAGTACTCACAACAACAAAATCAGCTTCAACACCCTCACATACGTTTATTCTGCTTCATAACCGGGGGCATGCGGTGGCGCAGTTGGTTGAGACACTGAGCTACAAGTCGGAAGGTCGCAGGTTCCATTCCGATGATGACCTAATCCTTCTGGCCGCACCATTTCCCCGGGGGGCAAAGGCAGCTGGTGGGTAGGGCTGACAACCTTACCACCTTCGTCTGTTGATTTTCTGGAAATCTGGGAGCCTCAACCTCCTGGAACCCTCCGGGCCTGTCCAGTGAGTGCTTTACATCACAATCAGACCATATGTTCTCTAAGATGTTTGACTTAATTTCTAAGAAATTCTGCAAGCCATGACATAAAAAGTTAAAGGTAAAGATGTCCCGTTACAGGCCTGGAGTGGCCCAGAGGGTTCCAGGAAGTTAAGGTTCCCAGATTGCATGACGATAGCACAGGATGGTGGTAAGGTTGTCAGCCCTACGTACCGACCGCCTTTACCCCCAGGAAATGCTCCTGGTACTCATTTCTGTTAGAGGCTGAGTCGACCCCAGGGCCATAGTGCGATCGGAAGGATTATGTCAATGAAAAATTCCAATTACACCATCTGGAGACGAACCAGCGACCTTCCGATTTGTAGCACAGCACCTTAACCACTGTGCCACCGCGGTCCCCCAAGCCATGACATAATTTCCTATAAACATTACCAACTTCACACCTCTTTACGACAAAATTTTCATAATGCGTAATAAAGTTGCGCTGGATTTATTTTTATCATTACTGATAGAAGTCATGAACTTCTGGTCACTTTTAATGAATGACAACATTACTGCTAATGGAAGTGGTGTTGAGACACTGAACCATCTGTGATAACGATAACCTGTGACTCGTCGAAAATATTCTACAGAATGCAGGTCTGTATAAAAGATGAGGTTCGCATTCCAGTGACCCAGAGTTCGGTCGAATCGAAACGGAAAAAAAGCGAACTTTCGCGGATGTCTTTACGCGGATTTCTGAATAAACTGCGCACTTTTGAGAAGCTTCTGGTCAGGGAGAGGGGAGAAATTGGTCATGACGTCCAAGGGTGTTACGTCATCTGACAACTCACAACACTATTCAATCACTGCGACTTTTTCGCGTTATGGCATACAGCCCAGCGTTCGCCGCTATTCCAGTCTGCCGTGAGTCGGGGTTCGCACGTTGAATATATTGCGGATAATATTAGGTTTTTGTGCCTGTGTAATAAGAACCAACGAAATGCACACTTTTTACTTTAATGTTTTAATTTAATTATAGTGTCTTCGACATGTGCTCATCCTCACGAAGACTTGTACATGCAGTTGTATGGTATTTCTCTCATGCATCCGTACAAGCAGTCTGGTCATGGCAGTATAAAAATTAGCTTTTTACTCGCCATGTTTAAAGGAGGCGCTGGAGATGTTTGTCTTTGGTTCGCAAGCAACACCTAACAAACCAGTTCTTCACTTCACGTCAAAGTTTCATGTGTTAAGCAAGCTGATGGGGAGTGAATAGCGACAGTTGTCACATAAAATAATATCCCTGTGCTTTAATAGATACTCACTATACCAGCATTTGCTTGAAAAATTTCGAATGGCTGACAGTCGAACCGAGTAACGTAACGCCAGTAAAACATGAACGTATCATTAGACAAATAACGTACTTTATCCGTATATGGAATACTAGAGTTCACCACCTTCTTTTCCGAGCCTATGATCGGATATCTTTTCAATGTTCGTTATTTTTTTTATTTTATTAAAAACGATCTTTCGACTGCTCGGGTTATATAGTACCGAGTGGTAGTTTAATTAGTGAACAATGATGTGGAAGGAATTTGAAAAGTTGCGGCTAGAGACTGATTTAAGATAAATCGTGACATTTGCATGCAGGGACTGAGTAAACGCACAAAGTTCCAGTATGGTCAACATCGGGATTGAGATTTACAACCGGGACCTATCGAATACGAAGCAGGTGACCTCACCATTTTCTGGGACTCTTACGGTCCATGTTAGTCAACAGTTAGTTAGGTATTTATGTAAGGTACCCGTTATTCCTGTCAGATTGTAATGAAACTTGTATTTTCTCGACATATTTTCTAAAAATACTCAAATGTCATACTTGAAGAAAGTCCGCCCAGTGGTAGAAGAATCGTTCAATGCGGATGGACAGACATGATGAAGCTAATAGTAGCTTCTCTCAACTTTGCGAAAAGCGCCTAATAAAACAGAGGTACTTTAGAAATGACCGTTTTTCTAAGTAAGAATTCTGCTCAGATGGGATTGCAACTTATTTACCTCTCGTGGGACCGTGATGCAAGAACCGGAAAGCTACTGGCCCGATAAACGGCTGTTAATCAAACCCAAAACGTTATCTGTGGTATTGCGAGGACGAGGACGGTCAATGTCGCAGTTAGATGAGGTCGACCCTTTGACTGCCGCTATCTGACAGGGAAACATGCGCGACTTTGCGGCGCGTCTCCCTTTTCTCCGCAATGACTCAATCATCAAACATCAAATTTCATTAAAACTTGTCCAGTGGAAGCCGAGTTGTTCCATGAGGACGGACAGACATGACGACGCTAATAGTCGCTTTTCGCAATTTTGCGAACGCACCTAAAAACTGGTCTGCTTTGTGACGCTGGGTATAAGGCGCAAGCTTCCGAGGCAGGGCTGGCAAACCTATGGTACGCGGGAGGATTTCCTTGGCACTTGGTATTTACTGCTGTCCCAATTTTGTATTTCTTTTGCCCGAACAGCGTCTCTATAATGTGAAGAATGTGTATACATACAGATATTTGACTGCGTAGACACTGTATATGAACTACCGTTGCTACCAAATAACACTGCGAGTGAAACACTTTTACACAAATCGGGAGCGGTGCGAAGTGTTGGGTGGATATTTATCATTGGGGCGCTGCCCTGGCGGTGACTGGGCGAATACGTGACATTGGACAAAACGTTTCACGGTCTTCTTTTGAAACAGGAAGCAGAAGCAAATCCAGTCACTTCGGCATTTTCTCATCGCATTCATTGAGGAGGACTTTATAAGAAATATAATAATTATACTAGGCATTAATTATATAATTATGATATGCATTAATAATAATGAATAAATTAATACTAATTATAGAAAACTCCAAGACCGTGTTTTGCTCTTCAAAATTCTCATGGGCACGCGAAAGGATTACTTCGAAATTTGTAGACAATTTGGGCTTCGCCATCAAAAGTTTCGTCACCCCTGTTCCGAGATGTTAGAGGACATTTCTGACTCTTTCCAATCGTCGAGGCTTCGTCCTATTACCCCGTCGTGACCCCATATTAATCTTTTTATGAATCTAGTTTCTGCCCCGTGGAAGATACTGAGTCTTCGTCACAAAGACCAACTGATTAACGCTGTTAACATAATCATATTCTGAGAATTATGAAAAAGCCATTAATGCACGCTGAAGGAAGGATGCAGAATTTCTGTATTTTGAAGCACATGATAAGGCTTACTTGTAGTCTGATAACTATTGTACTTTAGAGGAGTGGTTCTCAAAATGGGCCATATGGTGTCCCCCCCCCCCCAGGGGGCCACAGGAGAATGACGGAAAATTAGGTGGCCACAGTAACTTTCGACTAGGCCAACGAAACTACAGTGCATGAATAAAATATTTTAGACAAATTTTCAAATTTCAAACTGAATCGAAGGCCACTTTTCTCCTGCACCCCCGGCAATACAGAAGACAGTGTTATATGTTATTGCGCTCCCCATGAAGTTCCCGTTAATAAAACCTCTAGGTGCAGCAGTCTCTCAATCGTTCGGCGCTCGGGATTTATGCATCCCAGTGTTGTGCATTCGAAATTGTATTCTCGTTGTAATCATTCTGTGTGTTGTGGCCAGTTACTTCATCATTACAGGTTATTATAAAAGTAGATCGCCTAAGGAATACAGGCACCACAAAAAGAAAGATGCTCCTTATATTGTACATGACACCGGATAGTATTAGAAGCATCTTTCTTTTGGTGTGGTGCCTGTGTTCCGTAGGTTATCTACTTTTGTAATAACCTGTAATGATGAGGCTGCTGCTGCTTCCAAAAATTCTTCATTTCAATACCCAGATTTTACTAACATATTGTAGACTTGTGAGCTGTCAGGCTTTGACGGTAAAAGTGGCTCAAATAATCATGACCTGGGTTATTACACAGTGTTGGGTGAATTTCTTCCGACGTTTCGGAGAAGCTTGCTACCCCATATCTTAGGGTGACTGCATTAGGTATAGGTGAATGCTGAAATGATTGCGATACCAACCAAAGAACAAGGTAACTACGGGCTGAGACTAACGCAATGACAATTCGACGTCCCTTGGTCCGTTTAAGCACGAAGAGCATTGCTGGGCTGCGACAAGCAAACCATATAACTACACATAGAGTATAGGGGGGGAGCTGGCCTACGTTAACGGCTGAGGGTTGTGTTCTGCTGCAGATCGTAATATATCCTTGCAGGCGGGGGGTGGGGGGTGGTGGGGGGACGCTTTGTTGGATGGATGGTTGTCTGGGATTTGAACCCAGAATGGCTTGGAGAAATATTTTATTTTATTTTACTAATGGCAGGTACATTGAGTGTTTATCGTTGACCTATGCAACCGATAAAAGTGAAACAGAAAAAAAATTTACACTTTTAAAAAAAAGAAACATTCAAAGTAAATATACTCGTAAGTCCTAATGCTAAAGAGTAGCCATAAAAAATAATAGTAAAATAACAAAGTCAATTTTCCATCATGGAGAAATATATCGATAATAGATTGTAAGGATTGTGAGCAGTTTCAGCTAAGGAAACGGGATAGGGAATATATCTTGTACAGAGTCAATGGAACTGAATTCGTAAAGGCTCGGTAGCTGAATCTAATTTACTAACCCTGAAGATGGAGGCATCGTGTTCCTCCGAAACCTTGACACATACATCATCCTACGCGGTATAATAACCCAGAGATTATCATTTCATATTTCAAATGTGCTTATGTTTTCATGGCACGTGTTATTATTCGCACTTTGTTTCTGGAATTTCTTTACTGATTTACTTGAAGCAGTACCAGCCGTAGCAAACGTAGGGCCCGACTGCGCTGCTTGTGGTGTGCCCCTAAGAGTTATTGTGCCTACAAACACAGTCTATACACGGATGTATCTTAATAGAGATCATCCCTCGTCAGAAATGTGATACAAATACCAGTCTGCTTCTCAGGGTTCAGGATTTATAATCGCAGAGTAAGGAAAAGGACCAAGCAAATAAGCACTTTCACTTTCTTGCCATATTCGCAATAATTTCAAAATGACCACCCTTACATTCAATACGCACACCTGGCACGTCTATAAATTGAGTGTGTACCTTGCATCAGTTCGTGAGTACTTTGCACGGGTTGCAGCATCATAAATGCGTTCCAGCAACGTATCTCGTGTTGACACAGTTGGCACCCAAGATCTTTCACACGCCCCCAAAGATAGAAATGTTAAGTCTGGACATCAGGTTGACCAATTCTATATGAGATCATGACCGATCAGTCAACTAAAGTGGACACGCTTCCAGAGATTTGAAGAATCTGAATATAGAAAGACTGGCTGACAGCGGGGACGAATTACATAATTGTGCCAGCAATGTTGCGTGTTAACAAACACGTGTCCCTTATGTTTAACTTGTTAACATTTTTATCCCTTTTAGGCGCGCCAGCAAAGGTTCGAAAAGCGTTCGTCATGTCTGTCCGCCCGTCTGCATTGAACAACAGTCAGCCAACTGGGAACAGTAAGACAATTTAAAGCGGGGTGAATTTGGAACTGTGCGAGTTCGCAAACCTAACGCAAGCGACTAGTCTGCTTTGCACCCAGAATGAGGTAAGTTGCACTTAAGTTACACCAAGACAAGAACTGCATAACGTCTCAACGTCGCATCCATACACACAAATATCTGTAAACTTTAAAAAATTAGGTGAAATAATACAAAGAAAAATATTTTATCGTAGCCAATTATTTATGACATTACACTCTTGCTATTATAAACACATTGATTCCCTGAGATTATGACGTGTGAAACGACTGATAGGCTGAGGCAGGTAATAACGTTTTACTATGGAAAAAGTCCATACAATTAATTAGGTGACACGTCATACTTAACATCCAAAACCTTACAGAACAGTAGTATAATATCACAGAGTATACAGGGTGTTTCTACAATGCACGCAATGCTTTACAACCGTGTTCTAAGTACAGGTAAAATGAAAAAAAACAGAAGTAAATATGGGCCCTTCAACGTTTCGTTTTTGAGTTACGGGTGATTTTGTTATGGAAGGATAAAACATAGTATAAACCTGCCTACAGACGCTGTATATTTACAAACAGCGATTCCACACTTACAGGTAACTCATCTGACAAAGGTTTATTTGAACATTCTCAGAGTATAAACCTGTTCCTTCCACACAGCACGCCCTGCGTCTCATTAAGGAGGAAGGTAACGGAAGCGATGCATGACTGGCTGGCACAGCAACCAAAATACTTCTCCTTCATAGGAATTTGTCTTGGTGGTCTGCACTAAAAGACGACTGTCAGAATTTCTGTCGACACTGCTCCAGCATAAACTCTTCTTCATGTGAAGTTCAACCCGCTCGTATGTATTTTTTTAGGACTCGCCGTGCAGAAAATATAGACCTCACTCATGATGTAAACAACTTCCAAGAGTTTCAATTTATGCGAAATAATGTGAAGTATAATAAAAGATAAGTTAAAATCACATACGACTTAATCAAGGACATAAGTGCTCATGGCAAGGGAAACTAGGCCGCGTGCAAAGCCTTGAAACGAAACGCACTGCCTTCCGCCTTCAGAACACAAAATGTTATTGCGAAGATTACTTTTCAACACTTCAAGTCAATCTTAATTTAACTCCGTACAGCAGGGTCCTTCAGAAGTTAGCAGGTCCTTAGCTAGTCAAAAAATCCCACCCGCCACCTGTCCGTGTCATGAGCCAGATCAACCAGTTCATGCCCATCTTCCCATGCCACTTCTTGAAAGTCAATCGCAGTCAAAAGCTAAAATATAAAAAATAAACACATCAAAATAACGAATAGTGTATCATGAAATGTGCGGGCAGCAAGGTAAGTCGCAATTTTTATGAGGTTAGGTGCCGCAGCGCAGTGGAAGACGCCGGAACTGTTAGAGATGCTGCTACGAAACTACGATTTTGCGCCCAGACGATTTATGTTATTTAGTGTGGCAGGAAGTAATTTTGTTTTCGTAGGAAATACAGAACATTATAACAACTTGATAATACATAATACGAGTGGTTTCAAGGTACCAAATTAAGTCACGCAGTTTCATTATTTTATTGCAAACCAGAAATTATTACATGTTTTGTATGTCTATCGTCTTGGTCATCCAGCATACAACACACAAGCGCCGTATTACACTGCAATCTGTGGCCTGTCTGGCTGCACAATATTTTTCCACATTATCTCCTAAACGGTATGATTTCCGGAAAAGGGTTACTGGACATGATATGTGTGTTTTGATTTTTTCTACAACTTTTATCCGAAACGTTTCTCATTCTAATAAGAATTCAGCGAGATAATCTAAATGTATATTGGTTTTCATGCAAATTGTCCGTTATTCTTGTCAGATTTTAGTGAAGCCTGAATTTTCTCGACAGATTTTCGAAAAATGCTCAAATATCAAATTTAATGAAAATCCGTCCAGTGGGAGCCAAGTTGTTCAACGCGGACGGACATAGGAGAAGATGCTAACAGCCTCTTTTTGCTATTTTGCAAACGCGCCTAAAGTTCATCCAAATTAGACGATAATTGTGTCCGGATATGAACTAGATTCAGTTAGCTCGAAATATCGCCCAATGACAGGCTCTTGTCAGGGAAATGAATCCTCGGGTTCTACATGGAGCGTAAAATTTCTTGCAGCTAAGCGACTTCCTCCCTCCAGCGTAAAATCCTGTCTTTATACCGCCCAGCCTTGAAATAACGAGGATTCTGGATCAGTCCTCGTGTACAGTACTACTTGCGTGACGCATAGTTGTCAGCGTACTCCATCTGCACTGGATTACACAACTATATCATTACTGACAACCTTGCCTTCCATCTTAGGGCTAGTAATTACTGGCGAAGGAGTGGTGGAGGCAGCTAGTAATAAAAATGTAGCATAAATATGTGAAACTTGTGTTCATGCTGTAAGTTAGGAATATACTGCGAGACTTTACTTACTGAAAATTCGTATAAAGTGCCTTCGCTGTAGCAAAACCCTGATCCACAATTTTACCAGGATCAGTAAGTGAAGGAACTGGTAGAGGAAGAGATCCGTGCTCTTTCGGGATATTATACAGTGTATAGTGGTAATTCCTTACCGACGTTTCGGGACAACTAATCGGTCCCACCTTCAAGGGTCAAGAATCCTAGAATTATCACTATTGGCTGGGTAATGCCCTAGAAGATCGCGGATCTCAAGCACGTCGCGACGGGAGCTTGAAATCACCCATGGCAGAGGAAACCTAATAGTCTACTGGCCAGATTTATGTATCAAATCAAATTTATTTTGCATGTTATACAGTGCGCCTATCTACTACTAAAGTCAACCCAGTCTGTGCGGAACATATGTAAATTGTCTGCGAAAACGACAGTTTTAATCAGTGTGATAGGGTGATAGGTGGGGCCTAATATATTCAGCGTAATTATTTCACTTTCCCCCCCCCCTCCCACCCCCTTACGTATAAAAATATGTATCAATTCACATGCACCGAGTAGAAAGCGCCAGATAGCAGTAATGCTCAGATTACCCCAACACTGTGGGGCCTCAGTATAGAACTTGCTTCATGTCACCTTTCTGGCGTCTACAATTAGGAGGTGGCTCCTAGAAAATTGAAAAATATGTGGATTCCTGTTTTTGTTGTAGAATGTGCTTCAAATGAATATGCTGCGAAGAACACCCAGCGAACAGTCCCCATTAATGCACTTCTCCCATAGTCTGCTCACAAGACGGCGCTCTTCACAATATCCGCTGCGCACATGCCTCAGAGGTACTCCTTCCGCATCCACATGGCACAGCTGCCCTAAAGAACCGCGTTATATTGATCAATGCTCAAAAAGCGCCCTTTCCACCTCCTGAGAAACGCAATGCAAGTTTCGTTAAAACACAATACTGTGACGAGTGTCTCATCAGCAGAAACTGGGCATAAAGGGTACCTGTCTTAAGCGGAAAACTTCTAGTCCCAAGGATCCAAACTCCAAGTACCTGTATGAAATGGAACCAGCCTGCAATGGGGAAAACATTCGGTCCCTTGTGGTTCCGTTATAGACAGATTTGACTGCATTCAAATTATATTTCCAGTATGGACACTATAGAGACAATAAAGCTAACGTGAAATTTACGTCCCACATCGTTTTCAAACAGGAAAGTTCCTGCTCCAACACAGATCTTTACATGAGCATGCTGTTCCCAGCTTTCACTGACATTCTAATGTGAACACCGCGTTATTATGCTGCTACGATCTCAGTACCTCTTTCACAGCTGCTTCCCACTTCCAACTTTCGCATGCGCACATGGCGGCATATTTATCTGGTTCAAACTCTACGTATGAACGTAATATTACAATTATGCTCCTAACATTAAAACAGAAGACTTATCGTCCCACTTGTGAATAACAGCCCTTAAACTCCATTTTATCGTACTAATAGTGTGCGTCAGCACAACTGTTTTTATTACACAAGGTAATTACATAGGCTAAGTGCTGATAAAACTAAGTACATGGTCATGTCTCGAGATCAGAATGCAGGACGAATTCACAGTGTGAGGATTGATACTAGTACCTTCGAGAGGGTGGAAGAGTTTAAATATTTGGGAACAACTTTAACAAATAAAAATTCTATTTCGGAAGAAATTAAGAGCAGATTGGGGTCAGGAAATGCTTGCTATCATTAGATGCAGAATCTTTTGTCTTCCAGGTTGCTACCCAAAAATTTAAAGATCAAGATATATAGAACTACAATTTTGCCTGTTGTTTTGTATGGGTGTGAGGCTTGGTCGCTGACATTGCGGGAGGAAAGAAGCTGAGGGTGTTCGAGAACATGGTGTTGAGGAGACTATTTGGACCGAGGAGGGACGAGGTAACGGGGGAATGGAGAAGATTGCATAACGAGGAGCTAAATGATTTGTACTCCTCACCCAATATTGTGCGGGTGATAAAATCGAGAA
>Ga0123355_10016410_pt1 | contig 11670 bp, 8 predicted proteins | sample TergutEmb28metaG_3_FD_89872 | JGI IMG/M metagenome (GOLD analysis project Ga0123355, IMG submission 89872) | Embiratermes neotenicus P1 segment gut microbial communities from Petit-Saut dam, French Guiana - Emb289 P1 | ecosystem: Host-associated > Arthropoda: Insects > Digestive system > Gut ...
AATGGACCCAACCATTCGCCACCTGAACGCTACGTACATGCCAAAATTGCGTGTGTGCCAGCTTGAACCATTTTTCCCAGACGTGAATGGCATTTTCGAAACCAAAAGAAATGTCAACTTTGGCGTGGGCGAAGTTCACTCCGGTGAATCTGAAACCTCTGTTATGCTACATCTTCACCCAGATTTGGTCAAAATGGATCGAGCCGTAGACTGTTTGCCAGACGTACCCAGAACATATTTGCAATATGGGTCTGTATTCCGCTATTCTCCGGACGGCGTATGGGGCAACCCAACCCTTGCTACCGCAGAAAAAGGCCGCCGTTATTTTGAATATTGCGTAGACGAAGGCGTTAAGCATGTGGAAAAGGTGTTTGAGATGATGGATGGGCGAGGATATTAATTCTTTTCCCCCCTTTTCGCAAAATTTACGTAAATTCTCAAAGTAAACGCAACAGTGGAGTCGACACTTGCGTTTAGTGTGCGAAATTTCCGGCACGGTATTAGTGAAATTTTTAGTGTTGCGCAGGGTATTTTGTGTCGGTGTAGCGGGCCAACACAAAATCGATTTGTTGATAAGATTGTTTTCACGCATAAAAAACACCCCCTATGAGTACAAGCCGGGTTCATCTGTCCGGTTTCTTAAAGGGGGTGATTTTTTAAGTGTCTTTTTACTCTTAGCGTCTGTATATTTCCTTTACATCTTTAACCGCAAAATCATGCCCTATATCGGTAGGCTTTTGACTATCGTGGTCCCTATATTTAAACCACAGGTAAATACCAAGGCCGGGAATCGCTGCCGCCAGCCCCATAACAAGCATCCAACCGAAAAGAGCTACGCCGTTGTCGCCACCGTTTTTGGTAAGCCTATACGCTGTACCATAAGCGAAAAAGCCTTGCACGATGGTAATAATTTGCCATAGTATTAAAAATCCCACGAACTATTCCTCCTGCCCGGCTTCTGCCTCCACGTCCTCTTCATGGCTATCATCATCCGTAATCTTAGCCATACTTACAACGGTAATACCTTCGTGCATGTTAATCAGCTTTACACCAGATGCAGACCGCCCCTGTACAGAAATATCCGCCACGCGAATACGAATTATCACGCCTTCGGAGTTTATGATTATCAGCCCATCGTTTTCGGTTACGGCTTCTATGCCAACAACGGGGCCGGTTTTTGCAGATGGCTTGTAGGCAATAACACCGCTGCCGCCTCGGCTTTTCCCGCGGAATTCTTCCAGACGGGTGCATTTGCCATATCCTTTTTCGGTTACAAGCAGAACTTGGCTGTCTGCAACGCTGGCACCTATGACTTGGTCGTTCTCTTTTAGGCGTATCCCGCGGGAGCCCATGGACTGCCCGCCGCTTTCGCGAATTTGACTTTCTGGGAAGCGGATTGCCTTGCCCTGTTTGGATGCGATAAATACTTCGCGCTGGCCATCGGTGCGCATTACGGCCATAAGGGTGTCATCTTCGCGGAAGATAATTGCCACGCGGCCATTTTTATTTATTTTAGCAAATTGGGAAAGGGCCGTACGTTTTACAGTACCTTTACTTGTAACCATTACAAGATAACCATCCCAGCTTTCTTTGTTTACAGGAATCATACCAGCCACGGTTTCTCCGCCGGGCAGGTTAAGCAAATTGACAAGCGGCATACCTTTTGCCTGCCTGCCCGCTTCGGGGATTTCGAAGGCTCTAAGACTATGCGCCCGCCCACTGCCGGTAAAGAACAAAATATGGTCGTGGGTATTGGCCACAAAAAGGTCTTTTACCCAATCTTCTTCGCGGGTTTGCATACCAATAACACCCTTGCCGCCGCGGGCTTGACTGCGGTAAGTTTCCAGCGGAATGCGCTTGATGTAGCCCATGTTGGAAATTGTGATAACGCTTTGCGCATCATCAATAAGGTCTTCCATGTTTATTTCGCCCGGGTCGTGCAATATTGCCGTACGGCGTGCGTCGCCATAGCGGTCTTTTACTTTTGTCAGCTCTTCTTTTAGTACGAACAGCAGATGTCCTTCGTCCGCAAGAATTTTGCGCAGTTCCGCAATAAGAATTTGCAATTCGTCATATTCGCCTTGCAAACGGTCACGCTCAAGGCCAGTTAACGCACGTAGGCGCATATCCACAATTGCTTGAGCCTGTATTTCCGAAAACTCAAAGCGTTCCATCAGCTTTGCCCGCGCTTCTGCCGTGTCGGCACTGCTACGTATTAGCGCGATAATTTCGTCTATGTGGTCAAGGGCCTTTAGCAGGCCTTCTAATATATGCGCGCGGCGTTCGGCCTTTGCAAGGTCAAACTGCGTGCGGCGGGTTATAACATCTTTTTGATGGTCGATATAATGCTCTATCATTTGTGCCAAGTTTAGGATTTTTGGCTCCTTATTAACCAGCGCAAGCATGATAATTCCAAAGCTTTCTTGCAGCGGCGACATTTTGTATAGCTGGTTAAGCACCACGTTTGCGTTTGCGTCTTTGCGAAGTTCGATTATTATACGCACGCCGTTACGGTTGGACTCGTCCCGGATATCTGTAATTCCGTCAACTTTTTTGTCTTTTACAAGATCCGCCATTTTTTTGACCAAATTTGCCTTGTTAACCTGATATGGAATGGCGGTAATGCGGATCTGCTCGCGGTGGCCGGGGCCCGGCATCGGCTCAATTGTGGCGTCTGCCCGCAGCACAACGCGGCCACGGCCAGTGCGGTACGCCTCGTGAATGCCGGAGACACCAAAAATAGCACCGCCGGTTGGGTAATCGGGGGCTTTAACTATGCCTATAAGGTCGGATATATCAGTTTCGCGGCCTTCACGCATATGGTCTACGCGGTGCAGCACAGCAGAAATAACATCCGTCAAATTATGCGGCGGTATATTTGTACTCATACCAACGGCAATACCAACGGATCCATTTACCAACAAATTAGGGAAACGGGCTGGCAAAACCGAAGGCTCGGTAAATTCTTCGTCATAGTTTGGTACAAAATCCACGGTTTCTTTGTCGATATCCGCAAGTAATTCCATCGAAAGGCGGGAAAGGCGTGCCTCGGTATAACGTTCCGCCGCAGCCCCGTCGCCGTCCATACTGCCAAAGTTGCCATGACCGTCTACCAGCATATATCGGATAGAAAAATCTTGTGCCATGCGCACCATTGCGTCGTAAATAGAAGAGTTACCATGCGGATGGTACTTACCCATGGTGTCGCCCGTAATACGCGCAGACTTTTTGTATCCCTTAGACGGATCCAGATTTAATTCGCTCATGGCATACAAAATGCGCCTGTGAACGGGCTTTAGGCCATCGCGTACATCCGGCAGGGCGCGGGATACGATAACGCTCATTGCGTAGTCTAGGAACGAGCCTTTTACTTCGTCCGATATTTCGATATTTTTAATTCTTGGGTCATTTTCGTTCATGTATGTCGAAATCTCCTTTGAACATATAGCAATTTACGTTGAAAACGGTTGAAAGCAAGACGAAAAATGCGCGGCACCATGCGCTTTTTTGGCGAAGCTTGAAACCATTTTCAACTTGATTGTCTATAGCTAATTCCAAGACAAGCCTGGAAGCTAATTATACCACAAAAACGGCAAAAAACCAGAAATAAGTTACAGAAAAAAAGTTCAAGTAGTTACTGAGAGTAACGACTTGAACTTCTTATTGCACGCTATAAATTTTGTAGCAATGTTTTAATCCTTACAGGCAATGGCAGCGCCTGCAAATCACTTCGCCTAAATCCTTTTATATAACACATAAACAGTACGTATGATATCATACCAACAACCAGCGCAGCAATTGTCGCAAATGCGGAAGGGGCGAATAATTCCAGCGTGTGATATACAACATAGCAAAGCATTCCCATAAGTGCGGATGCAATAAGCGGCTTAGTAAACGCACCGCGTATCCTTGGTAAAATACCAGCTTTCTTGTATAGGAAGTATGCATTTAAAATTGATGCTATAACATAGCAAACAATTGTGCTTACTACCGCACCCATTATATTTATTTCGGGAATGGCTATAAGCACATAGTTTATAGGAATTTTTGTCACAACACCAACAAAAGCAGCTATCACAGGCAGCTTTACATGCCCAAGCCCTTGAAGCGCACCGGATAAAACATGTACTAAAGATATGAAAACAACGCTTACCGCGCCAACTTGCAACAACCGCCCGCCATCTGGCGAACTGGGAACTAATAGCGCGATTATTGGGTCTGCAAGTACGGCAAGACCAACTGCCGCGGGTATAGATAAAATCATGGATAATCTAAGAGCCATATTCGTTTTGCTGCGTACAGCGTCTGCGTCCATTTTAACATTGGAAGATGTTATTTCCGGTATAACGGCAGCCGACAATGCAACAGAAAGTGAAATTGGCAACGTGGTTAACAGTATAAATTTGCCCGTAAACTGCCCTGTAAACGCACGGATTTCGTCCAGCGTAAACACGCCTGCCACCACCATGCGGCTAGCCGCCATACGCATATCAATTATATTTGATATCGCAAAAATAGACATACTAATGGTCATTGGCAACGCGGTTTGCAATATTGCCGCCAATTGACGACCCTTGCCTTCATAATCATGTTGATAACGATCCTTGTTGGCACGTTTACGCAAATCTTTTGCAACAAGGCTGTACAAAATCAGAATTACAGCAAGCCCCGCCACTGCGGCAATACCGCTACCAATTGTCGCGCCGGCAACCGACAACTGTATAGTTGCCGCGTCCAGAAACATATATGCTAACAACACACTGAACGCAACTTTAAAAACTTGCTCTACCGTTTGCGACAACGCGGTTGGTATTGCTGTTTTCATGCCTTGGAAATAACCCCTAAACACTTGCAAAATAGCAACAAAAAACAGGGTTGGTGCAAGGGTACGGGTAGCCAGCACTGCGTCTTCGTGCCGCAACAAACTAATCCACAAATCTGCACCGAACCCTACCAGCAATGCAACAATAGCACCCACAACAGCGGCAAATGCCAAAGCAGTTTTAAACAATTCATGTGCATCGCGGTATTTGCCGCGTGTTATACGTTCGCTAATTAATTTAGAAATTGCTGGCGGCAACGCACCAGATGACAACGCAATTGCCAGCAAATATACACTGTATGCGGCGGTATAGTACGCCATACCGATATCGCCAATAAAATTCAACAATGGTATGCGGTATAAAAAACCGATGAAACGTACAAAAATAGAAGCCGCTGCTAATATTGCGGCTTGACGTATAAACTCACCTTTTGAGGGCGCAGACAACTATGCCTCCAGATACTTTGCGGCGGATTTATCGACAATTACAATTACATTTTGATGCAACTGCAATACCGATGCAGGCACCATTGGCGTAATTGGCCCAAACAAAGCTTCGCGCATTATTTTTGCTTTAGATTCCCCGCTTGCAAGAAGCATAATTTGCTTCGCCATCATTATAGTTTGTAGACCCATGGTTATTGCATGGGTTGGGACATCGCTAATGTCATCAAACATGCGTGAATTTGCGGCAATTGTCGCTTCTGCAAGTTCTACATACGAAGTTTTGGCCGGGAAGTAGTCCGGGTTTGGTTCATTAAAACCTATGTGGCCGTTGGTGCCTATACCAAGAATTTGCAAATCTATTGTCCTTGCTTTTGCAATTTTATTTTCATATGCGGCACATTCGGCAACGGGGCAGAGTGCATCACCGTTGGGTATGTTGCGGTTTTGTAATGGCACCCCCGCGACGTCAAACAACTTGTTTGACATATAGTAATGGTAGCTTTGCGGGTCGCATGGTTTTAGTGGTACGTATTCGTCTAGGTTAAATGCTGTTATTTGAGAAAGGTCAGCTTGGCTAGTTTTGCACATTTGTGTAAGTCTTTCGTACATGCCTTCGGGAGTGCTGCCTGTGGCAAAGCCAAACGAGCCTGTGGGGTTTGCCTTTACCGCTTGCGCAAATATTTGTGCGGCTTGCGTACTTAGTTCGCTATAGTCGTTTACAATTTTTATAGTGATATTCACAGCGGACATCCTTTCAATTTACAAAATGGGCAGGCACATGGCCTACCCTAAAATTATTTATTGTTAAATTTTTCATTGAAATATTTCTGCAAGTATATTCTCTGACTGTGTACGGTCTACATCCAGAGACAGTATTAACTCCGATAATATTATTTGCTTGGTGGTGGTCATCATCTTTTTCTCTGCGGTAGAAAGCCCGCGGTCACGCTCTCTTATCAGCAAACTACGAAAAACAATTGCAATCTGCGACAAGTCTCCTGTTTTGATACGGTCCATGTTTTCTTTATACCTAAGGTTCCAGTTATCAGGCATGTCTACACTAACGCTTAATACACTGCTAAGCTCGCCCAGTACTTTGTCTTTTGGCAAAATTGGCCTAACCCCCAACTCTTCTGCTTTTGCGGCAGATATCTTGATGGTTAGATTACCGACGGGGATAGTTAAGGCATAATATGTGAGTATCTGGCCATCTATATCCTTCTCTTCGAGGTCGTCTATTATACCTGCCCCGTATAGTGGATAAACAATTCTGTCTCCCTTTTTGTACATAGCCATACCTTCTCTCAAGTTTGACTGCTTCGTTTCTACTGTGGTATAACAATATTATACCACGTTTTTGAAAAGAGTCACGTATCTTTTTAGCCATGCCCGTGATCGCGAGAAGGTTCTGTCAGTCCTTCGATCATTACCCCGCTCTTTTGTGAATAATCCCATAGCGCGGCGTGAAGGCCTTCTTCTGCAAGCACGGAACAATGAGCCTTTGTAGGAGGCAGGCCGTCTAGGGCGTCCATTACGTCTTTGTTGGTGATTGCAAGCACTTGTGCGGTGGTTTTGCCTTTTATCATTTCTGTTGCCATGCTGGACGTTGCAACCGCCGCACCACAGCCAAATGTCTTAAATTTTACATCGGTTATTATGTCGTCTTCAATTTTTAGGTAAAACCGCATAATGTCGCCGCATTTTGGGTTACCGACATTGCCTATTCCGCTTGCGTTCTCTATTTCCCCAACATTGCGAGGGTTGGTGAAATGGTCAAGCACTTTTTCCGTATATTCCATTGTTACCTCCGTATATAATCATCGTACAGTGGGGATAAATCCCGCAACTTTTGCACTGTGGGCCTTAGTATGGCCATTAGTTTATCTATATCGTCATTGGTATTTTCGCGTCCAAGAGAGAACCTGATTGCGCCATTGGCAAGTTCATGACACAGACCCAGCGACATTAATACATGTGATGGGTCCAACGCACCGGACGAACATGCGGAACCGGTTGACGCATAGCATTTTTGCATATCCAAGTGCAGCAGCAGCGATTCGCCCTCTATAAACCGGAACGAAATATTTACGTTGCCGGGCAGCCGTGTATCGCCTGTTGGGCCGTTTACTTGCGTGTGGGGGATTTGGGTCAAAATTTCGTTTATAAGCCTGTCACGCATTGCAGATAATCTTGCATACTCACGGGGCATCTCTTCCAAGGAGGCTGTTAGCGCCGCGCCCATTCCGACAATGCCCATTACATTTTCTGTCCCGGCACGGCGGCCACGCTCTTGCATTCCACCATACATAACAGAGGCTATTTTTGTACCCTTGCGAATATACAGCGCGCCTACGCCCTTTGGCCCGTAGAATTTATGTGCCGACAATGATAATAAATCTACACCAAGTTCATTTACATTTACGGGGATATGACCGACGGCCTGCACTGCGTCTGTATGCAGTGGAATCCCACACTTTTTTGTGATTTCGCTAATTTGGGCAAGGGGTAAAATAGTGCCAACTTCGTTATTGGCCAGCATTATCGAAACCAAGCAAGTGTCCGGGCGTATTGCATCCTCTACCGCTTGTGGAGAGACAAAACCTTGTGCGTCTACAGGCAAATAAGTTATTTCGCATCCCTTAGTTTTAAGGTGTTCACATAAATTGTAAATTGCGTGATGCTCTATCGCGCTTGTAATAATGTGTTTGCCCTGCGAAACATCCAGCACGCCTTGTACTGCCCAGTTATTGGCCTCTGTCCCGCCGGACGTGAAGTATATTTCTGTAGGGTTGGCGTCAATGCCTGCGGCAACGGTTTGACGTATTTGATCTACGACATTGCGCATTTGCCGGGCTGGGCTATATACACCGGATGGATTTGCGTATACCTCGCAAAGATGCGGTAGCATTGCCGCCCTCGCGCTCGGGTGTAGTGGGGTTGTTGCGGCGTTGTCCAGATAAATCACGGGCTACCTACTCTCCATATATGAAAAATGAAATACTCTCGATTATCATGTCATCATTTGGGCGGTCTCTTGCGCCACGCGGGGTGTTGGCGATTGCGTCAACAACGTCCATGCCGTCTACCACATGGGCAAAAACCGGGTGTGCATGACCGGGACTTGGAATGCCTTGCCTGTCGGTACTCCAAAACCAGTCAAGTGAAGGCGTGCCGCCATTGTCGATAAAATAGCGCAAACTTTCTTCTGGGTGGATATCGCCCAGATATTTGCGTGTGCCGTCTGCGAATTGACCTACTAATTCATCCAAGTTTGCAAGGTAGTCTTCAAATTGGCGGGTAAACCCTGTACGGGCTAGGTCCGGGTTTTGCACGATATAAAACTGACTGCCAATGGTACCAGGCCCGGCATGTGCCATTGCCAGTGCGCCCCGGAAATGGCGCAAGTTAAAGCTTGGCTCGAGTCCAAATGTGCCGCCCCAAATGCTTTCGCCGCCAAAGCCCGTACCCTGTGGGCAACCGCCCTGTATCATAAAGCCCGGTATAACACGATGGAAAATTAGCCCGTCATAAAACCCGTTGCGGGCATGGGTCGTAAAATTTTCTACTGCCTGTGGTGCCTCTTCCGGAAAGAAGCGTATTGTAATATCGCCCATGTTGGTGTGCAGTATCGCGAGTTCTTCGCCCGGGGTAAGCGGGGTTAGCTGCAGCATAACAACCGGGTTGTCGCGAATCTCTTCAAGCAGGGTGCCGTCAAGAGTTTGCTCGTCGGGGGCAGGTGCGGGCGGCGGTTCCGGTGCGGGTGGTGGCTCTGGCGTAGGAGGTGGTAGCGGTTGTGTTTGCGCCGGCGGCTGTTCCGCAGGGGCTTCGTAATCATCCATACAGGCGGTAAATGACAGCAGTGCGATTAGTAACAACACCACTACGATTATTCTTGTAAGTTTATACAACATAACTTTGTCCTGCTTTCTTTTTGTGAAATTTATATACCCTTGAATTATATCTCACTTCGCAGAATTTGTATACCTACACGGCAATGCAATGCGAATAAAAAATTCAAGTTGTTACGGAGAGTAACGACTTGAATTTTTTCTTGTATAAAAATAGAGCCGGCAATACCAATTGCCGACCCTATTTTTACTGTTATTCAGCTATTAATTTAATGCTTGTTGCCAAATTTCGTTGCCCAAAGAGTTTATATGATAGGTTCTTGAAATTGCAGCTTCCATTACTTCGTAGAAACTCCAGTGACCACGTCTCAAATCAGAAAATACTGTGCGGTTTGTGCTTGCAACAAAATTGTTTATTGCATCAACACATGGTTCTCTACCTTGATAGAAGTTTAGCAGAGCAATCGCTTGTGCACGTGTAATCGGTGCATCTGCACGGAATGTTCCAGCTATTCCAAAGTATTCGAACCATCCATTTGCAAATCCTAGATTCACATATACTGCACCCCAATGGCCTTCTGCTTCCATTAGCATATCTGGTTCTATGATATTGCCAAGGCTAAAGAAACGCACTGCCATTGCTGCAAATTCTGCATTGGTAATAACTTCGTTTGGTCTAAACGTACCATCTGGGAAGCCTTCTAATATCCCACGACGCTCGAAATATGCAATGGCTCTAAAATGCCAGTCATCTGTGCGCACGTCTGTAAACCGGGTTGTAAGGCCTGACAATGCTGCAGAGCCTGGGGCACTAATGTTAAAGAATACTTGCATCATCTCTGCCCTTGTCATGTGGCCATCCGGTTGGAATGTGCCATTAGGGAAACCATTAACAAAGTTTCTGCGGATTAATTGCTCGTATGCAACATCTGGATCTACCAAATTAGGAGGAGCCTGCTCTCCAGTAGGAGGAATAGTAGGTTGCGGTCTTGGGCTAAATGGAGCTGACCCGTCGCCGCCGCCCGGGCCGCCTGTGCCACCTGTTTGGTTCCAACGTGCATTAACGGCTATATTACCATTTACAAGTGTTGTACCAGTGAATGCATCACCATTAGGCATGGCCCAACCGGCAAAGGTGTGTCCTGCGCGGGTTGGTGGGCTAGGCATGTTGGCATTACCTATAGCTTCCCCGGCGTTTACTATTCTTGGTTCACTATTTGCGCCAAGAACGCCGCCATTAGCATTAAATGTTACTGTAAAGGTTACTGGCACTACAACTTCAGTCCACTGTGCATAAACGGTTATATCATCATTTACAGGTGTTGCACCGGTAAATGCACCACCGGTACCATTTTGATTCATGGTCCAACCGGCAAAATTGTATCCGTCACGGGTGACAACAGGCATATTATTTGCGCCTAGTATTTGCCCTGCATTCACTGTTCTACTTTGAGTAGCGGGTGAGCCATTGTTGCCATCAAAGGTAACTGTATGAGTTACAACAACAGTGCCAGACACAACCCATTGTGCATAAACGGTTATATTCACAGGTACAAATGTGTCAGCAGTAAATGAAATACCGCCTGCGGTTTGCCAACCAGTAAAATCGTATCCTGCGCGAGTTGGGTCACCTGGCATTTCTGCATTACCTATTGCTTGGCCAGCGACCACTGTTCTGCTTGCGCCATTAGCAGCAAGATCACCGCCATTAGCGTCAAAGGTAACTGTACGGTTTTGAGGAGTACCGCCACCGGTAACAGGATGCCACTGTGCGAAAACGGTTACATTGGCACTTACAACTGTTTCGGCTGTAAAATCAACACCTGCTGCGGTTTGCCAACCGATAAACGTGAAGTTTAGGCGGTTTGGATTATCCGGCATATTAGAACCTACTGTTTGTCCGCTAGTTACTTGTCTGCTTGCACCACCTGTGACAAGAATACCGCCATTGCCATTAAAGGTAACGGTATAGGTGCCTGGAGGATTCCATTGTGCGTAAACGGTTATATCACTAGTTACAAATGTAGCATTTGTAAACTCACCACCTGAACCATCCGCATTCATGGTCCAACGTGCAAATATGAAACCATCTGAACGGTTTGCTGGATTAGGCGGCATATAGTTGGCACCTATTGCTCTACCGTTAATTACTTGTCTGCTTACGTTGTTTGCGGCAATATCGCCACCATTGCCGTCAAAGGTAACTGTACGCATAACTGGATCATTCCATTGTGCATAAACGGTTATATTACCACCACTTACAACTGTTTCACCGGTAAATGTATCACCGGTACCATCTGCGTTCCTGTTCCAACCTGCAAATGTATGTCCAGTTGTGCGTTCTGCTGGGTTAGTTGGCATATTAGCATTACCTATTGCAAGACCATCATTTACTTGTCTGCTTGTGTTGTTGGCTTCAATAACGCCACCATTGCCATCAAAAGTAACTGTACGTTGTTGTGGAGCATTCCATTGAGCAAAAACTGTGATATTACTGTTTACAGGTGTTGAATGAGTAAATGCACCACCCGTACCATCTTGGTTCATGGTCCA
>Ga0123355_10016411_pt1 | contig 11670 bp, 10 predicted proteins | sample TergutEmb28metaG_3_FD_89872 | JGI IMG/M metagenome (GOLD analysis project Ga0123355, IMG submission 89872) | Embiratermes neotenicus P1 segment gut microbial communities from Petit-Saut dam, French Guiana - Emb289 P1 | ecosystem: Host-associated > Arthropoda: Insects > Digestive system > Gut ...
GCTGGAGGACCACCCCTCGTCGGCTGTCCGCGACTGCTTATTCAATTTATTCGCAGCTGCCCTCCTTATCGGAGGCCGTTCCTCTATCCGCAACCTGAGGACGCGCCATGCCGTGGTGACAGATCATATTACCTGGAAAATCTCTTACTTACTCCATGGTGCAGAGTCCTTCTTGAGAAGCTAACTGGTTTGCAGCTAGTCAAGAAATTCCCTGCATTTCACGGAACCCGAAGGTTCATTACAGCACTCACAAGCCTCCGCCACCTGTCCCTATCCTGGGCCAGCCCAATCCAGTCCATATACCCACATCCCACCTCCTGGAGATCCATCCTAATATTATCCACCCATCTATACCATCTCCCCAGTGGTCTCCTTCCCTCCAGTTTCCCCACCAAAATCCTATATGCCCCCCTCTCCCCATCCATATGCACCACATGCCCAGCCCATCTCATTCTTCTAGATTTTATCACCAGCACAATATTGGGTGAGGAGTACAGACCATTTAGCTCCTTCTTATGCAGTCTCCTCCATTCCCCCATTACCTCATCCCTCCTAGGTCCAAATATTCTCCTCAATACCATATTCTCAAAGACCCTCAGCTTCCTTTCCTCCCTCAATGTCAGCGACCAAGTTTCACACCCAAACAAACAACCGGCAAAATTATAGTTCTATATATCTTAATGTTTAAATTTTTGGACAGCAACCTAGAAGACAAAAGATTCTGCACCAAATGATAGCAAGCATTTCCTAACCTCAATCTGCTCTTAAAATCTCTTACAAACCGTTAAGTGGATAAGGAGTGATATGTGATTTTAGGAGAAGATAGCTGATGTTTCAGAGATTCCTGTCTATGGAAGCAAAGAGTCTACAACAGTGATTTCTGCAAGGTCTGACGTTCATATGTGATGTGTCATCGGGTAAACACTTCCAAATGTTTTGAATCAGTACAAGGAATCATTCCTGGACTGCTTGATCTTGGAGATGGAGGCACTATGATCCTACAGAATGTCTGGAGCCACTTGCCCAATGACAAAGCATCACATCTTGGTACACCTGAATCTTCACAATGAAGCCCATGTCCATTTTCCATGGCTAATTGCCTGAGAAGATTTCTTGTACATACAGAAAATTCCTGCTGCCATGCTGGCTTGTTTATGCCAGAAGTGCAGTAATTATCTGTCATGTTAAAGTACAGCACAGAAAATGTTACTGATATCATCTCATCTGTTGGATATACCAGACACTGGATAAGATTACAAAGCATTGTACTGGTAATTCAACTATGTGTGAGAAAACTGAAAGGTAGATAAAGAGGAAAAGGAAGGAAAAACTCTTGTTTTTAAGCTTTTGCCATGTTCTAAATATAATTTGTTCCTTTTTGGGTAATTCCCCGGCGTCTGAGTTCTAATCGCCGACGTTTCGGGACTCACTGCCGGTTCCATCTTCATAGGCAGGTGAATGAAGTATACTTCATTCACCTGCCTATGAAGATGGAACCGACAGTGAGTCCCGAAACGTCGGCGATTAGAACTCAGATGCCGGGGAATTACCCAAAAAGGAACAAATTATGAAAGAGAAACTGTTAGATAAAAACACAGTTTCACTGCTGATGGTACAGAATGTCTGAGAGTCCAAAATTTTGTAGTGCATAATGTTGCAAGTGGAAGTGAGGACTTTTGACATCGTTTCACCTGTCCAGCTCCTCCTCCAACTCCTCTTGCAGTTCCAGCTCATCTAATCTTTTCCATAGGCTCTCAGCATCCTCGATCGTGGTTTTCTCTTTGTTACGAAGTTCGCACAGCTTTTGTCGATATTCTTTTTCTTTCTGACGATGTTGAACTGTGAAAGAAAGTGAGATTGTTATGCCCATGGAAATATTTGTAAGTTGTGTGGGTGATTTGGCAACCCTTGGAGGGCTGGTGTAGGTCGTGACCCCGGTCTTTTCTCCCCCTGCTTCCTTTTCTTTTTTGTCTGCGAGGCCTTGGGGATTAGAAAGTTTTTACCCTGGCAGTTCCCTTGCGTTGTGGCCGAGTTGAGTTTCGGAGACATCGTGACGGGAACAAGACGCACGAGGGGAACGCTCGCTACCTGGGCACATACTTGGCTGGAGCATAAGTGCATTGCCGGTTTTTATGATTATGGTTTACTGATTATGGTCCACTGTTTACCGTTTGTTTTAATTTAGCACCCTGGACTGGCTATCTCCCCCTGGAAGAGATTAGTATTTGGGTTTTTATAGTAATTTTCTCAGTGTGCAACCTTCTTTGTTCTTTTGTACTTCATTTTATCCGGTTCATTTTATTTCAATTTATTCTATTTTATTTTGTCTTTTTTGCATTATTTTTATTATTATTATTGGTAGTAAAGTGTAACTTAGATGGGCTGGGCATGTGGCGCGTATGGGTGAAGAGAGGGGGGTGTATAGGTTCTTGGTGGGGAAATCGGAGGGAAGGAGACCACTGAGGAGACCTAGGCATAGATGGGTGGATAATATTAGGATGGATCTCCAGGAAGTGGGATGTGGGTATATGGACTGGATTGGGCCGGCCCAGGAGAGAGACAGTTGTCGGACGCTTGTGAGTGTGGTAATGAACCTTCGGGTTCCGTGAAATGCAGGGAATTTCTTGACTAGCTGCAAACCAGTTAGCTTTTCAAGATGGACTCTGCACCGTGGAATGAGTAAGTAATGTGTAACTTGTAATATGTGTTGGTGTTTTCTTCCTATGGGAGAGGTTGCAGTAGTGAGTTAGCTCAGGCAGTAGACCACTTTGTTACCCCACCCCTCTCGGGAACCCCCATCCTTCAGGATCTGCCAAGGGGTAGCATGGTGCCGTAAGGGATATTGTGGTGGTAGCCCTGGCGGGCCATAACAGGGATGTACAAGTGACCAAAACTGTCATGATCCTTCTAGCTGTTCATATATTGAAATATATTCAGGTTTGGCCCAGCAGACATGGTGTATATACATGGGTGTATTCAGGTTTGATCCTGAAATGTTTAAGGAGTTCAAAATATATAATTTGTGCTATTACCTCTCCACTCAGTCTCTTTCTTCTCATCATAAGGTTCTAATATCTCTCCTCTAGACTCAGCTCCGAAAACGTCCTGCTCCATGGGAAGCTGCTTCCTGGTAAGAAGCAAATTGCTCTCTCTCTCTAAGTCTTTCAGCATGTTGTCACATACTATAGAAACCGACACAAGTGTTACAGACATATATTTAGAAAGCAGGGCAGAAGACATGCCCATTTTCTACACATAATAAATTCACATTCACATTCTTTCTACCATCCTGTTTTGTTTAAAGTAAGCAGCTTGACAGTGACTGTAGCTCACAAATAAATGTGTTTCAAATGTGAAAGCTGCAGAAATTGAGCTAAAAATCCTGGTTCATAAAGTATTTAATTCAGTCACACCACAACATCAGTATAGTAAATAATTAATGCAACAGATTACACTGTGGCTACATGTTTTGACCACGAGCCGTCATCATCAGGCGAATAAAGAACATTTGTTAAAGGTACAGAAGGGTTGTACTCAATGGGATCCAATTTCGTTTACATTTGGAATATAAAATAATGTATGAAAAGTTCATATTTACATTTAAAGCTATCAAAATTCGAGCGGTAATCAAATAGAAAAATATCTCCAAATGCTTTGTTTGTTGTGGGCCTCAATATGGTTGCTAAAACAACAGTATTCTGTCTATGTAACGGTAACCAAGTGAAGACCATGTGACATATCGTTGCAATGGGAATATGTGACCACACTCCGTATGTATTATACACAAATCAGTCGGTTGCCTAGGTTGTAAAACTGATGAAGCAGTTTGTTTCTGTACACGATCCATTATCAATTGGTTGGTGCACTGTAACAATAATACATAGTTTTGGCTACATGTTTTGGTTTCATCAAACCATCTTCAGGTCAAAACTTATTATATGAAGGTGAAATGAAACCAAAACATGTAGCCAAAACTAAGTATTAATGGCTACATATTAATGTTGTGTTTTGACTGAATAAAATACTTTATGAATATTGAATAACACAACAGGATGGGTCCTATCAAAATAAAAGTCTTGGGCTCATATAAACTATTTTAACAAAACTTACGTTTTATTCGTCTGTCACATATTTCAGCTGCTTCCTTAGTGCTGCGTTTTACAAACCAACCATCACCGAGGCAAACTAGTATTTCATTGGTATGGACCATCTTTCCTCTCATCAAAGCCTTTGATCCTACAGGAACCATTACATCATAAGACAACTTATCAGGAAGTGTGCAAAGATGAGATCGAACAGATACATGTTCCTCTCTTAGTTTCATCCAGTGCTTTGTTGCATATTCATTTTTTTGTATTGCCTACAACATAAATGTGCAAATGTCATACTCTCTTGAATACAAAGAAGATGATCATTATGGATATACAAAGGGAGTTATATATTAGTAAATATTCTATTTTAGTTTCTTGGCTTATTTATTAAAAAAACAAAAGCATACAGAGACATAAACTTTTGAAACAAGGAAGCGCAAAAACTGCCATCAATTTTAACACAGTGATTAGGCATTCCCATTCAGAATAATCAGCTCAAAATCTGTGACCTGAACCATATAAGCGTTACTGTCACACATACAACTCGCAAAGTACTGTACAGTGGGACAGGACAACACATATTCGCCCAAAATGTAGTATACAAACCAATCTGAATTGCCAAGATTATGAAGATTCAGACGTATGGGTTATACAGTTTTGTATCTACCAAACTACAAGGCGTTACCTTTAGTAACAGCCGTGAGGATCTCAAATCTGAAGGTTATGGCTGACATGTCTTTACACAAATATAATATCCTGTTAAAGTTTCGTTTATCAGTTGGAAATATTTGACTTACCTCATCATGTGTTTGTTGCAGCAACAACTGTAAGTCAGTTGGATTATCTGACTTGGCTGCAAACCGTACATTTGCTTCCATGTGAATAAAAATATGTTCACTGTAAACTAATTTAGTATTTATTAATATAACGTCCCAGATAAGTTTAAATGTATCATCACATTTATAACTAGCGTTTCGTAGTTACTGATATTATGTGAAGAAAATACAGAAAATATACTTTCACTGGAAAAATAATCATATTTCTTGCTCCTTAACTTCTCACCTTCACCGAAAGCGCCATTTGCATACTGCGATATATTTTATTACTGCGATACATCGTGCACAGTTTATACTCTAAGCTGTATTGTCATGGATTACTGGCGAATCAGAGTATGTGCAATTGTGTTCTGTGGTGCGCTTGAGACATGCAAGAGAATGTGGCAGTCGGAGGTTGGTATGTGGGTTTTGTGTTCGTTGATTGCAAGATGGTGATTTCAAGTTTGTTGCTCTACAGGTATTTTTAGGGTGTCTCATACGCTCAGTACGACGTTGATTAAATTATGTGTATTTTTAAACTATTGAACAATGGCAGTGAACCCCGATAAAGTGGAAATTTGCGCTAATAGTTTTGATCTTCATGAATTAGTGATGGGCGTAACACCAGGTCAGAGTCAATGTAAGGGCGAAGTGTCAAATCCATGTAACGAACTTGAGTTTGGAGAATATTTCGAATTTGCGGTAAGTTTATGAATGTGTGAAATAGCATATTGACATTCGTTTTGATTGTCATTTTGTACCCAAAAACCATGCAATCCGAGTTTATATGTGACAAATTAAACTAGGTCAAAGTTCCAAGCTCTTCAAGGTGCTATTCTTACATATGTCATTTGAACCCTTACTGTACGATACCAAGGAAGGTTTTTCATGGAGGTAAATCACATTGTGTTGCCACGTAAAAATATGAACGTTGGTGGACAACCAACTACAAGAAAACATAAATTACTTGGTATTAAAAGTAGAAGCTAACTAGGTTTCGTTAGGTTAGAAGAGCTTTTGCTTCGATATCGGAAACGTACAAAGATTCTGTGTTGGGGTCTGATTATTTGTCGGCATTGGGTTAGGTATCACGGTCGAAATTTGTCGGCATCAAGTAATGCTTTGGCGCTGGAATAGGTGCCTACTCCTGGGTTGAGTTGGACATACAACTGCTCATATCGGCTATGTATATCCAGGCCAATATTTGTTTGGTCATGTTAGGTTTAACTAGATTTCATTAATTTCTTATTCATATGACTGTGGTTGAGGTAGTTATCTTAGTAACTTCAGACTCATTTCTGATACTAGAACATGGACAATTCTGGTGCTGTATCAGGTTAATACTTGGACAGATTGGTGCAGCCATAGTATACCAATACAAAACACATAAGGAGGGAAAGTAAAAGAGGGATGACCTAACAACATTCTTTCATTGTCTTTACTAGAACACAAACAAACAGTGCAGTTTTATAAACTCTGTACTTCCTTAAATGGACTCCATAATTTGTAGTGTGAAGCCTGCATGGTCATATACACAGCTGGCAATGTAACATGGGTTTACAATAAGCTTAAATTTGTGTAGTGGCATTATTTAGAGGAAGTAAACCTTTTAACTTCAGACTAAGGTGTTTTGGGCTATGACATGGTGCAGTCTGGTAGGTGATTACCAAAACTGTGGAGAAACCTGCTGCAGGCAATTCAGTGTTGTAGCCTAGAAGACCATAGTATGAATCTGACCACCATGAAAATCTGAAGTCTCACATATGAATCTCATACCAGTTATTAGCCAGCAACATGACTCATGACTCATAACGAGCTGCTTTCAATCCATCCTGTTGTTCATTGAGAAGCGAGATGTTGGAGGCTGGATGGGCTGTTTCCCTTATGGTAAAACAGTCAGTGCATGAAGCTGATCACTCACCCCCTCCTTGTGCTGAGGGAAAGAATGGGTGGAGCTATACATCTTCTTACCCTGTGTGCTTCCATGGCATGCATAAAAACTTCTTTACTGGTAGCTTAACCTGTCTTTCCGTTCCATTCTACACAGAAACCTGTGGTAAGTAATTATTATGCAAGATTTGAGGTTATCAGATTTGTGTTACTGAAGATTCAAGTCTTCCAGAATGTTTCACTATGTAAAGTGGTAAATGGTTTCTGACATTTCAGAGAACTGTGATTTTATCTTCAGAGTCGAGCAGTTCTAGAATGGTGTATAGGGCTTTGTAGGTGAAGGCTATTGGGTCGTGAAAGGATGGTGAGTCTGTCAGAGTGGTGGTGCTATGTGCTGGGTTAGGTGTGTTGGACAGGATGTGACAGGCCGTAGTGGTTGGGTGTGAAGTCCCAGAAATTAAGCTAAAGGTGAGTTGCAGTAGATGGATGGGTGGCAAGTGGGGAGTGATGTTTTCTTCTGTCAAAGCTTTCAAATGCCGAGATTATACAGGGTGATCAAAAGTCTCTGTGCACCTGATGATTACAATACAGAAAGCAGGTGCACAGAGACTTTTTGATCACCCTGTTTATAGTATTGATGGCTGTGTAGTGATAGTGTGGAGCAAAATGGAGAGATATTTTTAGGGGACTAAAGGTGAAATTAATATAAAGTATGAATAAATTATATGGGCTGGACGGTCCATGATCGAATCCCAGTGGGGACAAGATTTTCTGCCTGTCAAAACTGGCCCTGGGGCCCACCCAGCCTCTTGTGAAATGGGTACCAAGTCTTTCCCAGGGGTAAAGTACAGCCGGGGCATGCTGCTGACCACTCACCCCCTTCTAGTGCCGCGGTCATGGAAGAGTAGAGCTATACCTCTACCCACCCTCTGGGCCACACGGGGCCTGTATATAACATTCCCTTCCCCCCCTCACTTCTTCCACACTTCCCTAACTCCACCAGAACTGTTTCCCAGACACTGCAAGCTGCCATGGCGGATGTTTAGCAGTGTCTTTAATTTTACCTTATCTAATTTGTTGGTATTCTGTAAACTATTTTCTTGACGGCACCAGTAAAATAAAACATGACATTCTACCCGTCCACCCGTTGATCTGCTGAAATAGCCATATTGCTTGATCATCCAAACCTTACTCCAAACTACTGGCCCTCATCACAGCCAGTCTACCAGGCCCTCCCAGCTTTGTTGAACTCCCACTCCAGCAGGCTGATCATCGTTTCACCTCCTTACCTATATAGCCTAACATACCAATATCTTCTGGCATGGCTGCTCTTAAGTAGCATAATGGATGATATGCTGTACACTGATAGAGGTTATGTGTACATTGTACATTTTTTAAAATTTAAATTATTGTAAAGACAATTTCCCAGTTCAATAAGGGTTTCGTTCCTGAAGCTTTTCTGAACCTGAAATTTGCGTAAGTCAGAATTCCTCCCACCCCCAATCTTTTATTATGCCTCATTGGTTGTGTATACATTTTTACAATGCCATTGTACTTGTTTAAAATGTTATTTCACTCAGCTTTTAAGTGCTCTTGCAAAATTGTGGAAAGCGACTATTAGCTTCATCATGTCTGTCCATCTGTCCATCTGTCAGCATGGAACAACTCGGCTCCCTCTGGATGGACTTTCAAGAAATTTGATATTTGAGTATTTTTCGAAAATCTGTCCAGAAGTTTCACTAAAATCGGACAAGAATACGGGGTACTTTGCATGAAGACCAATATACGTTTTTGATCATATCTCACTCACTTCTTCTTAGAATGAAAAATATTTCACATAAAAGTTGTAAGAGAAACTCAGAAACATGCATTTTATGTTCAGTAACTTATTTTCAGAAATCATGCCTTTTATGACATAATGTGGGAAAATGTTGTAGATCGGGTCAGGCCACAGATGACAATATGGCACATGGCGCATTGTATTCTGGATACCTAAGGCTACAGATACTCACATAGGTTGTGTAATACTCATTGCTTTTCCACTACAACACTAGTGGCATGAATGTGTCTTATTGTTACATTATACATACATTTACTGTCTTGTTCATTGTGACAACACACAAAGTAAAATAATTTAAAAATGTGTTATTAATAATACAGAATTTTGAATATTGTAACTATAGTACTAAATAAACAATTTTCTGTAGCTCAGAATTTTATGCATATGCCTGAGTGCATGTAAGTTGCATACTACATAACCTGGAAACTGCTTATGTATGTACAGTTACTGTTTAAATATGTATATATGTATGTACTACCAGCAGAGACTGAAACTTGTGACATTTAACAGACCTGCGCTGTTGTCAGAGAGGGTGCTGCACAACAGTTGGACGGTACCTTTCACATACAGACTGGTATCTGGTTGAAGAATAAGAGACCAACTTGATGTCACAATTTATTAAGTTTTGTTTCACTTCTTCTGTGCTCAACATGTTTTGGACATTAATACATCCATCATCAGGAGCCTGCGACTTTTCTATCGTATCACCACATTGGTCATGTGTTCTTGTTTCGATGTGTGTTGGAGTTTCAGTGTGGCTGGTTGGGGTGGTATCTGTGTGGCAGGCTGAAGCACGACTGGTATCTGGTTATTTGCCCCAAAGGGGGTTTGACACAAAAATGGACTTGCTGACTATCAGCTATAGTGCGACTGTCTCTGATGCAACTACTCACAGCCTGGAAATAGGCTTATTGGTAGGAATGGCTAAATGGGCCAAGGAACATTGATGTGCGCCGTGCAACGTGCATGTCCTAAGTTAGCTTTTTGTTTATTTTATTCCTTATGATATATTGTTCATTCATTCCATTGGCATGTGCAGAATATGACGATTCCTTGCCATTCTCAGGAGCTTCCTCCATTCCTCTCTGTTATGTACTTTTTCCTGCCACCCTTCACCACCAACTATTCTTCCGTCCTCTCTCACCTCATCTTATAAGGCCTATATTATACCTATTTTATTAATTAAAGGACCAAGATACATATGTAAGAAGAACTAACAAGATGCACACTTTATTCATTAACGATTTAATTCAATTATATTGCCTTCGACATGTTTCGAACAACTAAGGGTTCCTCATCAGGAAGACTGCACAAGCAGCTTTATGGTAAATTTTAAGCTCATGGTTCCGTGCATTGTAATTCAATGTTAATAAAAATCCAACCAGATGCAACAGTGTGCAGATATTTATTTACTGCACAGTCACTCTACATGTTTTGGGTGTCACAGCACCCATCATCGGGAGCACTAAAAACTGTAACCGCAGCCACAGGTACAGGTCATAATACTGGTACAGCTACTTCCCTCCAACGTGGCCCCATTGGGACTGGTCCCGATCAGGTCACATTGGAGGGAAGTAGCTGTACCAGTATTATGATCTGTACTGGAGGCTGCGGTTACAGTTTTTAGTGATCCCGATGATGGGTGCTGTGACACCCAAAACATGTAGAGTGACTGTGCAGTAAATAAATATCTGCATAATGTTGCATCTGGTTGGATTGTTATTAACAGCTTTATGATACTTTATCACGCGTCTATATAAGCAGTCTGGTCGCTTACAGGATGTGTTTGATAGTTGAAATATCAAACACATCCTGCCATCGACCAGACTGCTTATATAGATGTGTGATAAAGTACCATAAAGCTGCTTGTGCAGTCTTCCTGATGAGGAACACTTAGTTGTTCGAAACATGTTGAAGACAATGTAATTGAATTAAATCTCTAATGAAAAAAGTGTTCATCTTGTTGGTTCTTCTTGCGTATGTATATCATGATGCATGGTTCAGAAAACGTAGATACCTTTTCTTCTTCAGCTCTGTAATTCTTTATGAGTTTTGGCTTACTCAATTATTTCATTCCATTGCTTCCTCTCTTGCGCCCTCTGTTTCCAGTTCTTCACTCCCATCTTTCTCAGGTCGTTTCTCACGTCGTCTTCCCATCTTAATCATGGCCTTCCTTTCTTTCTTATTCCTTATTACTCGCTTTGGTCGTCTATTATACATCCTTCCGGCTTTCAATAATTGAGCATTTTTAGCGGTATTGGGTTTTTTTTTTCTTCCGGGGTGAGGTTGCTGGCCTTGCGCCCAACCCCCAACCTGGAGGGCCAAGGTGTTTCTCTTCATCTGGCTTCTACCCTTTGACCTATCTGGCTTGGGTAACCCTACCAGTAGCTACTGTACCCCTGGCATAGCTCTCCAGGTCACAGAAGCTTGCAAACCCCCCCACCAAAACGTAGATACCAAGATATATATATATATATATATATATATATATATACCATGCCTACCTTCATCTGATTCACAAGCTGCTTCTGAATCACTGAATAATCAGAATTCCAAATTACTGTATGATCTTGTCAACTTTATAGGGATAATCTACATTTTGCATTTTATTCTGTTGCATGCTGCTCAAGACACTGAGATTCACTACAGCTTACAAGTAGATTAAAAAAAATCATTCTTCTTGTTTGATATGTATCTAATTGAGGTATATTCTCCATGTTGATGACTCATAAAATTTCAAAACATGTTGGGCATATGACATTTTAAATTGTAAATATAAACTTCACATTGACATACTGCACATTTGGTTGGTTATTATAAGTTGGATATTTAGGCTATGTACTATTCATTTATTCATTAGTATTCAGCCTTGAAGGCTGGGCTTGGCAGGAACCAGAGCCCAGTCATGTGACCGGTATGGTTCTGGCACACTGCATCCTGGGCAAGTTCTTGGGGGTAGTTTGCCATTGCTTTCCCCCACCTTTAGACGTTCCCACTTTAGCCGCCAGGTGCCTCCGTCCGCAATGACGCAAGA
>Ga0123355_10016412_pt1 | contig 11669 bp, 9 predicted proteins | sample TergutEmb28metaG_3_FD_89872 | JGI IMG/M metagenome (GOLD analysis project Ga0123355, IMG submission 89872) | Embiratermes neotenicus P1 segment gut microbial communities from Petit-Saut dam, French Guiana - Emb289 P1 | ecosystem: Host-associated > Arthropoda: Insects > Digestive system > Gut ...
CTTGTGATGGCACGTTCTTCTTCGCTCTTTTTCATTTATAAAGGACTGATTTCAGATGTGCCGCTGGAGTATACGCTTCTCGTCGGCCTCTGTACAGACGCGCCTCTATTTGACGCTTACGAATGGTATTATCGTTTTGACGGTAAAGTGTCTGTTTCAATATCGGGAGGGAAGGATTCTTCGGTACTTTTGGACTTGGCAAGGCGTTGTTTTCCCGATATAGAAGCGGTGTTTGTGAATACGGGTTTGGAGTTTCCAGAGGTTCGCAAGCTTGCAATGGATACGCCAAATGTTACTGTGTTGACTCCAAAAATGCGGTTTGACGATGTTGTTCGCGAATATGGTTGGTGCTATCCGTCGAAAACCGTAAGTCACACAATCTATTATGCTCGAAAAGGCTCAAAATGGGCATTGGAGCGATTACAAGGCATAAATCGTGACGGCACAATCAGTAAGTACCGACAAAGCCACTATGCAAAATGGGCGCATTTATTAGATGCGCCTTTTGTCATTTCATCGAAATGTTGTTCAATTATGAAGTCTGCTCCGCTTGAAAAACACAGGAAAGAAAGCGGCAAACACCCGATTGTGGGTACTATGGCGGCAGAAAGCCAACGAAGAAAACAAGCATGGTTTCAAACGGGTTGTAATAATCTTGATTCAAAAAAACCTGTATCAAAACCGCTGTCCATGTGGACGGAGCAAGATATTTTGCAGTATATCCGCAATTATAAAATCGCAATCCCGTCTGTGTACGGCGATATAGTTGACGGTAAGAATGGCAAATTAACAACCACTGGAGAAAAACGAACGGGTTGCGTTTGGTGTCCTGTAAGGTGTCATTTAGACAAAGAAAATCGTTTTCAACGGCTTGCCGTGACACATCCAAAATTGCATGACTATTGTATGAACGCACTCGGATTGGGTGCGTTTCTTGATTATATCGGGGTTCCAAAGCAATAGCAAATTTACTTTGCACAGTAACATATTTTGAATTTCAAAGGAGCGGAATGAATTATGAACACAATGCCTGAAAACAAAGCGGTTGGGATTCTATCGGAATTACTGTCGTTGGAGTGCGGGTATAACCCTGCCGAAGCAAGATTAATCCGAATGGCGGCGATTTTGCATGACTGCGGGAAGCAGCGTATTCCCAAACATATCAAAGATAAAGCAGGAAAACTCACTGTTCAAGAGATTGATGTGATGAAAACTCATACTAAAATTGGTTTTGATATGTTGTCATGTCTGCGTGGAGAAATTCGAGAGGTCGCGCAAAACGTGGCACTATGGCATCATGAGTTTTGGAACGGGCAGGGTTATTGGGGTGTGAAAAGCTCTGCGCTTCCCCGTTATGTGGGCATTGTCAGTTTATGTGACGTACTGGTGGCGTTAATTTACCGCAGGGTATATAAACCCGCGTGGCCGCCAACGGAAGCATTGGAATATATAAAAAGTATGGCAGGAATACAGTTTTGCCCCGAATTGACGGATATTTTTATTTGGTTGATTCGGGGCAATTCTCGTATTATCGCTGTTTTTGAGGAGGTTTCAGCTTGAATACTGCAAAAACAATTTTTGGCGAAGTTAAACCAGGTGATTGGGTTTTATCTTCGGGGACGGCAAGTTTTCCTTATCTTGTGGGAAAAAGAAAAAGATGAAGTGGGGGTGATGATTAATGACAAAATTTGATGTAAGAATATGCCCGCTAGACCAACCCGACAACAAAACCAAAGCATTTGCAAGCATAACTGTTGACGATTTAATCGCCATCAAGGGAATCCGTATCGTTGAAGGTATTCATGGGGCGTTTGTTACAATGCCGCAATCCCGTGACAAAAAAGGGAATTATCGCGATATAGCTTTCCCCGTAACAGGCGAATTGCGCAAAGCCATGACCAAAGCGATTCTTGATGAATACAAAAATGTTATGAAAACTGCCGAAAAAACAGTCAAACATTCCAAAACCGCAGATGCAAATAAAACTCCCGAAACCGATGAACTGGACTTGTAGATAATTAATTTTTAACGCTTTGGACAAAACGAGCATACGATGTAACTACAATTTCAAAACAAAGGTGATATGTCCATGAGAAATTATCCGCAAGTTCTTTTAGACCCCGAACAATCCGTACTGCTAATCATTGACCACCAACCGCAGATGTACTTTGGGGTAGAGAACGAATCTCGGCGCGTTATTCAAAATAACGTCGTCGGTCTTGCAAAAGCGGCGAAACTGTTTGATGTTCCGTGTATCCTTACAACCGTCGCGGCTGATACATTTTCTGGTAGCATTTATTCAAAATTGCAGGAAGTTTACCCACAATTCACACCAATTGACCGCAGTTCCATCAATTCATGGGAAGATGAAAACGTCAAAAAAGCGGTTGCAGCTACCAGACGCAAAAAAATTGTTATTGCAGGATTGTGGACTGAAGCTTGCGTGGCATTTCCAGCTCTTTGCATGAAATATGAAGGCTACGATGTTTACGTTGCAACCGACGCATGTGGTGGTGCAACCCAAGATGCACACGACATGGCAATTTTGCGAATGTCACAGATGGGTATTGTGCCAATGACTTGGCTTCAAACCACCCTTGAGTGGCAAAGAGATTGGAAAAATGCCGATACCTACAATGGAGTGATGGACATTGTAAAAGAGTACAGCGGCGCGTATGGGCTTGGCATTGAATACGCCGAAACAATGGTTGGAAATTACAAACACAGCTAACTACTGTCATTAATGTTCTAACCCAAGAGATTGTTTCATTATGAGGCAATCTCTTTTATTGTTGAAGATGTTTGTGTAAGAAGCGGAAGCCAAGCGGATAGCATGGCAGAGGGGTTTTAATACTGAAAAAGGAGAAACACCGAAAATATAGCTCTAGCGAGCCGAAATCTACAAAACCCTCTGAAAAAAAATTTTCGGTTAAATAATCAATGGCCTTCACCGCAATCCCGCGTGATGTAAATAAAATCAAGACCAAAGTAGCATTGAATATGACAAAAAGGCAGTTAATCTGCTTCGGAACGGCGGCGGTAACGGGAATACCGATATATCTGTTCACGCGCGGCACTATCGGAAACACTCCCGCCGTATTGCTGATGATGATTGTAATGGCACCGTTGTTTCTTCTTGCAATGTATGAACGCGATGGGCAACCCGCCGAGAAAATCATACGCAATTATATCCGCACTAAATTTTATTGGGCGGGAGTTAGGTACTACCGCGCCGAAAACTTTTATGAATCATTATCAAAGGAAGAAGAGGTGGTAAGTGTTGCACAAAACAACAAAAGAACAAAATCGACGATTGAAACAAAACATTCAAGCGGCAAAAAACACCGAAAGTAAGATTGCCAAGTTGCCAAAAAACAAGACCACACAGCCGTCTGAGAAAAAATCAGGCGGTTTTTTTGCGTCTTTGATTGCCAAAATTTTCGGCAGAGCCGATAAACCACAATCCGTTCAACAGTCAATCCCATATCTGCACATGTATCGCGACGGAATCTGCCAAGTTGATAATAAATTATACACCAAAACAATAGCGTTTGGGGACATAACTTATCACTTGGCGCAAAACGATGAGCAAACACAAATTTTTGAAAATTATTGCGATTTTCTGAATTACTTTGACAGCACCGTTCACGTGCAACTCTCCGCAATCAATCGTTACTGCGATACGGAAGATATGCTGAAAGCAATCCGAATACCCACACATGGCGATGAACGAATTGACCCGCTGTGCAAGGAGTATTCGGGCATTCTGGAAGAACAACATGCGAAAGGAAATAACGGGCGTGTCCGTACTAAATATGTAACCTTCGGAATTAAAGCAGATAGCTTGAAGGCGGCGAAATTACGCCTTGAACGTATCGAAGTTGATGTGATGAATAACTTCAAAGTACTTGGGGTTTCGGCACAAGCATTGAACGGCGAAGAACGATTGGAATTGTTACACGGCCAATTTCACCCCGACGGCAAAGACAAGTTTCGTTTCAGTTGGAATGACTTGCCTTTGTCGGGATTATCCACAAAAGATTATATCGCCCCAACATCATTTGACTTCCGCTACGGGCGTATTTTCCGTATGGGTGAACATCACGGTGCGGTCAGTCATTTACAAATACTCGCGCCTGAGCTAAGTGACCGCATGTTGGCAGATTTCCTTGACCTTGATTCCGCATTGACAGTCACTTTGCATATTCAGTCAATTGACCAAGCAGAAGCAATAAAACGCATTAAACGCAAACTGTCTGACATCGAAAAAATGAAAATTGACGAGCAAATGAAAGCCGTAAAGAACGGTTATGACATGGACATTTTGCCGCCCGACTTGGTAACTTACAGCACTGAAGCAAAGACTTTGCTGGAAGATTTGCAAAGCAGAAATGAACGAATGTTTCTTGTGACCGTTATCATACTTAACACCGCAAATTCAAAGCCCAGATTGGAGAATGATGTGTTTGCCGCGTCGGGAATTGCACAAAAGTATAACTGCGCATTAAAGCGTCTTGATTATCAGCAGGAGCAAGGATTGATGAGCAGTTTAACACTCGGTTTGAATCAACTCGAGATAAACCGAGGACTTACAACTTCGTCAACTGCAATCTTTATACCGTTTACAACTTGTGAGTTATTCCAAACGGGCGAAGCACTTTATTATGGATTAAACGCACTGTCAAACAACTTGATAATGGCTAACCGAAAGCGTTTGCGTAACCCTAACGAATTGTTAATAACCTTTCACGCACTTCATGAACTTGCCCTGTTTGTTGCCACCTTATTCTGTCGAAAACCTCTTCCATGTAAGTGATGTACAAACCGTTTTCGCCAGCGTTGCGAAGCGGTATGCTTGTAAAAAAAGGTGCTTCGTTTGCGAAATTGCCGCTTGTTCCGTCGGATAATCGCCATGCAATGGGTACCCAGCGGAAACGCTTTTCCCACGGCAATTCAACACCCATGTTGTAACCGAGTGCAGTAATTTCAAGATTGCTCCCTGTTGTCAATATGCTTGAATCATCTAACCCAATAATCGCGCCCCTGTATGCTCTTGGAGCAATCCCTCCAGAGCCAGAATATACCCATTTGGGAAATAACATCGTATCTTGATAAATTATAGTTTCGTTCGTAAAAGGCGTACCGTCAAAATCGGGATTATCAAACCAACCGTGGAATGTATAATCCTCCCTAAATGGATTAAATCTCTCTGTCGGCCAAACAATATCGCCACCAAGACCGTGACCCTCCAGCACTAGGAAAACAGACAGCGGCCCTAGGGCGTAAGTCATAAAAACGACTTCTAAAATCGCTTCTTCGTCGCCCTCTGGCCAAATGCTTACAGCATCAACAAAATCCATCGAAAGCGTATCAATAGATTGTTCCTGCCCGCGAGTATTAAAATTCGTGGATTCGGAGCGTTGAATTGCATAGACGATTCCCTGTCTATACTCTAATCCTAAAAATATTGTATACCTTTGACCGACACCAAACTCGTATGGGTTACGAAACCAGCGAGTGGTATTAAGAACAAAAGTAAATCTTGTCCCACTCATTGATTCCACTTCCAATGTAACAGAAGTACTCCCATGCTGCCATGTAATATAACGCGAAGTGTCGATAACGATAAAATCCCCGTACACTACAGAAGGATGTCTATCCGCTTCCCAAAAGGATAAGTTCAACAAATGATAATTTTCTCGGTTAAGCTGTTGAGCATTTCCCACATAAAATGCGCCGTTCCATAATTGCCCAATCGCTCTAACACTTACACCCAATTTCGCCGTAAAATCTGGCGTTTCAAAAAATGCAAATGGGTTTGTGTACCGCGACTGCACTTGATAACCTCCAACGTCCAACGGTTGCGAAAAACCATCTGTCGAAATCGTGCGGTCTTGGTTTATTGCCATTCTCTCTGCTTCAGCTAGAGTAATACTCGGCGATAAATATAAAAACACAGATGTCAACAGCATTATCTTATCGCGTGTGTTTTCGTGGTCTTGGAACGCAATGTTAAACGATGGATTCAGCCTATCGTTAAACGTAAAATCGAAATCATGCCTCGTGTTTCTGTTAGAAAACAAAACAAGCGCGACATTATCGCTGTCTGTGAAATTTATCGTTATCTGCGAATACTCTACATTGCCAAATTCAACATTTTCTACTTCGCTAATCGTCATGGGTAAGCCGCGATAGTTGATGTCGTTGGCAAGTGCGGTTCTTAGTTCTTCTGCGGGGTTTACTGGATAATAAAAATCACCGATAATTTCCGTACCTGTAGGTGCTGGGCTATTTTCAGGTATGTTATTTTCGGGTATGTCAGTGAAATTGTTTTGGAATGTATCTCCAAACGGGGCATCCCAATCATCATAGTAATCCTGTTCTGGCGTTGTATTTCCGCAAGCTGCAAGTAATAACATCATTGCAATCACTGCAACTACAATGGTAATTTTACATCTCATATCTTTCATCTCCGCTCAAATATTTGTTTTCGTAGCATATCGAACACTCTTGAAAAAATCCTACGAATGTAATACATGCACATCTTACATTCGTAGGATTTAAATGTCAATAGCTTTCGGGATATTTTTTGCGTAGTAGCAACACGCACTAATGCAATCCCTTGCTTTCCAATATTGCCAGCGTGATTTGTGCGGCCATGCTACCGCCTGCGTTATCCTCGCCCCGAATAAATGTGGCAAAAACAAATGTACCGTTTGTTGTTTCGACGAAGCCGACAAACCAGCCGTTAGTGATTCTTCCATTCAATAACCCTGTTCCTGTTTTACCTGATAATGCAACTCTGTCATTTGCAGTCAGCGCGAGTGAATCCATTACAAAATTTTCATGCATGGTTTCAAATGGAGTTTCATTACGATAAAGGCTTGTCAAAAGCCCCACTTGTTCAAGCGGCGATATTCGCAAAGATGATTCCAGCCAAAAATCCATAATGTTACCAGATAAATTTTGATTTCCATATGATAGCTGTGCTAAATGATATTCAATCCGACCCATTCCAACTTGTGCGTCAAAGCCTTGAAAATACCAATTAACTGAGTTGTTCATGGCCGATGACAAGTCATGACTACGATTCCATGCATCAAAGGGGTGCTGTGTTCCATCCCATTCTCTGAATGTATCGCCAATATCCAAAACACCTTCTTGCAAAGCTATTAGGGTGCTGAAAATTTTATAAGTTGAATTTGGTGAAACCCTCGTTACACTCATATCGTGATTATGAATTGTGTACAACCCTGCTTCCATATCATATAGAACAAAACTCCCTTCAAAGCCTTCAAAGAAATGCGAAAAGTCTACATATTGCACGTTGTCAGATTCAAAACGATAAACGTTATCGGCATTGCTTGCAAAAATAGAGAGTATAGGCATTTGGCAAATGATGATGAACGCCATAGCTAAAAACATGGAAATGCTTTTTGCTTTAAGCAAGGTCGAATCCTTTTTAAACGAAGCGATATGCTTTACGCGCTTGACGATATGGGGTTTAGAATCGCCTATATTGGCGGTCAAAGTCAGCGCGGCGGGCGGCGACAACGTTTTGACAAAGGATAATAATGCTTTGCCGTAATTAATGTGATGCTCATGCGGTAGTAATTCTAGTACGGAGGTATCGCAAGCTAATTCTCTATCGAAGCGCATCTGTTTGAACGCGATATATACCAAGGGGTTGAACCAGTACAAAATTTGAAACAAGCACATAAGGCCGTTTATTTGTACGTCACACTTTTTACAATGAGTTAATTCATGCAGCATAGCGTAACGAGCATCGTTTAATGTCATTTCTGTTGCAGGTAATATAACCAAAGACTTGAAGAATCCCATAGTCATGGGTGTCTTAATCAATATGGACGAGCCGAACAAAATATTTTTTGCTACGCCAACCTCACGCTTACATTGATGGAATAACGAAACCAACCCAATGTCCTTGATGGGTTTTACCGACTCTTTTATTAGTCGAAGATTGCGATTACAATACAGCGCAATAGCTAAAGAAATGATTATACCTGCAATCCAAACGCCTGCAAAAATCATACATAAAAAATCCATCGAAACGCGGTCAACCGAAACGGCATAATCTTGAAAAAAATCAATGCCATACAAGCCACCACTTAATGACGTTGTGTTCGTGATTTCCGCAACCTCGATATTTAAACTATGTAACCAACCAATATTAATACTTGAGAAAAGCCTACGTGGGATTAATGGTATAGCGAGCAAAACAAAGTACAGCAGACCAAAGATATAATGCCACCGCATTGTTATATGACGCGTAAAGCATTTTTTCACCAACAGAATCAAGGCAATTCCTGTGGAAGATATGACCGTGGCTGTTAAAAAGAAAAATATAAATGTATTCACTTGGCTTGCCCTCCCAATTTTTCGTCCAATATGCGTTTTAATTGTGTTATGTCATCATTGGATAGTTTGTCTTGCTCCAACAAATGAACCACCATCGAATTAATCGTTCCGTCATAGAACCGATTCAAGAAATTGTCGTTTTCAACTTCCAGTATGTCCGATTCTTTAACAAGCGGCGAATATATAAAAACACGCCCACTTTTTTCATATCGAAGCGCGCCTTTCTTTACCAGCCTTGAAAGTAATGTGTGAATTGTTTTGGGTTTCCATGATGTTGTGGATTCCAGCTTTTTAACAACGTCATTAGTGCTGATGGGTGCTTGCTCTGCCCAAATGACTTTCATAACTTGATATTCGGCTTCTGAAATTTCTGGTTGATTGTTCATAGCGATACCCCCAAATAATATTGTCATTAGTGCCTTATCCGCCATAAAACCGTAGTGCCTTTGCGAGGATTTTATGGCAGATAAGGCACTAGCGTTTGAAAATATTTACAAAACCCATTGAAAACGCAACTGCCAAGTAAGCTACGCCGCTAATTAAAATTGTGGCAATTACTATAATGGGTGATTCGCCCAAATTTCGCCCAATTAGAATAATGGGCAACATTGCGGAAAGAGGCAATACGCTTCGTAGCAACGCGAAAATCAGTGAAAGCCCCAATCCGCCGCCTATTTCGCGGCGCATAAACCAGAACAGCACTGCGGCGTACAGAAGCATAATTACAGCGGTGGATAGGCTTATGCCAACAATTCCGCCATAGCGATAGAGTACTAGATTGGCTACTACGTTCAGCAAAATACTACATAGGCTTACAATCATGGGCAATTTGAATTTCTTAAACGCGTAGAAAACACGATTAAAAACTTCTTGACAAGCATAACCGAAAGCAACAAAACTGTAAAATAAAAAAGCGGTGGAAGTCATTATGGTGGATTCGCGGTCGAAAGTACCGCGTTCGTAGATAATCATAACAATTTCCTTGTGATAGACAACAATCAACAACATGTACGGCAACAACACAAACAATAGTATCTGAAACACCGTGCCAATCAGTTCGCGAATTTTTGCGAAATCCTTCTCGGCGCAAAATTTTGATAAACGCGGGAACACAATTATAGAGATAGCCATAACAAACACGCTTGTAATGGTAAGTGACAGATTGCTTCCGTATGCTAGGGCTGAGGTTGTGCCTTCGGGCAGGAAAGTGCCGAAGCGACGGTCAATAATCAAACAAACTTGCAGTGCAGAATACCCCAGCCAAATAGGAATTATATTTCGCCAAATACCCGTACTTTTGAAGGAAATTCGTCCAAGTAAGCGATAACCTATGCTTCTTAATCGCGGGTACTGCACTGCGAATTGCAGAAACCAACCAGCGGTAGTCATATATCCAACAAAAATAATATCATCACCACGCAGCAAAATTGCTATGATAATCAGCAAATTAAACGGAATGCTAATCATAGATGACAACGTAAAGAACCCATGCGCCTGTAAAACCCCCGCACTAAAATACGCAAAATTAACCAGCAGAAGGGTCGGAATCATAATCATAGTAAGGGTTACGGCAAAGTATCGGGCTTCGTCTTCCAAGCCAGGTACAAGCAGGCTTGCCAAAAACGGCGCGAGTACAATTCCCAGTAACGATATAATCCCGAAAAAGAACATTATCTGCATGGAAATGTTTGTGATATATGCTTTGCGCTCGTCGGTTTTGTTTTCTCGCAAAAAATTAGTTAATTCGGGCATGTTCACCGTGGAAAGAGAATTTCCCACTCCCGTGAATAGCAACATTGGCAATCCGAAAATCGTTTGAAATGCGTCGGCAACAATGGTAGTTCCCATTGTGGACGCGAAAACTACATCACGAAAAAAGCCCAGCCCCTTCGCAATCAGCATTGCCGAACTTACCCCTATGAAATTTCGCCCCGTTGTGCGATTGTTTTCTGGAGACATTACCGCATTTGTTTCTAGTGGGGTTTCTGTTTCATCTTCGGGCGGCTTTTCTAGTAATGATAACGCTAAGCGGGCATTCTCACCCGCTTGTCGGTGTAGGGATTCTGCTTGTTCTTTAAAATTTCCGCTTTCTTCTAGTGTGCGGGTTATATGCTCTTGCATTTCTGGGAAATCCAGTGGCATTGGCTCTTGTCCTAGAATTTTTAGAAATGAATCCACCTTTGGGTCGTATGAAATCCCAGCCAATGGGACTCCTCTGTTCGCCGCGAATATTAGCGAATGTAAGCGCATTCCAATTAGCAAATCGAACTCGCTTATTAATGCCAAATGCTCTTGGCTTGTATGATGTTCGTGAATTAACACGGCGGGGTGTGTCATAAGCTCCGCGACTTTTTCGCCAGCAGATATATCATCTGGGTACGCCATCGAAACGAATATTATGCAATATCCTTTTTCATAAAAACAATCCAACAAAGCCGCCAACGCGCTTTGATACCCGTCCAACCTAGCCCATTCGCGCAAACTTACGCCTATAGTTGGTTTTTCTTCTGGGTTAATATTCTGAAAAAACGCCCTCATTTTTTCGCTATCGTCCTGCGTTGGCGCAAGCGAAAAAACAGGGTCGGCAGTAACTTGCATAGGCGGTTGGCTTACCCCAATCGAATGCAAATAGTCCATAGATTCTTGGTCGCGAAGCGTTATCATGGTAGCGTGATTTCCAACAAGCCGCATCAAAAACTTACTAATTCTTCGATTAATAGGCCCAACGCCCTGCGCATAAAAAATCACTGGCTTATCATAAAAACGCGCCAGCGCAACCACACTAATATAGTAACTAAGCGAACGCCCGCTGGTAATATCCTGAAAAATACTACCCCCGCCACTAATCAGCAAGTCAGTATTCTTGATAGTCTTGATTACCCGAAACGGATTCAAATAATAAACCGAAGGCACGCCATGCATTTCAAATGTCTTATCAGGCGCGCCAGACAAGACAGTAAACTCGGCCCCTTCCTCCAGCTTATAAACCGAAGAAGTAATAGCCGAAAGCAAGGCCTCGTCCCCCGTATTATCAAACCCGTAGTAACCAGACAAAGTAATATGCACTACAAAACGCCTCTTCCTTAGTTTTAGAGATTAAAAGATTTAAAGATAAAAAGATAAGACATTGGGGACGCTGTCCCCAATGCCCCTGCAAGGGGGCGAGTCCCCATATGCACTTACTTTGACATCAATGCAAAACAGAAGCTAATTGCAATCTGCGATTTGTCTTTCTCTTTTCAACTTGTAACACTGATGCGATGCGGGAAAATCTGCTTAGTAATTTAGAC
>Ga0123355_10016413_pt1 | contig 11669 bp, 9 predicted proteins | sample TergutEmb28metaG_3_FD_89872 | JGI IMG/M metagenome (GOLD analysis project Ga0123355, IMG submission 89872) | Embiratermes neotenicus P1 segment gut microbial communities from Petit-Saut dam, French Guiana - Emb289 P1 | ecosystem: Host-associated > Arthropoda: Insects > Digestive system > Gut ...
AAGCGGCGGCAGATATATGCTAGGCAGCGCGATGAACCATGTCCTCCTACACCAATCCATTATCGGGCTTGAGGCTAAGCAGGCCCTGGACAAATACGGCATTACGCCAGACGTCGTCATTGCCAGCGCGGGAGGCGGATCCAATTTAGGCGGTTTACTGTCACCGTTTATGGCGGACAAGCTAAGGGGCAAAACGCATACGGAGTTTATCGCTGTCGAGCCGGCCAGCTGCCCAAGCCTTACGCGTGGACGCTATGCCTACGACCACGGCGACACGGGTAAGCTTACGCCACTGATGAAGATGTACACCGTAGGCAGCGGTTTTATGCCGTCGCCAAGCCACGCAGGCGGCCTGCGCTACCACGGCATGAGCCCGATCATTTCAAAACTATACCACGACGGGTATATGAAGGCGAAATCCTACTTGCAAACTGAGGTTTTTGAGGCAGCCAAGATATTCGCCCATGCCGAAGGCACGCTGCCCGCGCCGGAAAGCGCGCATGCCATAAAATGCGCCATTGACGAAGCATTAGAATGCAAAAAAACCGGGGAAAGCAAGGTTATTTTATTTGGCCTGTCCGGCACAGGATATTTCGACATATCCGCATACAGTGCCCACAATAAAGGCGATATGACAGACAAAGTCCCGACGGACGCGGATTTGGAACGCGGGTTTGCGTCGCTGCCCAAATTACCTTAACTTTATATAATACAATATTCCCAAGGGTTGAAACTGAATAATTTCAACCCTTATTTTTTTCTTGACTTCTTAATTACAATTTATTATAATGAATATATCGTTATTTTTGTTCATATGTTCACATAAATGGAAGGAACTTTAAGATGCCGAAAAGTTTTAATAATGACGAAAGGGATATTATCTACAAAAAATTAATAGGAGAGTGCAGAAAAAGCTGGTCGGCCGTAGGGTACAAAAAAACCGCCGTAGGCGATTTGTGCGCCAGTGCAGGTATCTCTACGGGCGCGTTCTATTCGTTCTTCAATTCAAAGGAAGATTTGTTCTGCGCCGTTATGGACGATTTCCAGCAAAGCACCAAGCGGATGTACGACGAAACCCTTTCCTCACCGCCTACGAAAACGGAGATTTGCCAAGTATTGAAGAAGCTGTACCTTGAATACGCCGAAAACAATATAATCACGAAACGGCATGGCTCCGACTACCAAAGCCTTCTAAACAAGCTACCGATAGAATGGCGAGAGCGGCACAGCAAAAACAGCGAAGCGAACTTATCTGCCACCCTTTTCTCCCACGATATAAAAATGAAGGTAAGTAAGGACAGGGCGCACGGAATAATTGACACCCTCCTGCTAACTGTGACAAACAAAGATATCATTAAAGATCATTACGAGATATTCTGCACGCTTCTTGATTGCGTTATCGACGAGATTTACGAATAAGCCAAAGGAGAATAATATGATAACTACCAAAAGGTTGGTTTTGAGAAGGTTTAACGAACAAGATGAATGCGCCTACGCCGATATAATGACAAAACCAAGCGTTTACCGATATTTAGGAACGGGGCAAGGCACCTCCAGAGAAATGATTGGACGAATGATGACATCATGGAGCGGTACGTTCGGCCATGGCCTTGGTGTATATGCCGTGCTTGAAATAGCTGGCAATAAGTTGATAGGGCATTGCGGTGTCCGCGGTCTGCCCTGCGGCCGCAAGGAGGTTTTGTATGCCTTTGACGACAGCGCATGGGGAAAGGGTTATGCAACCGAATCTGCGAAAGCCCTATTGCAGCATCATACTGCACGTCCACTAATCGCCGTGTCATACCCCGAAAACAAAGCCTCTATCGGCGTGATAAAAAAATTAGGGTTTTCTTATACAGGGCAAGAGGAGATGTTTGGTGTGATGTTGGAATCATTTATTTTAGTGTAAATTTGTATACAAACATACTTGGACGCTTTGGTTGAACACAAAAAAGAAAGGAAATAACATGAACAAGTTAATTCTACAGACCCACGAAATGTTTATATCCGCAGGATTCGACTACGCCATATGCGGCGGCTTTGCCTTGGACATGTACGCTGGCAAAGAAATCAGGGAACACGGCGACTTTGATATCCTGGTGTACAAAGAGGACAAGCAGCGCGCCGTACAGTTTATGATGGACAAGGGCTGGGATGTTCTCGGCAGGTTTGGAGAAAACGGCGCGGTTTGGCAATTTTTGTTCTATAAAGTAGCTGACATCAATGACTGCTTTTGGGACGCTTGCTGCGGCGTTTGGGCTATAGCTCCTGGCTGCCTACCCAATGTACTTGAAAAAATTGACCGTTTGAAAGGCGGCAGGCACGAAGTATATACTTACAAATCCCGTAAATGGCATGTGCAGGATGATATTGAATTTATAGAAATCGCGTTTGATACGAAAGACGGCAAAAATTATATAGCATTAGAAAAACCAAAAGTGGCACGCTCGCTAGATAAAGCAATTTTGCACTGCAATGACATACCGTATCTCGCTCCGGAGGTAGTGTTATGCTACAAATCGGGTAAGGGTTCTATGGAGAGTGCGTATGCAAAGCCAAGGACGGAAATGGATTTTAAGGCTATTATGCCGATACTTTCCGAGGAAAGCAGGAAATGGCTTTTGGATACAATAGACGAAATATATCCCGACGGTTATCCTTGGCTTGATGGTTTGATATAAAAAGGCAAAACAAAAATCGAATCTAACTATTGACAGCTAAACCGTACTATGGTATAATGCGGTTTGTAGTTGCTCTAACATGTCGCGTGTTTTATGTACCGTGGCGCATGTTGTGTAAAGCGGGTGTAGTTCAATGGTAGAACACCAGCCTTCCAAGCTGGATACGTGGGTTCGATTCCCATCACCCGCTTTTTTCGTGTTTTACACAAATAAAAGCGAGGTGCGGATATGGACGAAAAAGTATTTTTAGAAGAAAAATTAAACGCAGAAGAAACCCTGCAATTTCTAACAAAGGAAATCATAGCCGTTACTGCTACATTACAAAACAGACGAACGAACATCCAGGAGATTGAAGATAACGTACGTGCCGATTTCTACGGCGTGCGTATAGACGACAGGGAGCGGATGAACGAGTTTTCGCAGTACCTGTCCATCATGAAACAAGCCGCAAGCTCCGCCGACGTTAACGTACGCCTTTTGAATAAATACGAAAAGCTCTTAGACTCCCCCTACTTCGGGCGGTTTGATATACTTGAAGACGGCTTTAAGCATCCGGAAAAAATCTACGTCGGCTACCACAACCTTTATAATTTGGACGACGGGCGTATCTATATCTACGACTGGCGTTCACCCGTTGCCGCGGTATTTTACCGCTACGAGACGGGACGCTGCCACTACGACGCGCCCGAAGGCCGAATTGAAGGGGAGATGCTTCTCAAGCGCCAGTTAAAGTTTGTCGGCGGCGAGCTCTCGTATTATGCAGATAGTTCCTTGGTCATTAACGACGAAATCCTATTGGAGGCACTCAGCCGCAACACTACGACGAAAATGCGCACAATCGTGGAGACCATCCAGAAGGAGCAGGATAGGATAATCCGTGATATAGACAGCCATGCGCTCATAGTCAGCGGCGTGGCGGGCAGCGGAAAGACGAATATCGCCCTTCACAGGATAGCCTATCTTTTGTATGAAAATAAGGTCACCAAATTATCCAACAATAACGTTCTTATCTTATCACCCAGCGAGGTTTTCGCCGATTATATAGACGATGTCTTGCCCGGCTTGGGCGAGGAACAGGTACCGCGCCTTACGCTTGATGAAATATACGCAGAAAACTTACGTGGGGTAAATATCCAAACAAAATACGAATATTTGGATAAGCTTGCAACAAGCCCTTCTGATGCGGCAGAAACGCTGTTGCGCGTATACGGCGCCAAAACATCGGCCTTCGCCGCTTCGCTTATGGAAAAGTTCGCGGATTTGTATGAACGTAAACTCCACAAATTCCACGATATAAATTTGGACGGCAAATTATTGTTTACGAAAGAGGAGTTGAAGGCTATGTTTCTTGAAAACACGCCAAACTCTTCGCCGCTTGGCAAACTACGCCGCATACGCCGACGCGTTATGAACGAGGCTTCGCCTATCTTCAACGAAATGCGGGAAAAGCTCCGAAAAATCGTTAAAGAAAAAACCGACAACAAATGGGCATTTGAAGAGGACAAACGCGCAAACAAATTGTTGATGCAAATAAAAGAGCGGTTCACGAAATCATTAAAAAAACAGACAACCATAAACCCCGCGCGCCTGTATGCACGGTTTCTATGCGATAAGAAACTGCTTCTGAAATTGGCGAGAGAGATTGACGGTGCCGATAATCTGCTCCCACTCTTCGCCAGAGGCAAAAACGCACTTATAAACGGATATATGTCATACCCTGACGCAGCCGCCGCGTTGTATTTGGCGCAGTTACTCACAGGTTCTAAGGCATATTCTCATTACCGCCACGTGCTTATAGACGAGGCGCAAGATTACGGCATCGTTAATTACCTAACAGTTAAAAAACTTTTCCCCAATGCCCGCTACACCATTTTAGGTGACGTAAACCAAACTATCGGAGCGGACGCTCCGGACAGCTACTTTAACGACATTTCAAACACACTTGATCTGCCCAACACTGCGGTGCTTAGCCTCAGCAAGTCCTACCGTTCGTCGGCAGAGATACAGCACTTTTGCAACATGATAATCGGCAAGAAAGAAGCTGAAGCCTTTGAGCGCACTTCGGCCGCACCGGTGATAATTTCGGAAAACAAGGAAGAACTCCTCCGTAAAGCAAATGAAATATTGTGCAATTGCGAAGGCGTAACGGCAGTACTCACCAAAACGGCACTGGAAGCGCGCGACGTGTACGCCGGACTTCTGGTACCGGATAAGCAATTGCTGACGCACCGCAACGCAAAGATGTCAAAAGTCGTAAACGTATGCCCCGTATACCTAGCCAAAGGCTTGGAGTTTGACAACGTGATTATATGGGGTGCGGATTCATCGAACTATTCGTCCGAATATGACAGGAACGTGCTGTACGTAGCTGCAAGCCGCGCTTTGCATAGGTTATATATATTACACAGTGGGGAATTGACTGGGTTTTTGAAATGATAGACGGAGGAAAAATATGAGACTTGACGTGTTTTTGAATTTTGACGGCGACTGCCGCGAAGCGATTAATTTTTACGCCGAGGTATTTAAGGTTAGTGCGCCAAACAATATAATGACCTACGGCGACGCACCTGGCTTTACCGTTGCCGACGAGCACAAGAACCGCGTATTGTACGCTACCTTACCCATCTTTGGCTGCAATGTCATGTTTTCCGACTGCGCGCCGGCGGCGTCGCATATAAAAGGCACAAACGTAGCCCTAACCATATCCTGTGCCGACGCTAACGAAATAGCGCGGGTTTACGATGCATTAGCGAACAGCGGCACGGTACACATGCCACTTGGCAAAACGTTCTTCAGCGAACTTTACGGCATGATAACGGACAAGTTTGCCGTAACGTGGCAATTGAGCTTGTCGGAACATTCCTCTATACATGAAATTTAACAGAATATACATGTAGAAAAATTGCGGGTTATGTTATATAATTTTTGTGTTTATATTTTAGAGGAGGTTCACCCGTGAACACAAAACCATACATATACCCGCAAAATTTCTATGACGTTTATTGCATGCAGGTTTCCGCAAGGCTGCAAGCAATTGATATTTTGCTTAAAACATGCGTTAACACTGTACCGCTAACAGAAGCCGCAACGGTTCTTAATGTTTCCAAAGACGAAATAAAAGTAGTAATGCGTAATTTAGGTATCATCCGTCTTACAAAAAAAAATTTCCATGAGATAATGCGCCGCGGTTCATCCTATATCTGTAAAACCCTAAACCGCTACGCGGAATTAAACTACCCCCATGTCTACACGCTGGAGCAGGTGGCCTACATATATAACTTGGATATTAACGACGTGTACCAAGCCGCGGAAATTGCCGGGGTACGGGAGGCAACGGAAGTAACTCTGCCGCTGTTGTTTTATCATATCTATGTATAATCGCGGCAATTACCTATAATACTCCCGACCCAAAAACAAGGCATTCAGCTTCCATTTTAACCCTTTTTCCGTTTCTAATCCAACCTTAAACACACCGTCCCTCTCCTGAACAAACGGTATTGTTTTGCATTGGTAAAACCCGGCGCGCTGCTTCTCTCCTTTTATTTTAGCGTTTATATGCGGTAATGTTATATGTGTAAGCGATTCCCCCTCCTCGTCGCCGGAGATAAGCAGGATATTGTATTTCCCTCTTGGTAGCTCGATCCAAAACTCGCCGTTATCCGTACCTTCAACAAAACTCCTCCGTATATCGTCTGGCACACCCCTATCGACGGACTTCAAGCCGTCGGTTTTAGCAAACCCGTAACCTAGATTTGGGTTGTAGGCATCCACCTCGATCTGCTTAGGCATCCCATAAAACACCATAGCCCTGCCCGACGGTATAAACCCACGATGGTAGGCATTGTCATAATCCTTTTCGGCCTTAACACCAAAGTCAAAGATATGCGGTAACATGTAATATTGATAGGTACTGCCTAACAAATACGGACATACAAAGGAATCAACGGCTTTATAAAAATCCGTATGCCTGTCCCCACCGAGAAATATACGCCTAAACGTCCCCGCCGCCGTTCTCATTTGCACTGTCGGCGCGGTTTTACTTTGCCTGGCCGGTTCGTCACCGTAACATATCACTTCACCCGCGTCAGTTTCCTTTGTTACAACAACTTGCATACCTGAAGAGCTTAATCCCGCAGGCACAAGGAGTTTTAGCAAAGATTTCCGTGTGGACAAAACTTTAATCCACACGGTCTTACCGCCAACTCTGGCGGCAGAAACCTCAAACCCGCCATGGGCAAGAAGCCTGTCAAACCGTACGTTATCCCATATACCGTAATCACCTTTGACAAAGTCGTCGTGCGGTTTGTACTGCGTTTTCATTTCTCGCATTCCGTCACTTCCGTTAGGTATGGCTGGGAATACCTCGATTATATCGTCAGAGGCAAGAAGCATGGCGTTCACCGCCATAACGACCCCACCCGACGGCTCCATCATAGCCGGCGGATATAATGGCGGCTTGGTAACGAGGCAATGGTTGCTGTAGCGTTCGGTTTCTTCATATCCAAGGCCGTTAGCGCGGGTAAAGTTATTTATGCCGTTTTCATAAAGTATACGCAGCGCGGCCGTACCTTCACCCAATTTCGCGGCGGCGGAAGCTACCCAACCTGCGCCGAAAACACCTATTTCCGTATTTCCGGCTGCGTACTTAACCGTGTTCTTGGCGATTATTTGAACAGCTTCCGTACTGCGTTTCGATATTTCCGTCCCCGGGAATATCGGCATAAGAACAGATGGATGGCGCAAGAAAAGATTATCGGGCGATAGAGGCGAATCCTTTAGCCGCTCGCCGTCTGCAGTTAGCGTATACTCCGGCATTTTTGCCAAAATGTCTATAAAATGCACTGAATCCTGTAATTTGCCTAATACCTCCGCGGCTTTAGCGGCAAACTTCAAAAGCTCCTTCATACAAGACACGGTAATTACAGAATCCACCGTTACGGGACCTTGCTCCGGCGATATGTCGTAATTTATGTGCAGCTTACCGTCTTCTCCAATCCGCGCAATTTTTTCAAAAAATGATATTTGCTTAACAAAAACGGGGTACGCCTTATCCCTTAAAAAATCAGTGTCTCCACTATAGGAGTAATAATGCCATAAAAACTGGGCACACCACGGTTGAATGCAATTATATAGCGAATGAGGATAATCTATCGCCCATGAATCCTTTATGCCGTAAAACCTCTCCGTGTACTTCTCCACGGCTTCAGCATGTTCTAAATATGCGTCGCAGAAAAGTTTGCCAAGCTCCAGCTGATTGGACGAAAACACAGGCCAAAACGCCTCCTGGATATTAACATCCCAATACCACATGCTCCCCCATAGGCTGGGTCTGCGGATGTCCCACAAGCCGTTTAAGCCGCACGCCTGCTTGAAATTTACGCCGTCAAACCCGCTTGCGCATGCCAAAGCGTACAGGTTTACATACCAAAGCGTTTCGAGGAACGGATCCGGCAAATCAATTGACGCGCGCCAATATCGGCGCCAATTTTCTTCATGTTCTGCGGATAATCTATCTTTGTTCACAATCAATTCGGCATTATAGGAAACGGCTTTATTAAAGGCGGGGAAGATAGATGCAACGACAAGACCTTTATCTTGCGTGATCGCCGTTTCACTCCGTTTTTCGTCATCATTATAGGCTATACGCTGTCTGATTGTGTTACCAAAAACATCAGCTGTTTTTAAATACCGCGACTGCCCAATATTACCAGGCGATGTTAGGTTTGCCTCACCCCATAAACCCGAAATAGATTCTGAAGTTTCAACGAAAACCCCATCCATACTCCCTGAGACCCATATTTTCGCCGAAACCTCGCCGCCGTCACCAACGCCGTTAAATAATACCACACCCTCTTCGATTATCAGTTTAAGCGTGAACTCTTTAACTTCTAAGGCCCTTGATAGCGGTATTTCAATCTCACCCGCCATAGGATAAGACGTACTACCCCATTTAGGGCGCGTTATAGTAGCAGACGAATGCAGGATATGATTATAACTCGTATACTCATAATCTGTGGCTTGCCTGGCATTGTTTATAATTTTAATATAGTCGGCATAAACTTTGGATGCAGGACGGTCTGCCGGCGGGTTTACAGTCGGCTTGCGGTTGTGGATGTCGTAATAACTGTCATAGTGGTTCATTGCCACATGCAAAACATCGTCCAAAAAAAACACCATCGCGCCCATACGGCCGTTGCCGAGGGGGAGCGCGGTATTCCAATGGTTAAACACGTTCTTAAACGTTATTTCGTGCGCCATCAATTATCTCCTTCAAAAACGCGCCCACCATGTAGTTGCGGATAAAGCGTCGACCTCTCGTATGGAATCTGCTTTTCAAACTCCAACGCAAGCACAGCCATCCCGGCCAAAGAATCCGGCGATTTAGGCGGTAGGTTTTTAAGTACAATTTTATGCGCGTCCTGTTCAAAATCAAGGCTGGTTTTGTCCTTTACGACCCACGCTGACTTTAATTTAGCAAACAGCCCTCCAAGAACAAGTTTTCCGTTATTAGGCCAAATTTGGTTATATACATACAATACATTGCCATCGTAGTGAGCATCGCAAACGCCGTTTGGTCTATGGAGCGGATTCTTTTTCACCGAACCGCCGTAGATCGCGTCACCGTTTTCTAAAAGCCATTGACCCACCGTCGTAAGTGGTTCGTAGGCTTCTTCGGGAACGGAGCCGTCCGGCGCGGGGCCAATGTTGAGGAGCAGGTTTCCATTGCTGCGCGTTACGCTTTGCAGCATTTTAATAATACGCGTGGCATTATAGCTATGCGGAGCGGCTTGAGCCGAGTCAACATAACCCCACGATATGCCGTTAAAGGTCATACAAGCTTCCCAGTCGCGGTCCATCGGTTTTATACTGCCCTCGGGCGTGCCAAAATCCTCTTCAAGCCGCGACCTATTATTTATAATAATATGCGGCTGGAGGCTGCGGACAATTTGGTTCATTTCAAGGGAATTCCAACCTTCCCAGGACTCCATCGGAGCCGGCACGTCATACCACAGTATGTCGATTTTGCCGTAATTTGTGCATAACTCACGGTTTAACTCGGTAATATAATCCGTAAAACGGCGGCGCGCTTCGCTATCCCGCCCCGCGGCGGGTGCGTCTATGTGCTTCCAATCCATTAAGGACGAATAAAACCCGATCTTAAGCCCAAATTCGCGGCATGTATCAACAAACTCCCGTACGATGTCTCGCTTAGAACCATAATTCATGCTGTTGTATGGATTAACTTTCGAATCCCACAAAGAAAACCCGTCATGGTGCCGCGTGGTTAATACGGCGTATTTCATACCCGCCCTAACGGCAAGGGCGCACCATTCCCGGCAGGCACCTGGCTTAACATGGAAATCCTCCGCCAGTTTCTCATACTCTGCGCCGTCGTAATTCTCAAGGGCTTGCAACCACTCGTTACGCCCTTCCAGCGCATACAGCCCATAATGGATAAACATGCCGAAACGGGCGGCGCGCCACCAAGCCATACGCTCATCGCGCGTAGCAGCGATTTTGCGCTCGTATTCTCGTTTGCTTAGAAGATTCTCTCGTTCCATAAACCCTCCTACAATTCTATAACCCGCCCATTATCAAGGCGCGACTCCTCTGCTGCAAAGCATAGCATGTGGTTCTCCGCCGAAATCGTCGCGTCGGAAATACCGTCGACCTTTTCGCCGCGTATATGCCTTACAAACGCGGTCATAATCCCCGCGTCGCCTCCGCCGTGGCCACCCGTAGAGGATGCGTCTATCTCGCGAGTCTCACCCGTTATAAAGCTCGTAACGATGATGTTTTTAGACGATGTATGCCCCTTAATCTGCCCCTTCGTACCCATAATCTTTATGGATCGGCTCGTTTCCGGCGTAAATGACGACATGGAGAAAATTGCGGTTATGTCGTCCTCAAACTGCATACTCACGACCTGATGGTCAACCACATCATTATCGCACTGGTATACGCAGCGGCCATACCAGCCAGTTTTAAGGGCTTCCAAGACTTCCTCATCCGTGGAATTAAAGCGGCCAACAGCGACAGACCGGAACCAGTCGTTTTTACTATTTAAGTATAGTTTACGAGCGTCGTATGGGCAATCGGCCACCGCGCACCCGTCCGTACAGCGGAACGGCGCATCAGGCGGACAGTTATCCTTATTAAAATACGTAAGCGATCCGAAAGACGAAAGGCGCAGGCATTTCTTACCTACCAGCCATTGCAGCATATCCATGTCATGGCATGATTTTGCGAGGATCATGGGGCTGCTTTCTTTCTTATTCCGCCAATTGCCGCGGGCAAAGCTGTGGGAATGGTGGATATGCCCAACGTTCTCATTATGCACAATGGTCACGATACGCCCGATTTCGCCGCTTTCTATAACGGACTTTATTGCCATGCAGAACGGGGTGTACCGCATAACATGGCAGACTATTACCTTTACACCTTTTTCTTCCGCCGCTTTGGCAACGGCCACACATTCCTCCGGGCTTGGGGAGATGGGTTTCTCCAAAAGTATGTCGTATCCCTTTTCTATAGCCGCCATAACCGGGCCAAAGTGCAGATCATCCGGCGTACAGATTATCACTACGTCGGCAAACCTATCGCGGGCAAACACGTCCTCCCACGTATTCAGGCGATTCTCTTCGTTTATATCATATTTTTCCGCAAAAGCATTTCTGCGTACCTCCACAGGTTCCGCAACCGCGACGAATTTTAAATCATCCGAATGGGAAATTGCATGGGGCGCGTATGAATTGCCACGCTGCCCAGCACCTATCATTATCGCTTTAAGTGGTGTCATAAACCCTCCTGCCAATCTTAATCTCAATCTTTTGTAGGGGCGAACTGTGTTCGCCAAAGCGTTACCCAAAAGGCTGCCAGATTATCTAGCAAATTCTGGCGAACAAAGTTCGCCCCTACTATAACCAACTCAAATTACCAATATATCTCCCAATCAATACTAAGCCGCGTTATAAGTTCTAACCAGAA
>Ga0123355_10016414_pt1 | contig 11668 bp, 10 predicted proteins | sample TergutEmb28metaG_3_FD_89872 | JGI IMG/M metagenome (GOLD analysis project Ga0123355, IMG submission 89872) | Embiratermes neotenicus P1 segment gut microbial communities from Petit-Saut dam, French Guiana - Emb289 P1 | ecosystem: Host-associated > Arthropoda: Insects > Digestive system > Gut ...
GACATCGGCATCTGGATATGCGCGCATGTGCGCGGATTGAATCATTACAGCAGTCCGCCTGATTGGGTTTACAACCATATGAGCCTCGGTCCGGGCATGCTCGCCACGGCTCTGCGCCTTCATTGGCTCTGTGCTTATCTGTTCATGCTGAACGGACTCGCCTTTGTCGTAGGGTCCGTCACGGGAGGTGGCTGGCGTTCTCTGTTGCCCCGCCGGACCGACTTGCGCGATGCAGCGAGGATGTTTTGGTACTACATAGCTCTTCCTTTCGCCAAATTAGCGCGTCGGACCTGGCTGCATCCTCGCTTCAACACAAAATACAACGCGCTTCAACGCATCGCCTATTTTTCTGTCCCGGTCGCCGGGCTCCTATCGGTCTTCACGGGTTGGGCGATTCACAAACCCATGCAGCTCCATTGGTTGCCTGCGATCTTCGGTGGTTATGACAAAGCGCGAATCTGGCACTTCTGGCTGATGTGGGTTTTCATCCTCTTTGCCGTGCCCCATGTGATCCTCGTTCTCGCTGATGGATGGGACACGCTTCGCAGCATGTTCGTGGGTTGGTCGACGAGGGTGGAGAGAGCGGAGGACTTCTGACCATGAACCTTGAAGACGAATATTCCGCGGTGAGGCCGTACAACACATCCGAATCTGTGTCGCCGCGAAAGCCCGCAAGCTTCTTCCAAGAACGGGCTGCGGAGGTGATGGAAGTGGCTCCCCAGCTCTTGCGTCGTCGGAGTCGCCGCGATCTTCTGCTTTTCGGAGCGGGCGCAATAGCCGCGGTCGCAGGTGGTGGCTATCTCTTGCCGCAGACTACGCTCCAACGCCTGGGCATCATCCATGAAAACGTGACCTGGCCGAAAAAGGAATGGCTGCTCAATCGAGCTCTTCGCATCGATGACGATGTTGCCGAGGCACTATATTCCAAGAATCGCGTGGTGCCCACCTACACCAAATCGCAGATTACCCCTCTCAAGAACAATTACAACGGAGCCACCCCCGACCCTAGCTACATTCCAGACTGGCGTTTGACTCTCGACGGACTCGCTTCCGGCTTAAGCGTTTCTTTGAGCATCCGCAATCTGCTCGCATCCTTTCGGCTGCATGAGCAAATCACGCGGCTGGTGTGCGTCGAAGGTTGGAGCGCAATTGCCTGGTGGGCCGGGCTCAGGTTTGATGATTTGTTGGTTGCCTACCCGCCAATGTCCCAGGCGAGATATGCTCGACTAGCATCATCGGTCAATCTCGGTCCTTGGGGAAATCCTGATCCATACTTCGTATCCCTCGATCTGTCGACGGCACTTCATCCGCAGACCCTGCTCGCCACTCACTTGAATGGCAAACCTCTCACAGTGGGGCACGGAGCTCCGCTTCGCCTGGTTGCACCTGTGAAACTCGGCCTCAAGAACATCAAGGCGATTACGCGGATTACCTATACGGGGGACGAACCGCCGGACTATTGGGCAGGGCGCGGGTATTCACGTTACGACGGAATCTGAATCCCTATCCTGAAACGACTTGGAGGTGGATAACAGTAAAGTGGGCGCGTTCAATAAAGCCGTCAGAAGGAAGGCGCTCCCGTTTGCGAGGAGCGAGTGAGCAATCGGGCGGTTCGCCGCTGTCGCCCAATGGTTGCATGAATGAAGACAAGGCGGTTGGCACGGGGCAAGACAAAAGTCCGCGCAGCGCGACCGGACACGCGAGGTTTCGCCATGGAATAGAGACTCCATGGCCTAGCTATCGGCATCTTGGGTGGGACGCGGAGCTGGATCTGAGCGGCTGTGAATCTTTCGACGAGTGCCATGGGGCACCCTTGGGAAGAACCAATTGGGTCTCATGTCCCGCAGTGTGATTCTTCGTTTCGTGGTGCTCCGATGAAAGCAGGCGGGCCGTGGTTTTCCCGCGCGGCCAAAGCGCGGCAAACACCGCTAACGTATAGACTTGCGAATATGGGGCCGAGAGTCGAAAAGGTTTCCGCAGTGACCTTCCAGGTGACAAACATGCAGGTGTCGGTGGAGTTCTATCGCGATGTTCTCGGCATGGAACTCATTTATGGCGGAGAAGATTCGTATTTCTCTTCGCTGCGGGCCGGCGAGGCCGAGTCTGCGATCCTCAATTTGGAAAAAGGTCATCCCGGCAAGCATTGGGGCAGGTTGATCCTGCATGTCACCGACGTGGACACCTTCTGGACCCACCTGAAAGAAAAAGGGTTCGACCCGGAAACGCCGCGCGATGGTGCCTGGGGTGAGCGATATTTTCACATGCCGGACCCGGACGGGCACGAGCTGTCGTTTGCACGACCACTCCGATGAACTGTCGCTAATGTTGACGTGCGGGCGGAGGCGCACTCGGCGCCGCGCCCGATGTTCGGCTTAATGTTCCCAAAGTGCGTCCTCCCGCCCCCTCGATCCTGTGACTCGAGCTGCCTGCTTCGCGGTATCGGTGCACCTGCTCAAATAGACTCCAATGGAGCCGCCTTCTGCGAACCGCACTTCGTCCATGAAAGCCTTCATCCGATATGCCAGCCCGCAACTGGGGTAGATCGTTGCTAGACGCCGCCGGCTTAACGCACGGGGCGTCCCATTTCGGTTCGAAGCAAGAACTGCAGGCGGCTGCCGTCGCCTACGGCCAGAAGGTTTCGCTAGAACGCGTGCAGTGAAGCAACCGCACCGAGAGCAAAAGATCGTATGCTGACCGGTACCTGAGCCCGTGGCACCGAGATAATCCAGGGGATGGCTGCACCTGGCCGCACTCGCCCAGGAGGTAGCTCGCTCGGCGCCTGAACTCAAAGCTGCATTCGAACAAGGATTGGAGGAAATTCTTTCCGCACAAGGTGGGGACCGGAAAGAAGCCGTCTTTCAGGCAGCGGCGATGAGCGGTGGCGTTATACTGGCTCGCGCCGTGCAGGACCCACGGCTGTCAGACGAAATTCTAGAGAGCGTTCGACAGAAAATCAGATACTACGGCCCGCATCAAGGCGATGGAGAACACTCTAGGTCCAGGTAAACCAGGGGTCTTAGCCCCATTTGATGTCGGACACCATTCTGGTTGTTTGAGGCCCCTCCAAATTAGATGGAACCTGCAATTGCTTTCGATACTCGAGTCAAATGTCGAGGGAGGCTTACTTGAGGAATCCTGTTTATCGGCGGTCCCAGTGGGTGGTCCTTGTAACGAGCGCATTCGTTGCCGTAATGTCTGTATCGACCGGGGAAACCTTCCCAGCGTTTTTCCGAGAGCGGCCCTCTGCTCCTCGAGACCAGACGTTATCCGTCTCCCCTGTTTCCGCGCTCCATGGCATTGTGGACTCAGCTCGTAATGCGGATCTTCGCTGGTCCGACTTTACTCCCTACAAATCAGCGGTCGCCAAACTTTACGAGTCGAACGGTTACTCTGCGCTGTGGCTTCAGAATGGCCGGATCCGTCCCCAAGGGCTCGCCTTGATAGTGCTCTTAGAGAATGCCAACGCTAAAGGACTCGATCCCGAAGATTACGACGGCTCACGATGGCAGGGACGCCTCGTCAAGCTAGGTCAAAAGCCGTCCGTTCAAGACCTGGTCTCGTTCGATACCGCGCTGACAGTCTCGGTGATGCGCTACCTCCGTGCCATTCACTGCGGCCGCGTCAACCCCACGGGAATTCAAGTTTCAGCTCGACATGGGGGGGAAACAACTCCCGTTGGCCGAATTCATTCAGACTCAAGTCGTGAATGCAGCCGATCCAGCCGCCGAAATCCAGAAGTTGGAACCGCCCTTCTTGGGTTACCGGAAGCTGCTCGCGCTCTTGCCGGTTTATGAAGCCTACGCAAAGCAAGTTGACAGGCAGAAGCTGGCAACGGTCACGAAGACTGTGCGCCCCGGCCAACCCTATGCCGGTCTGGCCGCGCTGGGGCGATTTCTACAGGTCATTGGCGACATTCCTCAAGGCATACAACTAAATCCGAACGCAACGATTTATGAAGGGGCACTTGTCGATGGCGTAAAGCATTACCAGGACAGACATGGGGAAACTCCCACCGGCAACCTTGATGCGCGCACGATCAATGAACTCAATACGCCTCCGGCGGCCCGCATTCGCCAGATCAAGCTGACGCTTGAACGGTGGCGCTGGCTTCCGCATTCCTTCTCGCAGCCGCCGGTGGTGGTGAACCTTCCTGAGTATCGTGTACGCGCGATGAACCCGGATGGCACCGTCGCGTTCTACAAGAACGTAATCATCGGAAAAGCCTACGGCCACAAGTCTCCGGTTTTTCAGAAAGAGATCCAGTACGTTGTCTTCCGTCCTTACTGGGAGGTGACTCCCAGCATTCAGCGCAACGAAATCGTGCCCCACATCCAGAAGGATCCGAACTACATTGCCAAGCACAATTTCGAGGTGGTCACGCCCAAAGGCGAGGTCGTAACCGACAATCAAGTGAGCCCGCAGGTTTTAGAAGACATTAAGTCACTCCGCCTGATGGTGCGACAAAAGCCCGGTGAAACGAATTCTCTGGGTCTAGTGAAGATCATCTTCCCCAATCCCGAGAACGTGTATTTGCATGGCACAGACGCCCCGGAGCTGTTCTCGCAGGACGTCCGCGATTTCAGCCACGGATGCATTCGCGTGCAGAGGCCTGAGGACCTCGTTGCCTGGGTGTTGCGAAATAATCCTGGCTGGGATCTGGAACGGGTAAAAGCCACCATGAAGGGCGAAAAAAACAATCTTCAGGTGAACCTAAGCACGCGAATTCCGATTCTGATTGTGTATGGCACGGCTACGGTGAACGAGGAAAATCAGATTCGGTTTTTCGACGATATCTATGGTTATGACGCGGAACTCGAGAAAGCGTTGGCCGCCGGTTATCCCGACGCCTGTTAGGCGCCTTACACAAGCCGTCGAGCAGCATGATCCACGGAATGCGGCCGCCGCTCACCCGCCATGACGAAGCGCCCACGCTCGCTAACCGGTATTGGCTTCTTCCGCGATGATTTGATGCCGCACCTTCTGCAGCGGCTTCTTCATCCAGGAATACCGCGAGGTCCAGACTGCCTTCACTGCCCAACGTTCATTCCTTCTCAAGCGGCATGACCCGCTGTTGCCTCCGAATGCCGGATGCCGGGATTCTGCCAGCCACCGAGAGGAGTCACGCGTTCGACCTCAGTCGGACCCCAAGTATTTGGCTTGTATCCGTAAAGTTCGGTGCCGTGGTTCAGCACCGGGTCCACAATCCGCCAGGCTTCTTCCACGTAGTCCTCGCGTGCGAACAATGTGGCATCTCCGGCCATCGCATCGCCCAGTACTCGTTCGTACGCATCCATCTCCTGCGCATCGCGCTGTTTGCTGGCGATCATCTCCGCGGCTTCTCCGCTTAGCTTCTCGCTGGGCGCCAGTACGGTCATCCCCATGGCGATGGCGACGTCGGGGCTGATGCGGAAGCGGAGGTAGTTTGAGGCGAGAACATCCGCCGGTATCACGGTCGGAGGCTTCCGCAAGCAGCAGACAATTTCCGTGCAGGTGGCAGGCAGACACTTCCCGGCTCGAATGTAGAACGGAACTCCCTGCCAGCGCCAAGAATTTACCTGGAGCTGGAGAGCAACAAAGGTCTCAACCTTCGAGTTGGAGGCCACACCCTTTTCGCCCAGGTAGCCCTCGAATTGACCACGAACTACATTCGCGACATCGAGCGCCGGAATGGCCTTCAGCACTTTTACCTTCTCGTCCCGGATCGATTCACTGTCCAGTCTGACGGGTGGTTCCATGGCCAGGTTGCAGAGGATCTGAAACAGATGGTTCTGCACCACATCCCGGATCGTGCCGGTTTGATCGTAGAAAGCGCCCCTACCCTGGACACCGAAATCTTCGGCCATCGTGATCTGGACACTTTCGACGTACTCGCGATTCCAGAACGCCTCCATGAACGCGTTGGCAAAGCGGAAGACCGTGATGTTGTTCACCGGCCGCTTGCCGAGATAGTGGTCGATCCGAAAGATTCGAGCCTCGTCGAAGTGGCGGAGCAAAACCTTATTAAGGTGCTGTGCCGAGGTAAGATCGTGGCCGAACGGCTTCTCCACGATGATGCGAGCATCGGTGGTGCAGCCACAGTGCTGGAGCTGTCCTAACACGACTTCGAAAAGCGACGGCGGGATTGCAAGGTAGTGCGCCGGTCGTTGTGCTGTATTCAGCTCTCGGGCGAGTTGCTCAAAAGTGGTAGGGTCGTTATAGTCTCCATCTACGTAACGCAGAAGACTGGAGAGTTTCTCGAACGCCGGCAAATCGATGCCTCCATGCTTTTCGAGGCTATCCTGGGCTCGGGTCCGCAGTTGATCGAGAGTCCAGCCGGCCTTGGCAACGCCGATGACCGGAACATTGAGATGGCCGCGCTTGATCATGGACTGCAGCGCGGGGAATATCTTCTTGTAAGCGAGATCGCCGGTTGCTCCGAAAAACACCAGCGCGTCCGAGTGGGTATTGAGCAAGGTCAGCTCCTTAGGCAACTTGGGATTTTCCGTCCGTCTTTTCTAGGTGGCCCCCGAACTGGTAACGCATTGCGGAAAGCAGTTTGTCCGCGAAATCGGCCTGTCCGCGCGAGCTGAACCGCTCGTAGAGCGCAGTGGTTAGAACAGGCACTGGCACTGCCTCGTCAATCGCGGCCTTTATCGTCCAGCGCCCCTCACCGGAGTCGGACACGCGCCCGGCGAACTTCGAGAGAGCTGGATCGTCCAGCAGGGCCGCGGCCGTGAGATCCAAGAGCCACGAGGCGATCACGCTTCCCCTCCGCCAGACCTCGGCAATGTCGCGCAGGTTGAAGTCGTACTGATAGTGCTCAGGGTTACGTAACGGGGTTGTTTCTGCATCCACAGCGTCCCCTGGCTGTTTTCCTATATTGGCGGCCCGCAAGATCCCAAGCCCCTCCGCATAGGCGGCCATTGCTCCGTACTCAATTCCGTTGTGCACCATCTTCACAAAATGTCCTGCTCCGTTCGGACCGCAGTGGAGATAGCCTTGTTCGGCGGTGCCGTCGACCTTCTCCCTCCCCGGCGTGCGCGGCACGTCGCCTGTTCCCGGGGCCAGGGCCGCAAAGATCGGATCCAGATGCGTAACCACCTCGTGGCTCCCACCGATCATCATGCAGTAACCTCGCTCGAGTCCCCACACTCCGCCACTGGTGCCCACGTCTACGTAGTGGATTTTCTTGGACGAGAGTTCGTTAGCCCGCCGAATGTCGTCGATGTAATAGGAGTTGCCGCCGTCGATTAGAATGTCGCCGCCTGCCAGATGCGGCAGAAGGCCGGCGATAGTCTGGTCCACAACCGCCGCTGGCACCATCAACCACACGGCGCGCGGGGGTTTAAGTTTCCCGACCAAGTCCACGAGCGAAGCGGTTCCGGTCGCGCCCTCCTGAACCAGGCCGGCTACGACGTTCGGTGATCTATCGAAAACCACGCATTCGTGGCTTTTCTTCAAAAGGCGCCGAACCATGTTTGCGCCCATCCTTCCAAGACCGATCATGCCAAGTTGCATTTGGATCTCCTTTATGTGTTCTGCGCTTAATGGACCGTCCCATCCAAACATTTTTTTCTGGAATGGGCCGCGATGGTCGAATGGCAAATATGGAAACTGGTTTGTTGAAGTCGACCGGTGTTATGCAGTCTCCTTTGACTGGCGGTAATGACTGATCAGGTTGTTGGTCGAACTATCGTGATGGAGCACCGGATCGGAATGGCTTTCGAGTTCTGGGATGATGCGCTGCGCCAGGACTTTACCAAGTTCGACTCCCCACTGATCGAACGAGTCGATATCCCAAATGGCACCCTGAGTGAAGACGGAGTGTTGGAAGAGCGCGATCAACTTGCCAAGGGATTCGGGTGTGAGGCGTTGCGCGAAGATCATGTTGGAGGGACGGTTGCCTTCAAACACCCGGTGCGGCACAAGCCATTTCGCAGTTCCGTATGCCGCCACTTGCTCCGCTGTCTTGCCGAAGGCCAGCGCCTCGGCTTGGTCTGGAAAACGCTGGAGATATTGCTCGTAGGGAAGCACGGCCACGGTCTGAGCGCCGAAGAAATCGTTGTACCAGATCGCGAGCAACCCCATGAGCACGGGTAGATTTATCTCCAAGGGGGCCGTGCGGAAATGTTCGTCCCCGCCCGAGCCTGATAGCAACCACGACGGGGCAGTCTGGGCGTTGGTCATGGTTTCCAGAGTCGTTAACGTCTTCGAGGAGACAATGAACAGAGTCTCGGATGGATCAAGGCCCCAGACGGCCTCCGCGAAGTCGGTGCCGTCGATGTTGCAGACAAAGCGAAACGTCATAGACCTTTCTGAGTAGTGCCTGAGTGCCTCATAGGCCATAACCGGACCGAGGTCGGATCTCCAATTCCGATGTTGATCACATTGCGGATAGGCTTTCCGGCGTGGCCTTTCCACTCTCCGCTGCGGACCCTGTTGGCGAAAGTCGCCATCTTGTCCAATACTGCGTGGACCTCGGGTACGACATTTTTTCCCTCGACCAGGATCGATGCATCGCGAGGCGCTCGAAGGGCGGTGTGCAGAACGGCGCGGTTTTCCGTGATGTTGATTTTCTCGCCGCTAAACATGGCGTCGATGCGTTTCCTGCAAGCAGCTCTCTTTCGCCAAGTCGATCAGGAGTCTGAGTGTTTCGTCCGTGATGCGATTCTTCGAATAGTCGAAGAGCACACCAACGGCTTCCATTGTCATACGCTCCCCGCGCTTGGGATCCTCGAAAAAGCTGGCGCAGGTTCTGTTCCCGAATTCTCCGGAAGTGAGTTGCCAGATTTTTCCATGCCTGGCGCTTGATCGCCGCTGGTTTGGTGATTGTTTGTAACCCTGTGGCCATTCGTATCGTCCTTCCCTCTCCGCTGTTGGCTAAACATGAGATTCCTGGCGCCGGCATGGGATGCGTTCAGTTTCCACAAAATGAAAGTCGCCCCGTAATGGGTTTCGGTTGGCGGAAGTTAACATTGGCCCACCCCTGGCCAAGATGGCGGGACTCGGCTAATGGTCGATTGCGCAGAACAGGTCTAAAGAAGGCAATCAACACCCCATCATGGGTCCAGTCTGCATAACACTCTTCCCACCCTCGGACATCTGCCGGCGGTAGGCTTTGGCCCCTCGATTACGAGAACTCTCATTGCACTTCTTCCGGCAAAACCAGAGCAATTCGAATTCCAGAAGCCCGCATGGCACTCCGGAGACCCTAATCGGCAACTCCTACCAATGCGGCATGGTTTTGGACGACATGAATCGGGATAGGCTCCATCAGTTCGGCGAATCGTCCTTCCCGTTTGAAGTAGTGAATGGCGGTCGTCGACTGCAACGCTCCAACCAAAACCATTAGCTGTCAATTGACCGTTTCGGCATTTCGACACGGCGCCGTGGCCACGAGCGTAAATGGACCACGTACTCTGGCGGATCGGTCGTAATCGCCTCAAGTTAAAGCCGTCGCAACTAACGAGTTGCGACCAGCTCGGGAACACCGGCGAGCTCTTCGTACTCTTCCTCTTTTAGGCGCAGAGAGGCCGCGGCCACGTTCTGCTCGAGATGTTCAATCGAGGACGTTCCAGGTATCGGCAACATCACTGACGACCGCTGCAGCAGCCAGGCGAGGGCCACCTGCGTCGGGCTGGCATGATGGGCCTGTGCGACGCGATTCAGAATCTCACCGCCTATACGTCCTGCACCGAGTGGGAACCAGGGGATGAACACGATCCCATTGTGCTCGCAATAGTCGACGACGTAGTCCCACTCGCGATCGGCGAAACTGTAACGATTCTGGACAGAAACGATCGGCACGATTCGGCGAGCCCGCTCGATGTGCTCCTGGGTGACATTGGACAGGGCAACCATGCGAATCTTCCCCTCACGTTTTAGTTCGGCTAAGGTTTCAACCGAAACGTCAAAAGAAACTACATTGTCAGGAGTGTGCAACTGATAGACGTCAATGCGCTCGAGGCGCAGTCTCTTCAGACTTCCCTCAACCGCTTTCCGAAGATGATCAGGCGTCGCATTGTGCGTCCACTGATTGGGTCCGGGGCGTTCCCATCCGCCCTTGGTCGCAATCACCAGGTCAGATGGATACGGATATAGCGCTTCTGCGATCAGTTCTTCACTGACATGGGGCCCGTAGGAGTCAGCAGTGTCGATGAAATTCACTCCGAGTTCCCCGGCCCTCCGCAGAACAGCCAGCGCTGCTTTACGGTCTGTCGGTGGGCCCCAAATGCCCGGGCCAGTAAGGCGCATCGCGCCATAACCAAGCCGATGCACGGAGATTTCGTTACCTAGAGCTACCGTCCCAGCTTGCGTTGCAGAGACTTGTTTCTTACTCATGGTTTGTTCCTCCTAGAATTGTTGCTGTTCATTGCCCTTTTTCCACAACACTCGGGGCGATCGGCCCGCGAGCGCAGACTCGATCTTCGCTTGCTCCTGGGCGCGGCAAGCTTCTCAAAAAACGGCTGAATCGCGGAATCGGTTAGCGAACGAGCCCCGAAGCTATTCTAGATAAGTATAGGGATGCCGGTCTTGTGGCCTTACCTCACCGATTCTGGTAGTGTTTTGCCATCGCTCGTGACCAGCTTCCCTAAACCGATGGGCTTGCGCGTGAGTCTAATCGCTCACAACTCCGGTCCAGGAGATTGGCATATGACTAGTAGTACTCTAACCGCACTCATCACCGGAGGAACCAGCGGAATCGGCCGCGCGGCAGCGAATAGCTCGCCGAGCTTGGCATTTATGTGTTGGTTGTGGGGCGCAGCTCGGACCACGGGGAGAAGACAGTCGGGGAAATTCGTGCAGCAGGCGGCAAAGCCGATTTCATTGCCTCCGATCTCCGAGGATGGCAAAAAGAGGCAAAGGAGCGATCGTAAATCTCTCGACCATGGCGGCTGAGTACGGGTCGCCGGGAATGAGCCTTTATGGTTCGAGCAAGGCCGCGATCAATCTATTAACCAAGACCTGGACTGCTGAATATGGCCCGAGGGGTGGCTAGAGAGCGGTCGGTGTCCTTGTGTGACGCCTGTTTGAATTGCCCAGTCATGTTTCTCGCCTTCGACATCTGATCTGGAAGGTAACTGGCATTCCAAACAAGAGAGACGCGGACTGTGCTCTTGCTCTCGAGGACTCCACAGATGGCCCCAAGATTGTCCAAACCGGTCTGATTTCTGTTTGTCTTCGACGTTGGGAGACGATTACCTGGATGCAAAGGAAGTCGCGGAGTTGCCTGTTTATGTTGCCGAGCTGTTACGCGGATAATCAGCAGGAGTCAGCAGGAGCCCCAGGACGATGACGGATCGCAGTCCACTTCTGACCAGAAGGTAACAATTGTGCAGGACTGCAACGCCTGCCACGAGCCGCTCGCCATTGACGAAGCTGCTCCTGCCATATGGAAGACGCTAGGTCTTGAGGAGCGTATCACTAACCTGCAAAACTTAATGATGCGAAAAAGAAGATCAATCTGGTTTTGGAGAGGCGATGGGCGATGCCAACGTGGTCCTGCCGCGGAACGGGCATGGCCATATGTACGTGGATGACCTCGAAACTCTGGGGGTTACACTGTTTTCTTAGGCGCGCCCGGTCGGCACGAATCGATGCCGCACGTGCACAACTGCTCTCAGCGAATTTTGCGTTCAATGACACCCGCCGGAGCGTAATTGGTCAGGTAGAGCGGCCTTACAACCGA
>Ga0123355_10016416_pt1 | contig 11667 bp, 8 predicted proteins | sample TergutEmb28metaG_3_FD_89872 | JGI IMG/M metagenome (GOLD analysis project Ga0123355, IMG submission 89872) | Embiratermes neotenicus P1 segment gut microbial communities from Petit-Saut dam, French Guiana - Emb289 P1 | ecosystem: Host-associated > Arthropoda: Insects > Digestive system > Gut ...
CCGGGACTGAGTAATTAGTTACCTTCTGTTCGCTCATCACTCTAGCAACTCCCAGACAGGACTGAACAGGTTCTAACCCGAGCAGGAGGGAGGGTGGATGTTGTGGCTTCACTCTCTCAAGGTTGCACAGCCGCTGCACGGTGCAGCTTGTTTACACACAAAACAGTCCCTGTCATATTTGAACCACCATGTATTTAAAAAAAAAAAAAAATTATCAGTATTTGACTAATGGTGTTGCAATGTGCACAGCAGTGGCAAATCCTGATCTGGCAATTAGGTCTGGAGGAGTGGTATAATGCTGCACTGTGTACCATTTTGCTAGACCTGACCTCAGAATCAGGGTTGGACACAGGGGCACAGATGATCCCCAGTAACTTCAATCACAAATTGAATTAACATTTCAGCACAGGGTATGGAAGCACTCACTGTCATATCTTTGTCCTATATAGGAATGACTATTGAATTATACTCTACAACATTCCAGACAGCCACCATAAAACTTCATGTACTTCTTAGCACAAACCCACATCTTTCAATTACAAGGTCACACATACAAATTTCTGGAAGTTACATAATTCAGGATTTATATATTATTGCAATTATTCTGTATGCAGTTATTACTAACAAAACTCAGTCAGTCTTAACCCTTGGATTAGGGAGAAAATAACTTCCTACTTTCATGGAACTGGGTACATATTTTACCCATATTTTTAAAATTAATTTCTCAACATTTTTTTTCAAGGTTCAATTAATAGACTCAACTGTAGTCAGAACACTGCTTTTATTCAGATTTCTCATTTTTAATGTAATTATATACAGTGAAATACTTAACATGTTTGAGTACCAGAAAATATATTTTAGAACATAAATGTGAATGAAATGTGTCTCTAGTATGACTGTTCCTTTCAACTGTCATATTTTATTTGAATTGTCTTGATAGAGTGGTCCTTGCACATCCATTCTGAGCACTGACAACATTTCCAGTCTGTTTTTCTGTCCTTAGCTGTTGGACAAATAGAGCACCTTCCATGGGTACAAAATGGTCCAGTTGGATTTAAAAAAACATGCCATACTTAAAAAGCAATATCTATGCCAAATGATGATTATTTTGTGTCCGTGGGACTTCAACGAACAAATAAAAAAATTGGTAAGATTGTTACTCTATACCAGCGAGAACTGTTCAAGAAAATTCCACACCTGGGTACATTTTGTACCCTGTCAGTAAATGAAGGGTTAAAATGTAGTAGATGAAAATATTACATTCTTCTATTACAAAATCATGTATTCGTGTTAGTATATTTCAGCCTGTCATATGCAAGAATTTCAAACCTTCACTTCCCCAGTTCTGTAAACCACAGCATCTTGATCCATAATGACTCCTTCATAGCAATGGGTGTCCACGTTTTGGTGGTGAATCCTGCTGTGGTCAAGTCTAGTGGAAGGGTACAGCATGTGGCACTGTACTCTCCTGCCAGACCTGACCTCCAGTTCACGATTCACCACTGCCACTTTTCCTATGGTATCAGTTGAAAGTTACATTGTCAGGTGGCTGCTATCATAATATGCCTGCAACAGTACAGCCGTGTATAAGTTTTGTGGCTGTTACACTGGAATGGTTTTAACAACTATTACATAATGAATTTCATATAGTGAATCAAACATTAAAGCATATACTGTGACTTTACTTCTGTATACTGTAAGTGTATCCTAATCAATAAAAAGGAGAAAAAGGATAACACATGCAAGATCATATCAATCAATCACATGCTGCAAAAATTCAAACACCATTTTTGTAATAAAATGCATGTATTTTGTTGGAGTCAGTCTTCTTCCACCTTGGCATAAACAATGCTCAACATTGTCCATTAGCAGCACCATCATTTTACATACAAATGTTACAGCTAAACAAAGCTGGTTTGGGAAGCTTCACTATATGATAACGATACCCAGCACATAAAGTTCAAAATAATATGCCAGATTATCCTGATATTACCCAAACTGGGGTGGTTAATATGGGACAGTAACTTCTTAAACAAAAGTTCATGTCATAAAAAAAGTTCTAATGCATAATCATATGTAACTGTTACATTTTGCTTCACGCTAACACAAAAAATCATTACATGTGTAAGATAAAAATAACTAACATGATTCTGCTTAGAAAAACAATGAATGTTTAAACTGTCATCTTGCTCTGAGGGAAGTCAAACTGTTGAATGACTCATACTGCCATCATTTTGCCATGACACTCTCAAAGACTCTGTGAACTGCTGCACATAGGAGACGCAACTCACAAACCAAAACCAGACTTCCTTTGGTTTTGTCACAAGCAGAGTGCATGCAAAGAATCTGATTGATCACTATTCGTGCAAGTCATGCATGGCAGGATAATTTTACACATTCGTCAGGCTATCTGATTTATGTCAAGAACAGCCAATAAAACACAACATTCACAGGATTTCCATATCCATAATATAAATACTAACATGCCAAGTATTTCAACATTTCCAGCTTTTCATTCTATTGTAAAGGAGCTACATGTTTCATTATATGATTGAAGCAAATGGGTTTCCATGCACAGCAGTTACGATTCTAAATCTAGTAGTAAATAAAAGTACTTTCAAAGTTATCACAATGATTACTTTAAAATCTGTGTAAAAGCTGAGCACAATATGACCCACATTATGTCACAACCTGCCATGCCTGCCTCAATGGAACTCTTTATTGCAGGGGTGTCCAAGCTCTTTCAGTAGAATGCCCCATGATTTAAAGTTCATGTGTGCAGGCCATTGTATTTTACTATTGATAACAATGGGAAATAGACTCTCAGCTGTTAAAAATATAAATATTTGAAGAGGAATACAAGAGTTATGAACAGGTGGTAAGGCCCCACTGGCTAGGTACTTTGGTAAAAAAAACTGCTTGCTAAAATCTCTAGCTGGTGACATACAGGATGCTCAGTGCTTACTTTTCAATTCACGTAATTATGTCGACTAAGTTTTCAGGACCCTTTCAGTAAAAAAAACTTCATAATTTAGGAACACCATGCCAGTTCACCCGTTACAACTCAAAAATTCCTGATTCCAGTCTGAGACTTGACTAGATGCAACACGCACTAAACTTGAAAGAAAAATATGAACACGTGTTCTCCCCTGATTTGGTCTGGCCCTTTTTTACGACTGCTTATATTCCTTCTTAACTGTTTGGTGCCAACATTATAAGTATGTAATGCACAGTGCAGGGCTCAAAATGCTTAATGTCATATAAATATATCTGCTCTTAGGCAGCCCATATTTAGATTTCAGTCTTCTCCAGATCACTACAGGCATTTAACGCCAGTGCCAAAAGAGCTAAATATACAAACAGTAACATATATCAACAAGACAAGACGAGTTAAATGTGCTGTTTCCATTCTTAAAACTAGTATATACCACTCCAAAATTGATACGGTTTTGGATGTGCATTCTGGAGAGACCATAATGAATGGTGCAAACAGGGAGTCCTGGACATTCCATTGTGAAGTGTACATTTCCACATATTTCAACATAATAACTGTATTGGGATTCACATAAGTAGGGCAAATTCACAAGCGTGGGGAAAATGTGGTAAAACTTGCAGTGGAACTGTTAGATACTGACAGATGTCAACAGCAGTGAACACCAACACCCCTCTGAAGGGCTACAAATACTGCGTAACAAAAAAGCATGACTGCAAAGTAAAGGAAGTCCTATTTACAAGTACAAAAATAACATACACATCAAAATATTAATTTGTTGTATGTGTTCAGATCTGCAATATCAGTCACAAAACAGGCACTATCATACACTTGATACCAGTACATTTCACATGCACTTAGCTGCCAAGATGTACATCCTCACTGCAGGACAGGCGTAACTACAGTTAGTAACACGCAGTATATCGCGTCAGCCATATGAAAATATGGTGTTACAATGAGATGAATATGCAGCCAACTGGACTAATCTCACAATCCACTACACATCAGTCATCACATTCACTTCTCTTCCAGCATTTCTTCCACTCAGATACATGCTGCAATGGGATGTCATTTTCAGAGTCACTTCTTTTACTGCAAAAAAAAAAAGTTCCACAACCTATTGAAAATGTGTTTTTGTGCACACATGTGAGAAGTTCTAACCCAGTGAAAACAACATGAGTTCAGTAACATATGATGGTGATAACACACATGCACATCTTTGCTGAGAGGGGAACAAAATGTTATGTTCAGCCACACCTTCATCAGTACATCCTGCATACAGCAGAACCCTCATCTTACAATTGTCTGCAGACACACTTTTTATACTGAGAAAAATCATAGATGAGGACTGTGTCAAAATCAAACAGAAAATTAATATTGTAATTACAAAGCCAACATATTTACTTGCAATTTAAACATAATTGGTTTTTTTCAATAGAGTTTGTATTTATTTCATGGGATACAAACAAGGACTAAATTAGGTTTGCTGTGCACAAGATATTCTGAGCCCATTTTTGTGACCATGGTGTAAGATGTGCAATCATAAGACGGCTTATGTCAATGATTCAATACTAACCAACAATAGTGTTGCCTTAGAAACCTGCTTATATATGAATGGTCCCTGCTACACAAGTTTTTTTGACCAACAGCATGCATGCTAACCCTTGAGAATCCACAATACACAGCTGTGAGATTTGCAATTAATTCTGACATTCAATCTCACTGCACATAATTATGGTGTCATTTATGCAAACCAAACCCCAAAGTTGCAAATGTAAGTTCTATATTGGGGTTCCAAATGATTTACAGTCCAAATATTCATATCTCAAAAACTGGGAAAACCTATTAAAAAAAAAACTAAAATTGAGAAAGATTGTTATTTGCACTCTTCTGAGATTTTCCTCACCATAGAGTGGTAATTCCTTACTATATTTATGTGGGCTTTTGAATAGGATCACATAAAATAAAACTACAATGCAGGAAAATCTTATATCAAGAAACCTTAACATGGTATTGAACTGTAAAATATAACATAATAAATTAATACTGTAACTTCCCCTTTAAAAAAACATCCAAAGAGGCTAAACATCACATGACAGTGAAGAATCTTGTAAGATTTAAACCATAATTTATAGAGAAAATTCAGTTTAAAATTCATGTAAATTGTACTGGACGGATAGAAGCCAAATTTAAACATGATTAATTTAAGTGTAACGGTAAAGGTACAGCAGTCCCGCTACAGGCCTGGAGTGGCCCAGAGGGTTCCAGGAAGTTAAGGCTCCCAGATTACATGACAACAGCACAGGATAGTGGTAAGGTTGTCAGCCTTACGCACCGTCCGCCTTTAACCCCAGGAAATGCTCCTGTTACTCATTTCTGTTAGAGGCTGATTAAGTGCACCATTATAAAAGCTCCAAGGAAGACACAAACATGAACTGTACTAAATCTGAGATTCTCATAATGGTAAATATAAAACCTAAAGGTCCCCCAGTGGAGGAGATTGCATAACGAGGAGCTAAATGACTTGTACTCCTTACCCAATATTGTGCGGGTGATAAAATCGAGAAGAATGAGATGGGCTGGGCATGTGGCGTGTATGGGTGAGGAGAGGGGGGTGTACAGGGTCTTGGCGGGGAAACCGGAGGGAAGGAGACCACTGGGGAGACCTAGGTGTAGATGGGCGGATAATATTAGGATGGATCTCCAAGAAGTGGGAGGTGTGTATATGGACTGGATTGGGCTGGCCCAAGATAGAGACAGGTGGCGGATGCTTGTGAGTGCGGTAATGAACCTTCGGGTTCTGTGAAATGCGGGGAATTTCTTGACCTGCTGCAGACCAGTTAGCTTCTCAAGAAGGACTCTGCACCATGGAGTAAGTAAGTAAAGGTCCCCCAGCCTGTGACAAGTACAGTATGTGGTACAGAGGATCCAGTATTTGGGAGGAACCTGCTGTCTCCAGTCAAAGAAATGTTCTTCTGTGCTCTAAGATGGAGGCAGTAGTTTCTACAAAAATCTACCAAATTCCATTGCATCATATCCCTGAGAAGTTCCAATGAAACACTGGCAACTACAGATAAAACTGCACAGTGTCACACCCCAGTCCACAATTGCACAGCAAGTTTATTTTCAACAGTTTGCAAATCTAAGAGCAACACCAGCTCAGCACAAAATAAAAAAAATCATTACTGAAGCTCCATTTGCACAGTACTTCCAAAAGCATAACATACTGATAATAGTAAAGTACTGCCTTCTCCCTTTCCCTAGTGCTACATTCCAGTGTGAGCCCCAAAATCCACTGTTGCAGAATGATATTTGAGGTTCTCACAGTGGTGACTGCAGGTTATGGCCTCATGGGATGTGACAACATGCTGTTCACTAGACAGGTAATGTGTTTCACAGGAACCTGCAACAGCCTCCTTCAGAGCAGTGAATAAGCAAGAAAATGGAATGAATATTAGGAAGACGACACAGACCAAGGCTATGAGCAAACTGTTAAGAACCTTTCACCATTAAAAGAACTCCTTGATAAGGGCAGATCCAAAGTGGGGGGAAATGAGGCAATGGCAGAAGTGGGTAAAAGTAAAACAGAAATAGGAAAATGGGAAAACATAGATAAAACTAAATGCAATGGTTTTAGAAATGGGGAAAAGAGTGGTGACTGGTTGCCCTGAGAAGTGTATTTTGTAATGACAAAATACACTGGGAAAATGAAATGCAAAAAAACAAGAACACTATGATAAATAAAATGAAATAAAACAGCATGAGAAGAGCAGCCCTAAAAATGGCTATGATCAACCAGCAGAATTAAGGAAGGAGATTTTACAAAAACAGGAGTTATGGAAGCAAAGAGAAAAAATAAAGGAAAAAGCAAACCCTGAAAAGAGCAAATGTCAATTCTGAAAATGACAGTTCTTTTTAAAAATCATAAAGGGACAGACTGGGACACCAACTCACAACACATCCTTAGGAGGCTGATCAAGGTCCTTCAGGCAGCAGTCAAGTCTCCCCAACTTGCTCAGGCAGGGGCCACCTTCTCTGGTAATACTATTTTGATGGCGCTGTCTCTACACCTGCCTGATGATGTGGTGCATGTATGTAGATTTGCTGGGGATGATAAAGGCGCTGCAAAATCACTGTTACAATGGCCTAGGCCAATGTTGTATTCAGGTATTGCTGACTTGTCCAGATGACAAGTGGATATGTTGAGAGTGTTCTTAGATCCTGGTCTCAACAAAATGTAGTCTGTCCACTGAATACCTCACCACTTACAGCAGGTGCCATACACACCCAGTCTTCATGCCTAGGTCATTCTTCATGGAAGGAAGGAAGGTAAAACACTGTCTGCCAAACTACATGCTGTTTTACTATTCCAAAGGCTTTCTAAATCTTTATTCAAACAAGTGGCCGAATTTTCTGGAATGAATCAGACCACCTATGCCTCTTCATAAACAGCGCCACACAAAAGTGACGACACACACTCACTCAACTGCCATGTTTTAACCCTTTGATACCAGCAGTCCAAAAAGTGTTCATTTCAGATTAACAAGGTTACTGGGATCAGCAGGAAATACTTACAATGCAAAATTCAGATGTATTCAACTTTTAAACACTGAGAAAACTTACCCTATTCAAGGCACAAACTGCACTTTTAATGAACATGGTATTTAACCCTTTATGTCCGAACAGGAAAAAAATGTCACAGGAATTAAATGCCCTCCAACAGTCAAATGGGAAAACACTGTCCTGCAATGCCATGTCGTGCTTAAAATTTCCTGCATTTATATGCACACATCTCATTTTCACAATATTTGTCTAAAAGGCTGGTATGGGCAAAGAAGATTTTGTGAAATTTAATTGTAATCAAAATTATCCCCAGTAAAGTTTAATTTTTTTTTAGTCTCAAAATTTTTCAGAATTCACATTTTATTTATAGATGTCTCTTCCTTGTACTGGTGAAGTGAAGCATACACAAAACACACAGGCCTCTCTGACAAGTTTCTGTTCCTTCATAAAGCCCCATGTGTAAATTCCACACCCCATTCACCCCCACTATTTCATCAACAAGACACTACTGAAAAATATAGGTTCAGTCATTTCAATGGTAATATTTACTTATATTTGTGTCTTCTACTTTTCCACTTTAGTGTCAGTTGATCCTCAGAAATGCAGTTTGGTGTGATATACCATGAAACATGGGGTGGCACACAACCATATATTGTATTCTCAATACTTGAATTTTGTTCTCGTTTCTTTGTTTTTGGTGTAATTCACTCAGCACCGAATTTTCTTACATTGCATATACCAGTTTCTGTTGTGGCTTGCATCAAGTCATTTTAGTTGGCTCATGGATGGAACTTGTCTTCATTTTCTTGCAGTCAAAACACTGAAGTGGGGAAAGATCTTTACTGATGTGGGATGCCTCTGTTTGTTGTTAACACACTGGAAACCCCCCTGTAAACCTGTGGACTAGAGGTGCAATAAGTCGAAAGTTTGAATTGTCAGCCCACTGTGTGAATTTTGAGCCAGTAATGTCATCTGTATGATTGTCAGTGTCACTGTCACTCTGAGCAGAAATGTCTTAGTGTTCTAATGAATGTGCATCAGAGCCTGATTTTAATACCAGTTCCATGATGTCACAGACTGTAACGCTTCCTCCTTATATTCAAACTGCTAAATGCACTTCCACGCAATTCGAACCACAACAAACCGAAAACCTCCTGATTCTGTGATTCAAGCATCAGCATTGCCTGGCCTGTTGCATGTTACTGCTCCAAGGGAGAATGGGCTGAAGTGTTCAGTTGAAGAATGACGTAATTATGAACCTATGAGTTAAAAAAGTAACGAAGAAATCCTTGCAGCAGAATGAAGGACATAAACCTCCTGTCCCACACTGCACTAACCACAGAAATAAACATGTGTATTCCTTCCTTTCCTCTCCTACTGACTGCATAAGAACTCATTCCCCACAGTGCCCAAATAAGCCAGCACCATCAAGAAACCTAAACATCATTGTAAGTACAAAACCTGAACAGGACTCCTAGCATATACAATAACGTACAGTCAGCTCCAAATTTTATAGCACAGAGTCTAAACTTACAGCAGAAGCTATTTGAAAGGAATAAATCTAGAAAATGAAAATTAGAGCAAGAAATATGCAAAATATAATCTTCAACGAAGTTTTGTAAAAATAGGTGGATTTTCTTTGAACTTGTGGAATGGGTAGAAGGATTCCTTCTTAAGTGTGTACTTTTTTTTGAACTAATTAACTTTAAAAAGTATGAAACACAAAAGATAATATCAGCAAGTGCGAAAATGGGCACTTGGAGAAAAGTACCCCAACCGTCATGGCTACTTTGGGATTTAAATCTCTCATACATTAAAGGTTAAGTTACATAATTTGGAACACCTGACACATATTCAAATATTTTAAAGTTTTATGATTGTCATCCCACTGTGTTAGGTTTATAATAAGAGAAATAAAATGCTGTCAACACAACTAGCATATGTCTTTAATACAGCAACATGTTGCAACCTCAAAGGATCACCTTGACCACTGGTATAAAATGCATAAAAGAAAATAAATGCATTGTAAATATTTCCTTTTATGTATTGTAATACAGTGGTATATATTTTCTTTTATGTTAGATGATGATGATGCTTTGAGGCTGAAACATGTCACCACATTAAAGATATAACACACAATAGTTGTGTCAAAGGCATTTTATTTCTCTTAATATGTTTTAAATTTAAAGAATAGATGTCTAAGGTGTTATTACGTCCCTTGCAACAGTATTTAATGACACCAACCATAAGTATGCTCAATGTTGGACTTGCAATTCACAATATTTTATGACAGATGAAACACAGTAATGCAGACCAAAGTAATAATTTTTCCATGTCAAAATTAAGCCCTCCCTACTTTCCTGACAGTATTTAAACAATCAACATATTATGCTGACTAAATATACAATTATTTTTCTAAATGTCTGTTTTTCATTGACACAGTTCATCTCATTAAGAGAACTGGTGTTCCAAGCGTCAAGTCTCAAACTGTCCATATGACCACCACACTTTAATGGAAATAAAATTTCTAGCTAATAAAACAGGTCCGATTTACAAACTACGTAACCCAGGACTTATTTGGACAGCACTTCTGGAACATTTCAGTACAGTAATTGATACCTGTGAATAAATCAAGATGGTCCTCCTTAAAAGACTTTATTCTGAATTTTTACATCCTGTACAAAGAGGGTTGTAGTATATAAATGTCAATGCAGTGCAAGGTTTTTTACCTCCCCTGTAAAACATAATTACATTACAAATCCAATACGCATAGCTCTTAGATCCTTGAAGTAAAATGGAAAGTAAACATTCAAGCAAAGAACTTCTGGAAGTGACTTGCTAATCAAATGCAACAAGTCTCTGATGTTAAAGCACCACATATGACATCCCTCAATCTGTCCATAATGTCACACCATCAGATGATTCTTGGCCTTTGTTTCAGACAATTAAATACAAAGCCATTATGTTCCAACATACAACTTAAATTCACCTTGGTTAATGTTCCCAAATGATAATAAATGAAAGGAAGGAGCCAAAGGACTCGAATCATCTCTTATTCAACTTGCAAGCAAAACATTTACCAACTCTTCTAAAACAAAAGGACAGATTTAAAACTTCGTAACAGAATTCAAAACATGCAAATGAAATGTTAAGCAATATTTAAATTTTCATATCTTGAATTGAACAAGTTTATACTACAAATAACTTTCAAATAAAAACAAAAGAACATCTCTGGAATGGCACAGAAACCTTCAAAATGCCTCACTATATTACGTACTGACTGAAGCATCAAAAACAGGTTTCTGAAATTCTTATAAGTATAATTTTAATTTACATGCTAAGAACAGCCCTTGAATCACAGATATGAGCTACTACCAGTCAGAACAAGTTCATCATATACCAGAGAACATTACTGACTACAGTATCTATATTCACTGAACAGTAACAAGTGCATCCAGAGGTTTCTTCCATTACACCACTCTCCACTTTAAATAAAAACTGCAAATACATAAATGTCAGCTTTTATGTGACTAGATGACATGCTCAAATGTGTGATTAAACACAATATATATGGATACTGAAAGAAACCACTGCATGTGAAGCTATAATCATATGATTCAAACATCAAGAATCCCAAAATGAGATTCTTTACTTGCTGCATTCATTTTCCTGTAAAATGTTTATGGACTATGGTATGTGTCTGAAGTGCATCACTAACTTATTCCATTTTACTTCCTCACTCAATGTTCAGGTAACCTTTCAGGCATTAATATGATCATAGCCTGCTGTCCTCCTTCCTTTCTCCTGTTCATCAACGTGTCTCACTCACATGCTGAGATAGCCACGGGTTTGAGACCGGCGCCGACCCACCAGGTATGCAATCAGGACAATCGCTACCAGACCAACCAATGCACAACCCACAGCAATTGGAACAACATCTGAGCTGCTACTCTTTTCACAGTCTTCAGCTAAAGACAGATTAAAAAATAACCTTAATTTATAATTTTAAGGCAAGACATCCCCATTGTGTTTTTCTCTATCAATATAATTATGTAATAAAATATAGTCTAACACAACATTTTATTAAACATTTCATGAATTTCCAGTTTTTA
>Ga0123355_10016417_pt1 | contig 11667 bp, 7 predicted proteins | sample TergutEmb28metaG_3_FD_89872 | JGI IMG/M metagenome (GOLD analysis project Ga0123355, IMG submission 89872) | Embiratermes neotenicus P1 segment gut microbial communities from Petit-Saut dam, French Guiana - Emb289 P1 | ecosystem: Host-associated > Arthropoda: Insects > Digestive system > Gut ...
GCTGCAGGTACAGACGTAACGATAGAATTGCCCAAAGGGCATGTTTGGCTTGGTGGCAAAGAAACCGATGCTGAAGGGCGTTTTTTTAACGCTAACATACCAACCGAAGAGGTATTTACTATGCCAAAACGCACAGGTGTTAACGGTCGCGTGGTGAGTACTATGCCGCTTTCGTACAACGGCAATCTGATAGAGGATTTTGAGCTGATATTTAAAGATGGCTGTGTCGTTGATTTTAAAGCGAAGAAAAACGAAGAGATTTTGGGTTTGCTTTTAAAGAATGATGAAGGTGCTCAATATCTTGGTGAGGTATCGTTAGTTCCGTATAATTCGCCGATTAATCAACAAGGCATTTTATATTATAATACGTTGTTTGATGAAAACGCTTCATGCCATCTGGCTTTTGGGAAGGCGTATCCTATTAACTTAGCTGGATCTGCTTCAATGACACCAGAAGAGTTGTTAGATGCTGGAGTGAATGATTCGTTGATCCATGTGGATTTTATGATGGGCAGTGAGGACTTGAGTATAATTGGTACTGAACCCAGTGGGGCTGAAACACCAGTGTTTGTAAACGGTGATTTTGCATTTTAGGGTTTGTTCTTGTAATAAATAAAGTGGCGCGGAGAATGTTCTATCGCGCCACTACAACTATAAATACTTACGTATAGAAGGGTTAACTTAATCTTTTCTCATGTCTTACTCAACAAACTCTGTATCAGTATCACCACAAAGATACTGTACAGCAATTTGACCGCTTATCAACGCTGGGGGAATCCCTCCCGGAGGTATCATACGAAAACCAGCAAAGTATACCCCTTCAAGGCCGTCTACAGTTGCGGGGTATGGCTCCTTTCGCATATCAGCAGTTATTACTGTCATCCAAGAACCTTTCCAGTTGCCACAATAGCGTTCATAAGTGAGTGGTGTTGCTATGTCACAAACTTCGATTTTTCCTTCAGCTTCTGGAATTTGCTCCGATATCGCTTTAATAATTTTATCAGCAAGTTTTTGTTTTTCTTCGTCATACGTCCCTTCTTCTTTAACCCTTCTCCAAAAATCGTATGTATCGCCAGCTAATTGTATTGTCATCGCGGTTTTTCCCTTTGGGGAATAGGCAGGATCAGACGCATAGTTATTAGTGTATAAATAGTCATACGTCTGGTCAGCTATAGAAATCGGAGTATCAAGCTTGAGGATTGGTTTTGTTGAATAATGCCTCAAATCTGCATTTATACCTAAAGAAACGAGTACAACCATCGTTGGCCCAGTTGTAGCTTGCATTTCATCAATCCATGCCGCTTTAGGTGGATTATCGAATAACTTATCAATCGCCATAGTGTCTGATGCAATAATAACTGCATCAGCAGGAAGCGTTTTACCATCAGCTATAACCCCAACTGCTTTTCCATTTTCAACGACAACACGTTCCGCAGGGGATTTGTATAGTATTTTCCCGCCAAGCGATTCAAAAGTCTTCACGATACGCGCCACGAAAGGAAGTGATCCACCTTCTGGAAATCCACCTTCGCCATTAGCCAAGCTGCCGCAAGTCATAAGAAGCATAGGAATTCCCTGTTCGTCACCTGGAACGGCGTGAAAAAACGCCTTTAAACTTTCGTGAGAAAAACGACTTGCATATTCCTCTCTTGTTAGTTCAAAAAAAATACTATCAGAATCCTGTTCGTTTTGCACATTGCGGATATTATCACACAGAAATTTAATTTCTTTTTCATCTTTCGGCGATAGCGTAATCCACTCTTGCTCCGTTTTATTTACATCACGATATATGCAGACAGACGTTCCGTTGTGTTTAAACTCCAGGAATGGATCGCTATATTCAATTTTTACACTGTCGTCAAGTGCGCCTATAGAACGCCATAGTCCATTCAGTGGATCTTTTGGGTTTGTGCCAACCAGCCAATGCATGCCGCCTTCAAACAAATAGCCTTTCCGTTTCCAAGAAGTACAATTACCGCCTGCTATGCTGTGACTCTCAAGTATGGTAACTTCAAATCCACTTCTTTGAGCGAATACTCCTGCGGAAAGCCCAGCAATTCCGCCACCGATAACGATTACTTTTTTCATATTATCAGATTCCTTTCTTTAAGTGACTTGAACCATTCAATATTAAATTTTGTGATGTCTATGCCATATTGCAAGGTAAGATATTGATACTCAACTATCTGCCTAGAGTTTTCGGAAACAAAGCCATAATATTTCGGATCCGTTTTCCAGTACTCTAGTATTTTTGATTTCTCCTCATCAGTTGTGGCAGACTGAATCATAAATAACTCGTCTAAATCCTCTTCCAACTTCGAGATAATCTCATCTATTAGAGAAGAACGCTCCTCGATTGACAACATACCCATGAACAGAAGTTTACCAAGCTCCATATTTTTGGAGTTAGATATATCCGCAGGGATTTGAATCCATTGTATGAGTTCTTTTCGTCCTTTTTCTGTGATAGAATACCGCTTTTTGTTTACGCTTTTCTCAACGTATTCCGAGAATGTAACCATTTCTGCTTCAAGAAGCCTTTTGATAGCAGACTGAATGCTACCCAAGCTGTCGCTGCACATGGATTGGAAATTTGCTTTAATTACGGCACGAATTTCATATACAGTGAGTCTTTTTAGCATAAGTATGCCTAATATCAGTTTTTCCACAGTTTATCACCCTTTAGCAATATACCTAATAGTAACATAACTATAAGGTGGTGTCAAGACGAAAGTTTGTGGTATAATAGCAGTGGCTTGACATTGAAAGAAAAGGTGATTGATTATTAAAAAGCTTACGAAGCTAACGATTATAATATCTGCAATGATAATTTTTGTGGCACTTTTAGCAGTCTATGCTATAGATGCTTTTGGTGGTGGGGCTAATAACACCACTGACAGCACGTTAACACCACAATCATCTACAATTGGAACTGTCACAGCGTTGCCTACAGTTTCAACCGTTTTTGTAGATGGTGAAAACGTGTCGTTTGATGCATTCAATATTAACGGCTTTAACTATTTCAAACTTCGTGATGTAGCTTATATCCTGTCGGGGACAACTAGGCAATTTGATGTTGGTTGGGATAACGAGAACAATGCTATTTTGCTTATAAGCGATAGCCCATATAGTATCGTGGGCGGTGGAATGGCAAGTGCAGCCGAAGGAAACAAACAAGCCACACCATCAACCTCTAGAATCTATCTTGATAGCAATGAAGTACAATTAACAGCGTATAACATTGAAGGTAGCAATTACTTCATGTTACGTGACATTGGGCAAGTTATCGACTTTTACGTGAATTGGGATGAAGAGAATGAGCGAATTATAATTGATACAAGTGAACCCATAGGAGACAGCACAATTGTTGGCCCAGCCCATGATCTTATTTCTGAGCTGACTTCGACCAATATCGAATATCAAAGGATAACAGCTCAAGAAGCAAAAGAAATGATGGATAGTGGTGAACCTTTTATCCTCCTGGATGTTCGTACTGATGCAGAGTTTCGTGATCGCAGGATTGAGGGCGCGATCTTGATTCCCGACTTTGAAATCGCCAGTAGGGCAACAGCGGAACTGCCAGATAAATCTAAGCTTATCTTGATCTACTGCCGGACTGGTCGTAGGAGTCATGATGCGGCATGGGAGCTCATTAATATGGGCTATACAAATGTTTATGATTTCGGAGGCATTGTAGTTTGGCCGTTTGGCACAATAAGTGGATAATAATACTTAACTTGCTATAGTACGAAAACTAGGGCGTGGCCAATTGTCAAGTGACGATTGGCCACGCCCTATTATTTGGTCGCTTGTTTCATACCAGCAGAGAAAGATCGTCATCCCGGGCTTGACCCGGGATCCCCTGAAATCAGCCAATCTCAGGGGATTGCGGGTCAAGCCCGCAATGACGCAACTCAGAACACTGCAATAAGTTGGGCATCTTGCATAATAATTACTATTTATCAAACACGCTCTAATCTAGGTAATATTTTTGCTGTTCGTATCATACATAGTAATAACAGGAATTGCTATGATACGAGGTGTTGTAATCAATGGGTGAAGTGATAAAAGCTGACATATATAACATTTTAGCTGATAGCAATATCCCTTGGGACAAGCTGAAAGACTGCACAGTTCTTGTGCTACATAAAAATATCCCAACCGATTGTTATATTTTCCGCGCACTATTAATGAAGCGATGGAGAATCAACAAATATTCGGAATTTAAATAAGGACATGAGGTTAGTTCTATGTCAGTTGTTTCGACTTGTATAAAAGGTTACAGAGAGAGCAAGAAGATAGTGTTTTTCGGTACTGGAACGTATTCTAATTTGTGGAATATACAGCCGTTGATATCTTTCTTTTGTGATAATTCACTGCTAAGACAAGGCAGTGAATTCTATGGGCTTCCTATATTTTCGCCTGACAAATTGCTTGAAGAAAGCAAGGATGACACTCTAGTTATCATAAACACAGAGTATTATCAAGAAATCGCTAAACAACTACTAGATATGGGGTTTGAGCACATTTACTCCAACGAATACAAGCGCGCAAACGAAAGAATACCTCCGGACTCCATCAATCAAATGAACTTCTTGCAAAGAAAATATGAAGTAATCACACGTAGTGATTATAGGAAAGTTAGAGAGTTATTCGCGGATGATTTATCGCGAGAAGTATTTGATAATCTACTCAGAAAGTATAAGTATTGCGATTTCAACTTTGCTGATATTTGTAGCCAAGACTATATATATTTTAACGATATATTCCGCGATGATTTATCGGAAGATGAGGTTTATATAGATGCAGGCGTGTATGATGGCAGAACATTAGTTGACTTTATTCGTTTTGCACGAGGAAAGTATAAAAGGATATATGCTTTTGAGCCGGACTTGATTGGCTATGCTGCACTAAAAAGGGAGTTCCTGGATTGTGACAATATGATTTTATCTCAAAGTGGGCTTTCTGACGTTGACGGAGAAGCCTTCTTGGATATGCGTGGAACAATGAGCTCTAAAATAACTAATTGTGATAAAACTGAGGACGATTTGACTAGGATTACAACAGTCAAATTGGACTCTATTATTGATGAGCCAGTTACGTTCATAAAGATGGATATTGAAGGCGGAGAATATAATGCCCTATGCGGAAGCCGTGTAACAATAGTAAAGTGCAAACCAAAGCTTGCGATTTCTGTATACCATGAGCTGGACGACTTAATACGGATCCCGTTGCTGATTCATTCAATGGTTCCTGAATATAAACTTTATTTACGGCATCATACGGTAGCTCATGTCGACACAGTTCTTTATGCCAAACCTTAAAAAACATGGTAAGACCACAATAACTGAAAGTGATTTCGAGCATTATGCAGACAACTGTTAAAATCAAGGAACAAGTTTTAGTTTATGGTTGTGGAAAAATTGCTGAAACATATATCAATAACAACCGTGAAAAGGTCTTTGGTGTAATGGACTTTTACAAAACAGGGCAAACCTTCTGTGACAAGCGAGTTCTAAGTCTAGATGAAGTTAAAGAAAGTGGAGTAAAAAGAATTGTTATCGCAGCTCGCCAAGCTAGTATTCCTATAATTTACAGGCGCATTTCGGATTTTTGCAGTTCCAATAACATCAAAATATGTGATATTGACTACAAGATTATATCACTTGACTCCTCTAATAATGAATTGAAATTTGCTCTTGATCAGGGTTTATCTTCTATAATCAAAGAAAAAATCCAGTTAGCTGAAGTGATAAGTTTTGATGTCTTTGATACTTTGATTGGCAGGCGGCATTTATACTCCACTGATGCTTGTGAGGTTTTTGAGGGCGAAAAGGTAATGGTGTATCCTCGAAAGGAGATAATCGAATACTTTAGCTTTGCAAAGGAAAACGGAAAGCAAGTAGTATTTTGCTCTGACATGTACTTAAATAGTGCTCAGATATGCGAATTGTTAAACAACTTTGCTGTGCAAGTAAATACCGTAGATATATTCGTTTCATGTGAATATGGCGTCGAAAAAACGAGTGGTTTGTTTGCTATTTTGAAAGAGAAGGTTGGTAGTAAAAAAATATTACACATCGGTGACAGCTACGAAGCTGACTTTCTTGCTGCAATAAAATATGGCATTGAATCAATTCAGGTTGATACCAGACTTTATGTTCTTGAAAAGTCTATACACAGCTCTTTACTCAAATATGATAACACTCTGGAAAATCGTCGCGTAATAGGAGAGTTGTTGGCTTCTGATTTATCGCTTGTTGACTTTATTTCGCCAATTATTTACAAGTTTGTTTCATGGCTTAAGGAACGTTCTGTGAATTTTGATATTATCTTGTTGAGTGCTCGCGATGGTTGGCTAATTAACACCATTCGCACGACATTTCCAAAATACGATTTCCCTGCTATGTATTTTCTTGTTTCAAGGACTGCAGCAGTTAGTTCTGCAATATTCAGCGAAACTGATTTCTCCATAGTAAATGAGTATCCTTTTTCAGGTACAGAGCAGGAGTTTTTTGAGAAGCGTTTTGCTATGGATAATATTTGCGATGTACATAGTGTAATTGAACACTCGGCAAAGAAGCGTGAGAATTACATGAAGTATATAGAGAGCCTTAATATTTCAGCAAACTCCAAAGTTGGCTTTATGGACTTGGTTTCCAGTGGTACTTGCCTTAAATTCTTGCGTAAGTTTTTACCCTATGATATGCAAGGGTTGTATCTATCATCCATTGAGGATTCCAGCAACCACGATGCCAATGATCTGTTCCTCTATAGTGAAACAGCGAATTGTAACATCTTGAAGTATTATCTATTGCTTGAAGAAGTGCTTTCATCGTCAAAGTCGACATTAAAGTGCTTTGATGAAGCAGGTAATCCTATTAACTTTGCGGAAAAGCGTACGAACGAACAATTGTGTGATTTGAGGAATTTGCAGAAAAATATAGTGGAGTATGGTAAACGGACGGTAGATATCGATTTTTCCAATGTTGATTTGGGGTTATGCGATATGATATTAGGTATGGCTAGTACAGAACCACACTTTATAGAAGATGAGTTTTGCGGAAGGTAATCAACATGGACATGGATTTTCATGTCGGATAATTCAAAGGCAGCGGGCTGAGGTTTGCGATAGGGAGGCCTGTCTTGTTTGAGCCCAGAGGGCGAGTTTGACAGGCCTTCACAGCACATTCTCAGCCTGTCGCCGATCCCAGCTTGCACAGGCGGCATATTTTCATGAGCCAAGAACATAATGAAACATAACATTCAATCACTTAAGGAATAATAAGTCGTAGGCTCAACCTCAACTGCATTGTTAAATCAAATGACTAGAAAGCAGGAAGAACCTATGAAGAGATATCAACAACGAAAGATGCTAATGCTTGTTCAGACTATAAAACAAGCACAGTCTGCAGGTCTGTATGCTGACTGTGAGATAGGTATGCAAAGCATTTCTGAATTCATTAAAAAAAACAAAGGTGAAAAAAATATAACCCTTGAATTGATTGATGAATACTGCCAAATGTTGCTTAAGATTCGTAATAGGGAAATCGATGGGGATTTGTTATCAGCCCATTTACTTAAAATAGAAGATAGCATTAAACTTGAATTTAAGCCAGATAAAATTGAGATTGCTTTTTTCCCGTACAAGTCTAGCATGTTTGACTCACTTGAGAGCGTGTACCTTGCCGCAGCTGAAGACCCTGACTGCGATGCCTATGTTGTGCCGATACCATATTTTGAATTAAACCCAGATGGTACTTTAGGCAAAGAGTGTTTAGATGGCTTGTATCCCGATTATATCCCCATTGTTGATTGGCGAAAATATGATCTAGCAGAACGTCACCCAGATATAATTTTCATACATTACGCTTACGATCATATGGTTAACAACGCTAGTATCCATCCAAGTTTCTACAGTAAACGCTTGAGTTTGTCTTGTGAGTTATTAGTGTATATTCCGTATTTTATTACTGGCGAAAGCATTGTGGACGATACATACATCTTTCTGCCAGGGATATTAAATGCTCATAAAGTGATTCTTCAGTCTGAAGGGGTGCGAGAACGTTATATAGATGACTATAAAAAGGCTGACGAGTTGTATGGCTGGAACGGGCATTATGGTAATGCTGAGGAAAAATTCATAGCACTTGGCTCACCAAAACTTGATAAGGTTTTAAGCACCAGACAGGATGACTGTAAACTGCCTGACGAATGGTTGCATTTATTGAAAAAGCCTGATGGTACGAACAAGAAATCAATCCTATATAACACGCATATGCTTACGTTGAGTAACATGGGTGAGATTTATTTTAAAAAAATGCGCCAGGTTTTTGATGTGATGCGCAACCAAGATGATGTAATACTTTGGTGGCGTCCACACCCAAACACCGAACTTAATCTCAGAACAAAACATCCTAAATTATTTGCTGAATACAAAGCACTCGTTGCTGACTACAAACAAAATAAATTAGGGATATTTGACGATAGCTCTGACTTACACAGGGCTATTGCCATAAGTGATGCTTATTATGGAGATGGTTCAAGTGTAGCACAACTCTTCAGTATGACTGGTAAACCTGTGTTGTTTCAAGATTGTTATGAGTTTCATACTAAATGTTACGATTTTTCACCTGTTATAGTAGACTTTATTGTACAGGACAAAACTATGTGGTTTATTTCCATTGGGATGAATTGTCTGTTTTCTATGGACTTGGAGACTAATAGTATTAAATTGGAAGTGTTTGTTCCAAGCGAATATTATTTTAGTACCTGGGGCTTTAATAAAATTCATTTGATCGAGGAGAATATCTATCTCATCCCATATTTATGTAATCACTTGATTAAATATTCTCTGACGGATAAGAAATTCAAATTAATTAAGCTAAACGAAAATATAAATGAGAAGTTCAATTTGTCTTTAAGAGTTGATACTAAAATATTTTTGTTTCCATTTCTCTATAATGCAATAGTAGAATTTAATAGCGAAAACTTTCGCTTAGACGAATACACAGATGTATTCGACCGCATGAAAAAAGATGGAGTCAGTAACTTTGGAAAGGGCGGAGTGGTTTATGGCAATCAAGTTTATATTCCATGCCGTGATAGCAATAAGGTTATAGAGTATAATACGGAAACTAATATGTATAAAGTTCATAGTGTTGGTGATGCAAAAAATACTTATTGGGAAATCAATAGAGTCGGGGAGCATTTATGGCTTATTCCCAATGAAGGCAATATCGTTAAATGGAACAAGAAAACAGGTGAAACCCTAGAATTAAATTACAAAAAACAGGGTTTCTCGTTTATTAATCATAATATTATACCATTTGCATCCTCTACCTTATTCGAAGAAAGCATTTTTTTGTTTCCATTTTACTCCAATCAAATTATAAAAATCAACTTAGAAACGGATGAAACAGAGGTTTTTTGTAACACTATTGAACGTGCGAAAAAACTTGGATTAACGGAAAAAATTATGAATAATGGATCAATAGGTAATTATCAATGTTCCAAAAAAGTTAACGATTTTATTTATGCCAGTTCATACGGTGAAAAAGCTCTCCACAAAATTAATCCCGCTACCGGTGAAATCGAAAATATAGCATTTAAATTTACTGAAGAGAGCCTAGAGTTAATAAATAGCATGTCTCTGTTTGGCCCTCAACATGAACAAGCACGCCTGTGGGTAAACCATGAGAACATAGTTATGAATCTGCAGCTATTTCTTAAGCGACTTGTAAACGATCCTATTTGCAAGACAACTCATGATGTAGACGAGTTATGTGGTGGCAAAATACTTAATTTCGTTAAACAAGAGGTGAATTTTGAAGTCACTTGATTTTAGCAAGTTCGAGAAAATCATTGTGTATGGTGCAGGTGTGGTTGGCTCATTATTTTTGAGTTTTTTGAAGGATAAAAATGTCAGCAGCAAGAACGTGATTGTATTTGACATGCGTTATAAGCAACCAGGTGATATACTAGGATACACCGTTAATTTTCCCAACTTTAAGGCTGACATCAACAAAAATAAGGCACTTGCTGTGATTGCACTAAATGCCAGCAAATCCCTTCTCATTGATGAGCTTTATGATAAGTTTCTAGCATCAGGGTATAAGAATATCAAAATCGCCGAAGAGGTAATGCGCTCTGTCCGAAATGCTAAAACAATATCCTTATGCAATTTTTATGCTACGTATAACTCAGAGTATCAAGATGCTGCGAGCTTTTCTGGCCAAAAATCATCAATAAAGCTTATTGCATACTATCTCCCCCAATTTCATGAGATACCAGAAAACAATAAATGGTGGGGTGAAGGCTTTACTGAATGGACTAATACAAAGAAGTCACAGCCCTTATATAAAGGGCATTACCAGCCAAGAGAGCCTCATGATGATATCGGTTATTATGATTTAAGCGACATGAACGTTATACGCAAACAAGCGAGTCTGGCTAAGAGGCATGGAATTTATGGCTGGGCAATATACTACTATTGGTTTTCAGGTAAAAAGTTTCTAACAACGCCAATAGAAATAATCTATCGCAACAAAGACATAGATATTAACTATTGCTTGTGTTGGTGCAATGAGAAATGGACTAAGATCTGGAAAGGCGACGAAACCGAGGTACTTGTAGAAAATAACTACTCGTCAGACGATCCATTGCACTTTATAGAGGACTTGTATAAATTCATGTTAGATGAACGCTATATAAGAATAGGAGGCAAGCCAGTAATATTGGTGTATCAAGCACAGACTATTCCCAATATAGCCAATGTGATATTAAAATGGCGTGAGCATGCAAGAACTCTGGGTATTGGCGAAATTTATGTTATATCTTCTATTCAACCGCTAACCTTGCAGGAGTTGGGGCTAGTTGGCTGTTTTGACGCAGAGGCAGAGTTTAATAATCTGTTTATGACTACGGATTGTGTGCAGTTGGTAGATGATAATGGAAACCAAGTTTCGAATGACCTATGCTATTATGACAGTTTTGTAAATAGATGTACGGAGGAAGAGGCTGGTGTAAATACTACACGAAGGTTTTTTTCTGTGACTTGTGGATTTGATAACACACCACGATATGGCAACCGAGCTACTATATGTGATGTTGGTTTTTCTTTGGAATCTTGGTATAAGCTTTGCAAACACAAGGTCGACAACTCTGTGGCGGCTGGCAATGAACTGTTATTTGTTTTTGCTTGGAACGAATGGGCAGAAAGTGCTTATCTTGAGCCGGACAAAAAATTTGGCTATGCAATGATAAATACACTTTCAAGAGCAGTGTTTACATGACTGTGCAAGCGGGGAGCGGCGACAGGCTGAGAATGCGCTGTGAATGCCTGTCAAACTCGCCCTCCGGGCTCAAACAAGACAGGTATCCCCATCGCAAATCTCAGCCCGTCGCCTTTGAAAATTGGTCGCTTGCGCTGCGCAGTATTTACTGGTGAGTAGGGGGGTTGATATGTTATACCATGATTTTCTTTCGCATACAGGTAATGAAGTTTCAAAGTGGCTTCATTATTTTCCTGTGTACGAGAGTTATTTTGCCAAATACGTTAATCAATCTGTTATATTTTTGGAAATAGGTGTTTCGAAGGGTGGTTCGCTGCAAATGTGGAGCCAATACTTTGGGCCTTTTGCGAAAATCATAGGTATTGATATCGAC
>Ga0123355_10016418_pt1 | contig 11667 bp, 5 predicted proteins | sample TergutEmb28metaG_3_FD_89872 | JGI IMG/M metagenome (GOLD analysis project Ga0123355, IMG submission 89872) | Embiratermes neotenicus P1 segment gut microbial communities from Petit-Saut dam, French Guiana - Emb289 P1 | ecosystem: Host-associated > Arthropoda: Insects > Digestive system > Gut ...
CAGTATTGAGCACACGTTGCTTCAATACTGAGTGCACTGTACTTCAGTACTGAGCACACGTTGCTTCAATACTGAGTGCACTGTGCTTCAGTATTGAGCACACGTTGCTTCAATATTGAGTGCACAGTACTTCAGTATTGAGCACACGTTGCTTTAATATTGAGTGCACTGTACTTCAGTATTGAGCACACGTTGCTTCAATACTGAGTGCACTGTACTTCAGTATTGAGCACACGTTGCTTCAATATTGAGTGCACTGTACTTCAGTATTGAGCACACGTTGCTTCAATACTGAGTGCACTGTACTTCACATATTTCTTTGTGACTTTACAGACCTAATTTTTTTTATCGCATATGAGTACGTCATTGCATTAGAGTTCACTTCTTTAGAGTCAGAAAGCGTTGCTCATTGCGTGACTTTTGGTACTATCATTTAATCATAAATTCTCTTTTTACTTTTCTCCCAGTATTGTAGATAACTAGAATATTGGGGAAAAAATGTTTGAAATAAATTTGTCGATTTGAAAGAAATATGTACTTAAAATGCATTGATAAGTGTGGCAGTTGGCTGAGATGTCTGTTGTCAATGGATGTCCTCCATAAAATTTTGACTGGTGCCTGTTATGGGGCCCGGATAGCCCAGTTGGTATAGTTACTTGGACACTGGTTAGACGATTCGGGGTTCGCATAGCGGCAACAGATTTATCTCTTCTCCAAAATGTCCAGACCGGCTCTGAGCCACAACCAACCTGTTAAATGTGCAGCGGGGACTACTTCCTCTCTGTTAAAGTGGCCGGAGCGTGAATGTAACTCACCTCAATCTAATTCCGAGTTAAGAATGAGAACAGCTGTATATTTATCCACCTTATTTGCTTTTACGATGTGTTGGGGGGCAGTTTTACCTACATTTTTGGACTTGACCTTAATGTTCCTCAAGCATCGATTATGTTGGATGGGAACTGAACAAAACAACGAAACTAAATTCGGCTAACGGCTTATACTCCTGCTGTAGACCCTCAACAACGAATTCATTCACGATCTCTTGTGTAATTTGAGGGTTGCATATTTTCCGTTGATTTCGAACGCACCGTACAAAATAGGGTACCAACAATCTAATTGTTGACCCCGATAATAATGTTTATGTAATTTCAGTTGCGCATTTTCCGTTGACTTCGAACACACCGTACTAACAAATTAACTGTTGGGTCCGATACTAATGATGTTTTTTTTAAAACAGGTTGCAGCCTGTCGGACCGGTATGCAGGTCAGGTGCGCCGTTGTCACCACATCCTCTCATGTCTATGGAACGTAATCCCCCGTGTCCACAGCTGTTGCAACTGCTATAACGTTACATTCTGCTCCCTACTGTCAGTTTCAGTAATGTTAGATTCTTTAAACTGGTTGGTGGAAGCAAGGCTAGTTCTGAAATTCCACTCCGCTCTCGATGGTTGTTAGAGCGAATCTCCCAGGCGAGCTGCGGTCGATTACAGTAGCTTCACGTTCAGAGGTTCTGCTCTGCGACTGACAAAACATTTGTACTGTAGGCTGGAGCGCGAAGCAGTTTCTGCTAAGTGTGTCATTTAAATAAGCTGTCAATTGCCTAGACTATTTGGCGTCGGTTACACATGAATGGACGAGCATGGAGTTTGTGTTGAATGACACTGCGAGGGGAAAGTCGAAGTGCTGGGTGAAGGACCTGTCCCCCTGCTCTTTGCCAACTAGAAATCTCACATGAACTGATCTGGAAATGAACCCGAGCTTCCACTGTGAGAGACTGTCGACCAACCGCCTGCTCCGTGGCAGGGCCGTGAACCACAGTTAAAAACTTTAAAAATTTTTTCCCGGCAAGAGATTTGGATATAAAAAGAATGCAGAAGGGCAGCTGAAGAAGCTCAGTCGGTGTACTGATCAGGCCACAGGCTCGCGACCAAGCAATCTAAATTCGAGTCCCACCAGAGCAGAATTGTTTATCCCCAGTGTCCAGACGGGCCATATGGTCCATCCACACTCTCCACTGGGCGCCGAGGGTGCTTTCTGTGGAGCTGAAGCTGGGCTGCTTCTAGTGTCGAGACTAAAAATGCACGGCTCTATACCCGTATTGCTCCATTCGCTTTCACGGCGTGGTGCTGATATTAGCGCAGGGTTATCTTTTTTTTAATCGTGAGATTCTATAGGGTAGTGGAACTAGGAATTTGTCTACAGGTCGAATGTTTCTACTAGGACCACGGAACTAAAGAAATTGAGAATTTTGGATATGGATTGGATGGAACAAGCGGAAAATGCGTAAAGGTTTTTGGTCGGTAATCAAGTTAGAAACAGGAGTTTGGTAGTCCTAAGGATATCTAATTGGCTGCCATCCATCTAAATTGTGCATGAAAGTTTAGTTTTTAACTTAGACATAACACACTTTAATTATCAACCAACAAATGCACTTACAAACAGGGTATTGTGGCAGCAGCTGCCACAACACCCTGTTAATGTAAAGGAATTATTTTGTGAATGTTTTTAAAATGACTTTAGCAAGGAATAACGTAGCTCCCTGAGGATGATCTTAAGATCAAAACAAGTCGGAGCGATTTTAAGTGTTTTAATGTGAAATTTTATGTAAGTGCATTTGTTGGTTGACAATTAAAATAATTCTACGAAATGCACGGTGCAACAATAAAGATAGAAATAACACCGCCCGTCTCCATTAGGAACGCCAATCAATTAACGCTGTTTGGGAAATTATTGATATTTGTGAAGAGAATTATACGAAACATCACAAATATGCTTTGTGACAAAAAAACAGAGCTTTCAGATTTTACACCCAGCGGTAGGCCTGCACTGGCCTTGCAGTGGTCATTGGAGTCGTTAGTTCCTTGCATTATATGGCATAATTCCTGTCCCGGTGGCCTTGTGGTCTACGACGTAGGTCTGCACTCTCTTGGTTGCTGAGATCTTGCTTTCGAATCCCGTCTGTTGTGTTTGTTGTGGGTTGTGTAGGTAGCAGCCTCTGCAATGAGCTGATCACTCGTTCAGAGGAGGCCTACCTAGTGTGTGTGATACAGAAAATTCAAACAACGAGACGGTCTAGGCCAGATTTGGGCTCTTGAACCATAAAAATATGGCCAGAAGGGGGTAATGAAGTGGTTCTGTAGATGTGTATGGTTTTGATTTCTCTGTTATTTTCTTTTCAGATCGATCCAAAAGTTGCCTTCCCTAGGAGAGCGCATCCAAAGGTAAGCACACATTAAACTACTTTTGGTTACATTTTGCTGCGCGTTTATGGCAATAGGAGCTAGCTGTCGAAGTGTTTTCCATTCTCTGCTGTTTATGTTGCTACCAACACGTCCGCTTGTCCACGCACTTTCCTTGTTCTTTAACTCTCGGTCCCCTTGCAACCCCAGTAGTAAACAAATTCAAGAAGAGAGCATATGCGCTATCTGTCCAGTGGACTCAGTTCAAGTTGCATAGAATAACGTGGCATTTTATCTGGCGTTTTAGACGTACCGGGTACGTGGCTTAGCGTACTTCACCGAGTGCTTCCAGTCCTGATTGGTTCAGCTTATATAACCGGATAATCATTATAATTCTCATCCGCGTATGTTTTACAGTTTGTTTTATGTAACTTCCAATAGCAAAACCGAAAATGTAAGTTTGTTCCCCGGGTATCTGCATTCGTGATACCGTTGACGTAATTAGTATAAGGACTTGACTACCGGCTGGACGGTTCGGGGTTCGAATGCAGGTGGGTGTAAGAGATGTTTTTCTCTTTTCCTAAACGTCCAGCCCGGCCCAGTGACTCACACTGCTTCTCATTCGATGGGTACCGGTGTTTTTTTTTTTCGGGAGTATGACCACCGGAGCTTGAAGTTAGCCATTCACCTCCGTCTAATGCCGAGGTTAAGAATGACTGGAGGTATAACTGTACTCTTCCTGTGTACCTTCATGGCCTTGACAGGACAGCTTTACCTTCTGTCTGTGAGGCGACTCGATGGACCACTGTCAGTACTTGTGTCTTCTACCCGATTTGGTACCTCTTGATGCTACCATCATGGTGCATTACGTTCTTGAATGCAACTGCCTAATTGTCGCAATATCTCGACAACAGTCAAAAATCTGCACTAATAATTGTCCAACGAGATGCAACACAAAGCAGTCTATTTATTATTCTGCAAGTTCATTCTACATGTTTCGGGTGTCAAACACACCCATCATCAGGAGTACACAAAACTGTAACTACAGCCTCAGGTACTGTGCAGCTACCTCCCTCCAACGTGGCCACGTTGGAGGGAGGTAGCTGCACAAAAAAATGTGACCAGTTCCGGAGGCTGTAGTTACAGTTTTGTGTACTTCTGATGATGGCTGCGTTTGACACCCGAAACGTGTAGAGTGAACTTGCAGAATAATAATTAGAATGTTTTGCTTAGCATCTCGTTAGACGTTTATTAATATAGATCAGCGATGCACGGAAACGTAAACATAAAAGTCAAAAACCTGTCCCGTGAGTGCTGTGCTGTTTTGCGCACTTTGATATGCGTCTCAGTATGATATGTCTTATCAAACTCTCTGGCAGCAGAACCCGATGATTCAAACACCGTCAATATGAATGCCTGCCAGTAGACAGAAACCTGAAACACCCTTCTTTGCTAACGCCAATCCCTGTATCCCCCCCCCATAAGATTGCTGAAGACCATCCTCTTGTTTATTTCTCTCTTGCACATGGCGTGCGTCCTACTGACTTCCTGGTCAAGTTTCTGTGAATGTTTAATTTTTCTGCGTCCGATTTATATCCCCTATCTTGCTTGCCCTCCTTAACTTCCCTAATAATACTGATACCACCTAACTGGTATAAATCACGAACTTCTTGATTATGCGCCGTGCTAAATTGCCTACATAACTGTCAGGTAGGGAGTTCATGTTGCGGAAGACTTCAGTAATTTCAACGTCGTTAAATAATCACCGTCTGTTCGCATATCCAAAGACACGTGGAGTTACTCGATTTTGTGGTGACAGTGTTTTAACATATATATGTATATTTGTGCCATACATAGTATGGTTTTAAAATCAAGTGTGCGCAGTTCTGTTTCTTGGGATATGGAAATGATAATATGACGCCGTAGCACGAATTGATGGGCAGACGCTTCAGCTGGAAACTCTCGTGCAAGGAAGTTTAAGACATACAAAAGATTTTGGGGAATTCTGGAAGGTCTTTAGATTGATTTTTGTACATGTTACAGCAAATCTTGTCCTCTTTTATGGGTCCGAAGTTTCCCATACGCCATTTTTTGTTTGTAGGTCTCCCGCTATTGCTGCGTTTTGCTGCTTTGAACTTTCAGTTGTCTAAGTCCTGTACATCACTGTACTGCTTGCCTTTCAGCTTGGCTCCTGGATGACTGATTGTGGCGGCTAGCTAACCAGCAATGTACCTGTGTAACGAACAAACTGTGTAAGAGTGTAATCAGCACGCTGGATCTAGTGCTGCATTACCTCAAATAACAAAATTTTGCCGTCAAATTATTTCTGAGCCAGTTTAATTAAGTTCATGCCTTTGGAATGTGTTCCTGCGCCGTCCGCTTTAATCATCTTCTCCGGCCTCCTTTGCGATCTTCCAAATGGCGGCCTTTCAGAATGGTGTCATTTGTGGATTATTGTATATTTTTCTGTTTATTCCTAAGAACTGATTGTCTGTTTTGCAGTCATTGATTTCAATACCCTGGCAATCATATGTATATGAGCCAGGTAATTCAGTCAGTGTAGTGACTAGGATACAGATTTGACTACCGGATGTCGGTCGTTTAGACGCCGGGCGTGATGCTAAATACTGAGGAGGGGGGCATGTTGGTAAGCAATGAGATGCCTGGGCGTGATGATAATTACAAACCTCCATTTCGAGGCGAAGGGTAATCTAAATTTATAACTTTAGCCGTCCTAGGTCTAGATACGTTTTAGAACATTTGCATTGTATACGCATACTTGGGGTACAAGTGAGCAATTAACGTGCATTCTGATACACACACGCTGTCACACGCGCAAGTTATATAAACATATAGCCCACACATACGTACACAGAGGCATGTGTATACACACACACACACACACACACACGTACGCACACAGTAACACATGTAGTAGCGCATTAGTTAATGAACAATTCTGAAATGCATTCACATCTTCTGTGTACTGGAATTGGTGTACGTACACATGCTTTGCATCGTCATTCATAATGTCAACGTTTAAGCCTTCAGTGCTGAACGGGTTGATCGCTTCACCGTGGTTTTGGGTGTCCGGTGGGTGCAGTGTGTTATTTGAGTATACAGTGTGGCCTGTTATTTAAATTACACATTCTTAATTTCTTTATAATTATTGTATTACTAATCTAGTCTTTCAATATATCCTTCGCTTGTCACGGTGGCCTCGCGCTGTTGAGACTCTAACGCTTGGAGCGTGGGTTCGAAAACGACTGCCTGCATGAAAGAATATCTAGAGTGCTTCTGAATTTGTGCTGTTGCGTCTGGTCAGTTACCTGTACAGGGGGTCCTTCCAACTGTTTGTAGGCTATATAGTTCGTTGCTGATGTCCGAGCACTGTAATGTTTGACTTCATATGTCGCTAGCATCTCTTCATCTAAGGGTGCTATAACTTTGCAAACCTTGCCCATCCTGGTCTGTAGTTGTGATTTAAGCCGCAGAGTAATCGAAAGGTTAATTCTGCATTGTGACAGCCCAGCGGGGTTGAAGAAAATGGCATTGACGGATGTACGTGGGCCACATATCTGAGAAATTCCATCTCTGCTGTTTATACTCTTCGATGTTCTTATATTGATTTCAGACTAAACAATTAATGCTCATGACGGAACTTCCTTTGACTTATTTCCAGAGTTTCAGTCGTATTCGTATATTTTGACACAAAAGAAATGCGGTATTTTCTGACTTGAATGACATGAAAATTTGTGCCTATGTATCGTGTGCCGTACGCCTTGATGGACCGCATTTTGTTTCATTTGTAGGTTCTAAGCATCAGAACAAAGTGGAAGCACTTAAATGAGAGAATTAGAGAGAATGCAACGAGGCTATAGTTACATCTGCTGTAAGAAGAAGAACGGGAGGTAAATTGGAACATTTAGAAGAAGAGCGACGTTTCTTAGTGTCTTGGTTACTGCAATGATCTGCCGACGACATGGATGGAGAGACAGCCTCGATGTGTGTACATTTATAGATCTGTGTCTTCCTTTGCAGATGTTAGCAAGTTACACTCCATTCGGCTACCCTGCCCGCAGTCACTGTTACGTCAAGCTGCTCGTCACTGTCCGTTTTTATTTTCTTTTTCCCGAACGAAAAGTTAAATTTAATCGAAAAAAAAAATGTCTCAGTATGGAGCTTTGTTCTGAAGTCATTCAATGTCCTTTCTTGATCGGATCCGCTTTTTAAAATAAATTTTAATATCATCTTCTTATAATCGTCTCAGCCACAAGGGAGCACGATCCTGAAATACTTGGGTATATTTTCTTTCTTTGCAACCACATGACATTTGTATAATGTAGCCTCATTTCTGTCTGTGTCAGTTGACTGTTTGAATCACATTTTCTGATTAAATTTGTTACCTTCTGCTAACTGACCATTGTGTCAGCAACGTGCAACGTAAGCCTAAAAATTATCAAGTTCCTCTTGTTATATTTTAAATGTTCCTCGTAATATATTTGAAATTCCCGACTTGCTTTATCTCTTTTATGTTAAGTTGCTTTATGTAACTTCGTAATCCGTTGTCTCTAACGTTTGCCTATCCTTTATTATTATTACTACTATTACTAGTACTACTTACTCACACACTTACTTACATGCATACTTACCTATTTACCTACCTACCTACCTGCCTACCTATCTACTTACCTCTTTACCTATTTACTTACTTACTTACCTACTTATTATTTACTTACTTGCTTACTTACTGCAATTGAGTTTTCACCCGGTGGCAGTAGTCCTTACACTAGTACGGACAAAACAAAAATATAAATTACATAAACGAAACAATACAAAAACACAATACACACAATGTACAACACTGTAAATATATGTACACATATTACCAAAACAACCACGTAATTGTCAAAGCGCCCACACATTACAAAACACACACGTACAAACACCCACGCGACACACACAACATTCGTGTCTCTGAACCACACAAAAAACACTATAATTTTTACTCATATTAGTATTTATGTAGGTGCGTGGCGTGTCATGGAGGGCAGACTGGTTAACGGTCGTTTATGTAGGCAGTTTTTCAACACGTGATGCGATGTGGTCACGTGGATAGGAGAAATGTGGAATTCGTTTTGTCTGTTCAAAGTGTAACTCAAAAGATTCAAGAATCGTTGTGCCTTCATCTTCAGGCTGACGTTCAAATCTCGTACAGTGCAAAACTTAAATGGATATGAAGGGGGAAGTTGTGGGCTAGATGATTGGCATCACTGTGGTGGTGTTGGTGGCTAGAGGCCTCTGTGGTTCGGAACGTGGGTTATGTGAAGCCGTCAAATATTTACACGCAAACTCGTCCTTCTTCCGCACTCGGTTCTGCCGTCAATTATTAATTCCTCAATTACCGGTTGCATTGAAGCAAGGTGCGTCCCTAGTGCGCAGAACAGAATGAAAAGAAAGCGAGATGAAGAAGTGCTTTGATGTGTGAAAAGAAAGTACGGTGATATCATGAGAAAGCCTGCTTGTTCTCTGAGTAAACGTAACGCCTCTACTGCCGGAGTATACCTTATACATAATGTAAGAACGGCGCTTACTCTTAAATTCTCTTGGGAACTTTTACGTTTCTGCGCATATTTTACTGCATGCCGTAGTCAAGTGGTTAGCACACTGTGCTGTGTATTTCGGATGCCCTGGGCTCGAACTCGTCCTCAGGCTGATATAATGCGGTGTAGATCATATCGTACGAACCAGTAAATTTATAAAGGTTGTATGTCAATTATGGGGCACGCGTTGGCGCAGTTGGCTGAGGCATTGCCCTACAAGCCGGAAGGTTGCGGGTTCGATTCCCGATGGTGTCACTGGAATTTTTCAGTGACATAATCCTTCCGGCCGCACTATGTTCCTGGGGTTGACTCAGCATCTAACAGAAATGAGTGCCAGGAATATTTCCTGGGGGGTAAAGGTTGCCGGTGCATAGGGCTGGCAACATTGCCACCTTCATGTGCCGACTGTCTTGAAATCTGGGAGCCTTAACCTCCTGGAACACTCAGGGCCTCTCCAGGCCTGTAAGGGGATTGCTTTGCCTTTTACTTCAATTATGTTATGATATGGAACCTACAGAATTCTTTTTCCTAATGTAGTTTAGTGACGCTATATGGTTCCATCTTCTTTGTCATTCTGGGCCCTTCTGGGAACCACAGCTTCTGTTCGAATACCATTCTTCTCAAAGGGCACAAGTTTAAGCTACAGGATCTTCCGAAACGTTGGTACGTCTTTCCCAACCTACGCTACGTCGTATGTAACAGGGAAGTACAGGAAGCTGCATAATGAGGAAATGAATGATTTGTACTGCTCACCCAATATTGTTCGGGTGACCAATCGAGAAGAAGAAGATGGGCGGAGCATGTAACACTAATGGGGGAGAGGAGTGGCCTATACATGGTTTTGGTGGGGAAACCTGAGGAGAAGAGGTCACTTGGGTGACCCAGACGTAGATGGGAGGATAATATTAAGATGGATCCTCAGGAAGTAGGATGTGGGGGTTTGGACTGGATCGAGCTATCTCAGGATAGGGGCAGGTGGCGGGCACTTGTGAATGCCGTAATAAACCTTCGGATACCGTAAAATATGGGGAATTGCTTGAATAGCTGAAGACCGGTTAGCTTCTCAAGAAGGACTTTACTCCATGGAGTAAGTAAGTAAGTAAATACGCTAAGTCGCATGCCTGAAGTCCACGACGCTAATATGAACTTTCGTGCGAAGCTCTGTCCTTGATTTTTTTTAATTAAATTTAATACGACGTTAATATTTGTATGATTTGGGGGTTCGCAGTGACGCTTGTAGTGACGTAACCTTTTGTCTCCTTTACAAAGGTAATCGGCGAAACGCTTCATATTGTGTATGTTCCGCGTGAGCGATAAACACACAACAAGGTTATATGGCGCATATAATGAACAAGAAACACTCCTACGTGTTTCAGGTGTTGTCTTTGGCCATCTTCAGGGAGTGTCGCTGCTGAAAGACACATATAGCGTCATTGTGCCTCCACATTGAGTTCCTTCATGGTGTAAACGTATATTGACAATATAGGATTTACCACTCGGTTTCATTCGAAGAGATTTTTACTACTCCATAACATGTTGGTGAAGAACATTTTAGAAACTGTCTTATTATAGAATCTTAACACAATTTTTGTATAACACTATACATATATGTTTTAATGGTCTGCTGCCAGTATATGTTTTACTCTTCACACGTAATAAAGCTATATAGCAACGCTGTATACGTCTTTGAACAGCGATACTTCCTGAAGAGGGTTAGAGACAGTAATCGAAACATGTAGGAGTGCTTTCGGTTCTTGATTTGTGTTGTTGATTATAAACTTGTTCTGTGATAAGTAAGATGTGTTTGGAAAGCTTTCGATATGTAGGTAGATGGTGAAGTCAGATGAATGATTGAGGGGTCACACAAGTTGTAGGGGTTAGTTTATTCTGCTTTCTGACGTGAATGAAACGTCGGTCTGGACGTGTTCGAACAGTGCGTCCACACCGATACTTCTCCGTTCTGAGGGGACCCGGGAATGTTTCTTCAAGGGTATAGCGGCCAGCATCGTGACGCCGACCATTCGGGTGCATCTAATGTCGAGGTTAAGAATGAGTGGATGTTTACCTCCACTCCACTTGTCAGGCCAGCCTTACTCATTTCAGTGTAGGGATAACGTGTGTAAACGCCTTTCCACTAACGATATGTCAGCACGCTCTAAACACGTTCCGCGTCTCACTTCGGCCACTTCTGTATGTCCCAAATTAAACGTTCTGCAGCACGAAATGAGGGGTGGAGGGGGCGAAATTTCTTCATTTTCTGCCACGACGTCTGATGGCTACGATGGCTGATTTTAAAGGTAGCGGAATGTGTACTTTGAAACCTCAAACTTGGCGTTGCAGTGTGAGCCGTACCGCAGCGCTTCTGATAACTTCGTACTTCCCATACTCTTATGGTTCCAGAATTTAGGAATGCCCAACTGCTTTTAAGCCGGGTCGTTACTACTGCTAGCACGTGATTTGAATTCCAATAAGATGGCACGACATGAATTAACCGGCGACCCCATTGGTGTATATCGTGTGCACGTACATTGTGCACTGGTTCTGCGTATTGTTGTAACTATCAATGTGGATTAAGAGACCAACTGGATGTCACTTAGTAATATATTTATTTCTCCTTTATAGTTTGCTCAACATGTTTCGGGCCACCTTGTGCCCATTTTCAGGAGCTGACGACTTAGTGGTATTTTTCAGGTGTGTTGCAGAGCCGTGGCTTTGTAGGCAGTCAGATCCTGATGGCTGCTTTTCTGTCCATTGGGAAGCACTTTCGGGCCACCTTGTGCCCATCTTCAGGAGCTGACGACTTAGTGGTATTTTTCAGGTGTGTTGCAGAGCCGTGGCTGTGTAGGCAGTCAGATCCTGATGGCTGCTTGTCTGTCCATTGGGAA
>Ga0123355_10016420_pt1 | contig 11667 bp, 11 predicted proteins | sample TergutEmb28metaG_3_FD_89872 | JGI IMG/M metagenome (GOLD analysis project Ga0123355, IMG submission 89872) | Embiratermes neotenicus P1 segment gut microbial communities from Petit-Saut dam, French Guiana - Emb289 P1 | ecosystem: Host-associated > Arthropoda: Insects > Digestive system > Gut ...
AGCGCCGAGGTTAAAGAAAGAGTAGAGCTATACCTCTACTCCCCCTCTGGGCTTTCGTGGCCTGTTCTAGGGTGTATTTTATATATATATATATATATACACACACACACACACATATATATATATAAAACGTCTGTACACCGATTTGCATATGTGTGTATATATATATATATATATATATATATACACACACACACACACTCCTACGTGTGTGTGTGTGTGTGTGTACAGACTGTTTTGCAAAATGTGTGCCAAACTTGAGGATTTTATTTTATGGGTCTTTCAAGTGAAAAAATGCACTATCACCACCATATGCCAGTTTATCAACCGTTACACCGCTACGAGCATTTTAACGTTTCACTGTGCCAAACTGTACGATGTCAGTTAACAGTGATCCACCTTCACGAATATTCCCAACTCTGGCACAGACCACGCCCTCGTACCCACACTACTCCATCCTATACATATGACTAGCAGTTCAGTTTAACAGCGTGCCTGGCGCAAGGCTGTGTAGCCGTCTTCGTGTCATTCAGTGTTGCTGTGTTTGTATCATGAAGTTCCCTGGGGCAAATGCAAAACATCCAGATATGCAATTTAGCGTATGGATACTGCAACGGCCATGCCAGAGCAGCAGATGACGAATAATCAGTAGTTTCCGAATCAAAGAACTCCAGGTATACTCGTTGGTATTTGTGACGGTTACTCTCTGTCAATGTCCAGCAACACGCTCTGCTGTGCGAGAAAACACATTTCGTACAGCATCCGAAGAACTTCTCGCCAAACCTCCGCCTCAATCAAAAGTGTAGCGTACTTTACATCTTATTGGCCTCTACCCTATCACGTTTAGCTTTCCAACTGCAAGATTATCCAACTTGTTTACGATTCTGCCAATGGATGACCGCACGTCATTTTCGCAAATTTATTTTATTTACTGACGAAGGGCGGGGCGCACAGTACAGTTAGTTGGGGCAACGAGGTACAATATTGGAGGTTCCGGGTTCGATTCCCGGCAAAGACGGTGGAAATTTTCAAATGACCAGTACCGTCTGCATGTATTTCTTGTTTCACCCATCCTAGCCGCATGCCAAACGCCGAAATCAGGAAGTCGTTTGAAGGGCGTCATTCGGTCATCGCAAACTGCCCTACGATGCTTCCATTCGTTGTACCCTCGTTCCTGCTTTTATGTAAAACCTAGACACAACTATGCATATGGCACCCTGCTTCTGTAATTCCTGCATAAATCTGCCAATCTGAAACACTTTTGTTTGCTTTATTGCCATATAAATTATGAACCAGATTCACTGAATCCATTATACCGCTTCTAGTGCAAACTTTATAGTTCATGGATCAGCAGCACCACTGAATTTATGATAGACACACGCGCGATTCTTGAAGTGTTCCAGCCGTCCGTCAGGAGCGACTGTTTACAGATATTGTCAACAAATTCATGGTGAACAGTGCTGCCACCGCGAGGCCTTCTATAGAACTATCTAACTTCAGTTCAGCACTTCCGTTTTCTTTCGGAGTGTTTGTAGCCGCTATATCTGAGCACATATGGCCTACTTTCACTATTGGATTTTTGAGGTGGTGACGGAGACAATGCAAGTTCCAAACCATTCCCATTCACTTACAGTATTCTTTCACGCATAATTTCACGCCATACAGTCTCTGTAGTGTGCACACAATAAAATCCAAGAACGATTCGTTTTGTTAAAGGAGACCTAAGCTGTTTCTACGCAACACTAACTTGCTTGGTTCACCATTCAGTCTTCGATACTTACCAGTTCGCACTTCATTTCGATCACGGGTCCCATTGTGCCGTCTCGTTCACCAGAAGGAACTTGACTGCAAATGTCTTGTAAAAGTCAGGCTGTTTTATCACTTCTGTCCAGCGAAGGTTTAGTTTGGTAAAACAAAGAAATGAAGAGGATAAATAAGCAGTTTAAAATAATTTGAAACCCCCTTTGTACGTAAGGAAGTGAAATCGCATCAATGGCACTCTCATTTAAAAAGATGTCCCTGTTGTATCATATACAGGCCACAACCCTTCATTAACTCTATCACACAGAGGAAAGAAACCAAGATATTCAGACACTTCATACTAGGTTCTTAAGTCTTAATTGGATCTAAGGAGAAGGCAGAGTCAGGCAGGGTCTGTAGACGCCACAAAGACATATGGGACAGTCTAGGTCTAACTCCCCTCATTCTTAACTTGGCACTAGATGGAGGTGAGTGATCAGCTTTGTATCCCGGCCGGCTTACCCCCCGGGTAAAGGCTTCGGATACCTTGCAGGGAACTGAACCACGATTCGGCGGTCGTCTAGCCCGTCGCCCAGTCAATACGACAGTAACAGGGATGTAGGAAGGCTTACATTACCGGCTAAGTCTACCCGCTGTGTTATACACTTTAGCGACATTAGGACGACAAAAACGCAGTATAAGCATGTACCCCGCACGGCGGGATTATATATGCGTGTTACGTTTTATTCGAAAAGTCTGAATGGGAGATACCACTTAGAAGACACGGGCTTAGATGGAACGACGGAATTAAAATGGAGCTTAAAGAAGGAGGATATGATGGATTGGAATGGATCCATGTGGCTCAGTATTTGGAACAGGGCCAGCGGCGGGGTCTTGGGAACAGGCTAATGAAACTTAGAATTAAACGTGTGTGTGTGTGTACCGCCGTGTTCATCACAAACCCCGTGTGGCCCGTTGCAAGTACTTCTTCATATTTTGTACACAGTGTTCGTAATACAGAGCAGATTATTCGCTATTATTTTCTTTTACCACGCAGTGGCTATTCTGAGCCCCGGAATTTCTACGGCACGTAGTATTTACACGTGCACAGCAGCTCTCACACGCACACTTCTGGCACGTTTGTATCTTCGCGGACCGTCTATTAAAATCCTGTCGTCCGTAAGCGTTCACTAATATAACAGCTCAAGAACCGCTGAACTCGTTCCACGCACTTTGATTCTGGGGAATTTCCCTAAAATCTGTCGACACATTCCAGTTTTGGTTACGATCGGACTATACTAACGGACAACTAATAAGAAGACTACATTCGTTACTGCATCACGTCGAGAAAGTGGCACTAGTACAGGATTTTCTCCAGGTACTTCTATTTTCCACTGTCAAGATCAGTCACTACATGCTCCATACGTCTTGTTCATTCACTTGGTACCAGCACTATATAACCTTAGCATTTGATGGCGTCGTGGAATGAAATACCCCTCCCCCCTCTTTACAATTAACTCCCGAAATATCTTTTGTTCAAAGACGCACATAAAAATATGGGGGGAAAATTATATCCAACAAATTTTTTTCCCCGCAGGTCGTACGGCTTACGACACTGTTAAAGGAGATGGACCGGACGTCGCAGAGTCTTAATGTATCATGACATATTCAAACTGGTACTGCGTTTAGCAATCAACAATGGCAGTCCGAATAGACACACAAGTATTATCGAATTCTGCCACTGCCGGCGACGATACAACAAAAACTTCTCCAGCTCAAATGCATAATTTTGTCCGCCGCTTGCCCCCAATAAACATGCAACTAAAATGTAACTTAAAATGTAACTTCACGTGGACCTGCAACCACTTTATTACTTTCTTGGTAATTAAACTAAACGGAGCGAAATTTCTAAACAAGTGTGAACGTATCTTAACGTTTTACGTTTATATCGAGACTTCGTCTCGCACGGTCTTCTCCGTCTCATCATTCTATACGCACCTCTCCTTTTGATATAAATTTCGCAACACATTTTGAGTTGCCAGTTGCTGTGTGCCCCACCCTACAGCCTCCCTTGGATTAATTCCGATATCGCCTCCGCGTGCCAAATGTACACCATCTTTACCAACAGCTCTCTTGGCCCACCTGGCTTGAAGGATTTCTACATTCAAGTTAGGCAATCTTAGTTCTGTTCATTTCACTGCAGTCCTCAACATATCCTTCTATACATACGGCAGCAGTTAAGAATAACGAGTATAATGAACGAATGAATGAATGTATGGAGTGAGAGAGTGATTGTACTAAGGAGTCTGTTCCGCAAGACGTCCAGACCCGATCGCTCTACACTCAACTAGCAACCCAGCGGCAACGGTGGTCACTGTCCTCGAGAGTAAAGCAGTCGGGGCGTGAAGCTGACCATTCTACCTGCACCCTGTGAGCAACTATACACTTGTTCCTCCCTCACATGTCTACAAGTCGCCGTACTGAATTAAGCGTGAGGAAAACCTAACATTTAATGTACCCTTTCCCCGAACATTTTGCATGTAAATGAAGGGGTATACAGCAAACAGCAGCAGATGAAACCACGAAGACTGCAACTGACCTGCACTGTATTTAACGACTTAGTTCCCACCTCACACAGAACAAACTGTTTTCATTACAAGTATGAACTAGCTTGTGCTGTTAGAGAACGAAACCCTTTTCGTTCTGAGAACCACAAGAAACACGGCAATGAGATTTAGGGGGAAAGTGCAAAGTTTTTTTTGTAATGTCGAACGCCGTGGTACGGTACATGCTGACAACTGAGCTCCAGAAGGTTAATACCACATCCATACAAACCACTGCCCCCTCTCCGTTTTTGAGAATCACCACAACTAATATACTCTGCAGGGACTGCGGTAGCACAGCGGTTAAGGCGCTGTGCTACAAACCGGAAGGTCGCTGGTTCGACCCCAACTGGTGTCATTGGAATTTTTCATTGACATAATCCTTCTGATCGCACTATGACCCTGGGTTCGACCCATCCTCTAACAGAAATGAGTACCAGGAGCATTTCCTGGGGACAAAAGCGGCCGGTGTAAGGCTTACCAGCATCCTGTGCCGGTGTAATGTAATCTGGGAACCTTAACTTCCTGGAACCCTCTGGACCACTCCAGGCCGGTAACAGGACTGCTTTACCTTTAATATACTCTGCAGCAGATAGGCCTAATATTTGTTAAGAATTCTATTATCAATGACACGAATTCACTTTACCACAACCGCTATGAGTTCGCGCAAATATTCTCAGAACTTCATCTGTTGTTATTCTCAATATTTATGGTCGCCCATTGACTACAATTCCCGCGGAAAATAAATGATGTAAAAGTTTATAATCTGTGGCAAACTTAAAGTTACACTATTCACATTAGCCGAGCACAATAGTTGTGTGAAGCACAGAGATAGCATCCATCAAGTTGCGTGCCATGTAGGCATGTCTGGAGGTGGTAAGAATTATTCCGCATTCTGGCTTTGGGTCATCGACCCAGTAAATGCTGAGTTGCAGTGCATTTCTAGAGGAAATATAAACATTTATTTCCACGCCTAAACTTGCTCACAAGCCTTGGCATGCCAATTAAAGAAGTAATTCCCAAACAGATTTCCACGGAAACATTTCATTTCCTTAACCCATTCCTAACAGTTGGAGAGACGCACTTCTCTAACAACTGTTTTCATTATGAAACCCAAAGTAACGAAGTAATTTTCTTCAATTTGTAACCGCGTGGACACCCACTACATTCCTAGTTAAAATACGAGACTTTCTGAATAAAATTTGTTATTATCGGGGGAAAAAGTGCCTCTCAACGTCAAATTATGTTAGTCCAAATTTTAGGTTTGTAAACAATACCCGTCGTCTTGGCCTTTCTTTAAAAATACCTTTGCGAAACTAAATTTCTTTCAGTCACAATGCACACGTAACGTTGGGAAAACTAATCACAGTGATCTGTTAGGGATGGCTAATCTAAATCACTGGAAACTGACTGAATAAAGAAAACGAATGTAAATATACTAGATGGGGACGGGGGCGGAAGATTTGGCTGGTAATGGATAAAGGGAAGAAGTGGCCTTAAATGTAAAGGTCTTGTAACGTCAAAATATATACCTATATGTGTAAAATAAATTGGTATACGCGGTGTTAACAATTTACAGACTTCTTATTTTACTATTTGGAACTCCTTGATAATAGTCCGGCTGGGCCGAAACATGTAAGAGATTCATTAGAGACAATCAGGGGATATATCCCAAAAAACGGTGCATTTTGTTGTGTTTTAATCCGTATATATCTTGTAAATCATTTATGTATAAAATTTTACCTATCACAGTGGCCACACGGTCTAAAGCGTGGGTCTTCGGTTGCTCGCTTGTTGGGATTGCGGGTTCGAATCCCGCCGGGACATGGTTGTCTCTTGTGAGTGCTGTCTGTTGTCGGGTACAGGTCTCTGCGTCGGGCTCATCACTCGTCTAGAGGATTCCTACCAAATTTGGTGTGTCTGCGTGTGATCGTTAAGCCTCGATTATGAGAAGTCTCTGGACCACTAGGAGCTGTTAAGCCAAGGGGGGTTTCTCCATGGCTCAAACTTTTACCACCATGATGAAAAATTAAAAAAAAAAAATGGTGAGTTGCCTAAGAGAGATGGTTGCAGGCAGTCCAGCGGAAGAAATGCCAAATGGCGCTGCAATAAAACTATGATATTGATTGATGAAGATAGGCTACAATCTCTCAATGGTTGGGCCAGAAAAGATCCTTTTTTTAGAACAGCTGCGAGCAGGAAGGTGGGGAATGGCATGAAGGGGATCATGCAAGATCGTGAAAGAAGACGACGAAGAAGAGAGAAGAAAAGTTGGCTTGCAAAGACTTCTGGCAGGCAGTCAGCCAGTCCGTGAGCCGACGCTGAGGCGACGCATTGCGTCCCGACGTATAATCTGCGTTACGTTCCTCGCAGAAGCTGTTAGCGCTTTTGTTTAACAACGCAACTCTTCCAGGACGTTTCTGTATTGTTACAGATAAGTGTTAATTGTGTGCTTTTTTACTCGAACACTAATATGTTTTGAACAAGTGCAGGGGATAACGTACCGGCAATCAAATTGTGCCAGCAACGCTTCAAGTCAGCACCTTTATATTGGAAGTGACGATCTTACACTGTGCCACATCCTCCATAAAGAGTACAATGAATTTTGAAACAAACTATAGTTGGCTATGAACAAAAACACCGATAATACCACTAGTCTGAAGTATTAAACAAATATTTATGTCACGGTAAAATTTAACACATGGAGGAATTCTACCACAAAGGAGAGTATCAGCACAGCTGTGAATTCTCTAAACTTGTGGGCGTTTACAAGTGCCAATTGTTCAGTCGCTAAGAGCACAGAACCTGGGTGAAATGTGAGAAAAGAGCGGTTTGAAGTAATCATATCTCTAATATGCCAACATTCACACAAGAAGTTCAATACCAAATGTCACTTTATGCACAACATTTCCAGTACTTTAGTACGCACCCACAATATTGTAGCATATACACCTGAATTATGATGTGCAAAGCAGCAAGACCTTGTAGCTGAAATTCAGCACTTTGTACCGCATTTCACTCTATGGAGAAAGACGACGATGTCAACATTGTGTCTCAGCAGGATCATTCAGAGTCGGAGAAAGTGGAACAGCCCACGACGCCGACGGAGATGGAAACTGAAGAGAATGAGCAACATCAGTCTCGGTCGTCTAGCATTCCCGCCGATCAGACCAAAGAAAATGTACAGGATACACAGCTAAAAACCTCGCGTCTTTCGGAAGACTCATTCGAATGTCCGGAAAGTGAATCTGCACGCAGAAAGTTAATAAGTGACGCCCTGCAACAGGAAGACGAGTTCCTAGAGTACCTCATGTCTCTTCCCGCTGCCTCTAGTGGAACGAAAGAAAAGCAACATAAGTCACAACAAAAGAACGTCCAGCCACAGTTAATAAGGTCCATATCTTCGTACAGCGGAAATGTATCATCAGGGGGAGGCGCTAAGGTAGGACTCGATCATTTAGATAACTTGTGTAAACTGATGGAACAACTCGGGGATCTGAGGGAACAAAACTCTAAGCTTCAGAGGCGCGTTCAGTACTTAGAGGACTTGAAAAATCTTCAACAAATGCACAAACAACTGCAAGTGGAAACACAAAGACGCGAATATCAAGAGGCTGCCTTTCTGCACACTCTACAGCAGCACCGACAGCTTTCGGCTAGAAGACACCAACACCGCCGAATTGTTGAAGAGATTTTTCCTAGTCCTAAACGCGTAGGATCTGAAGACAGCCTTACGAATGTACACGTTCCTGTTTCCGCCAACAAGCGTAACAGCAAGTGCAAGTCGATGACAAACAGTAAGTTTCGACAGTCGCTGTTACGTTACCAACAAAGAGAACGCAGCAGATCTGTTGGGACTGAAGAGATCAAACGAGAGAAGATGATGGACGAGAGGTGCGGCAACGAACTGCGTGTGGAAAACAAACAACAAACAAAACAGCAGGGGATACCTGTCGTCGGAATCGCGGGTGGCACCAAAGCCAAGGTGTCCAAGTGGACTAAAGTGAAAGAAGCATTTAAATGGGAGAAGGCGTCCGTAGTAATGTTACCGGAAGCCAAATCTCAGGACAGCGGTATTGGGGGAGGTGAAGATACGCGGTACCTGAGGGTGCCGTGCGGTGACAACTTGCTGAGTGTGAGCCCTGTGGATTCTGTTCTCAGTGGTCACTCGTCTTCAGCATGTTCCTCGGGGGGTCAGTCACCTGGCTACATAACGTGTCAACACCCCATCGCCGATTTCGCCCTGCCCCTCCCTCCCGCCTTATCATCATCTTCATCGTCTGAAGATCTCGATATCGAACTGAGCCTCGCAGATATTCTAGCTGATTATGGTAAGTTAGTATAAACAATGCCTGCTGAATTGTGTTGTAAAACAAACCGGAATGTTAGGAGCTAAGGCAGGACATTTTGTGAAAGATACAAAACAACATACAGCATAGTAAGGAACGAAGTAATTCTCTTCCACGTATCTTCTGATTGTTTCTTTACTGGACTTCCAAATGCTTGTTTATGAGAACAGGTTAAAACAGTGTTTCCAAAACTTTTTTTCTCGACCCCTTTTGGTTTCGAAAAATAAACACAGGACCTCACATCCGTGTTCACTTAAATATAGAGTGTCCGGAAGATAGGCATCCAAAATTAAAAATTTATGGCTTAGAACCGAGTTCAGATAGATACTTTTACATATCACTACCATACGTGACAACGCAGTACATACTTAACATTAATTAAAATTGTCGTCACTCGCTTCGCGGGTACAGGGGCTTTCTTAGTTAGATATCCTAACGATCACGAGAAATAAACACTTCGCCAGTTAAAGAGTTCCTCAATTATTTTTAACAAAACAGTATTCCTTTAATTAAAAAAATAAACTTCAAAGTAGCCATTACAGAAACGCATCCACGGATCCTCTGGAAACTGATCACGGCCCCCTTAAGTTCCGTGGAACACATTTTGAGGACCGCTGGGGTAAACCATGTGAAGGTGCCACTGATATGAAATCGGGATTTAATTTTTATTTATTTTCTAAGGGTCTTGGCAATGGCTGATAAACTACACTGACTCTAACATAATATCAGACATTACTAATTGTCTAAGGTGTATCTTATTCATACCGCGTTTGTGGTTCAGTGTAGGCCTACACAAGTAAAAGGCGATGTGCATAGATTCCACTTCAGAAACCAGACAATGTCCAACATAATGTTAGTATAAGACGGTAAACTGAATATCCTGCAGAGAAAATTCACTGTAATTCAACCAGTGCCTTCACAGCAAATATCGGTTACTGACATGAAAGAACTACGCGTCTTTCGCAAGACGCCATCTGTAACAATTGAGTCCAGAAAGTACAACAAACATACTGCTTTCCTGCGAAGTTACAATAGCTATGTAGCTGACAGCATCAGACTGCATTATTTCTATGTTCCATTTTCCATCACGCTCTCGTGTAAAACACAGAATGTGTAGAAAGGCGTGTCTTTCGTTATTGCATGTGGCAGACTCCATGTGTTTAGAATCGAATGCAGCTGCTGTCCACACCTATTTCTGGCTTCTGGTGACTGAAACGAGACTACTGGGCTCGTGGCTGGCCTGTCGATGTGCGGCCCTTCTCTGATTGTGTAGCGCTGGTGCAAAGTATACCCAAACATTAAACGACGTTGAATATGAGATAGGGGGAACCTGTGGCGTCGACACCACAGATTTATATATTAGGTTATAAACAAGTCTTGTTTTGACTACTTTATTACACGTTTCGAAAATACCTGGAATAATTTGTTGACGCTTTTTTTCGACGGAGCAACTCTTCTAGTTTCGACGGTGGTATTTCTTTGCTCGTACCGAGAATTACACGGTCAAAGTATTTCATTACCATTCCTGTCAATGCTACATCGCAACGAGGCACTATTACTTGGCTTCTGGACTGTAATGTTGCTTTAGGAATAACAGACGACGGACAAACTCCACACAAAGAGCAGATCTACCTTCTAACACTGTGTTTATAACATTCCACTCGTCACATTCGAATAATTCTTCGCTTTCCGTCGGAACACCAAAACATATCTTGCAGTTGCCGTGTATCTATTGTATTCCGCAGACTTCTTCAACCAGTCACTCGTAAAGAACCTTGAACACTCGGGTCTTCTCGGTTGCTCCGCCGAGGGGTAAAGCAAGGTAAAGGTAAAGCAGTCCCATTACAGGCCTGGACAGGCCTAGAGGGTTCCAGGAAGTAAAAGGTTCCAGATTTCGTGACAACGGCACAGGATGGTGGTAGGTTGTCAGCCTTATGCACCGGCCGCCTTTACCCCCAAGAAATACTCCTGGTACTCATTCATGTTAGAGGCTGAGTCGACCCCAGGGCCATAGTGCGATCGGAAGTATTTTATGTGAATGAAAAATCCACTGACACCATCTGGGACCGAAGTAGAGACTTTCCGAGCTCCGTCGAGGGGTAGGAACATTAATTCCCGACGTTGCCAAGGAATGTACCGCCTTAATATTTATGGGGTTTGAAGTCACAGAAGAATTAATTACCTAATTGATTAATAATCCTGCGACTCAGCTTAAAATCCCAGAAAACCTGAATCCTCAATATCAAGGCTGCAAAAATTTCGAACCTCGAAAAATTAGAACAATTCAGCACACCTTTCGACATACAAAACTTTGTGGTATCACACTCAATATTTCTAGCGTCGTATCTACCTCAAAAAATCGACAGTCGTGTTTGTATTATTATTTACAGCAACCGATTCAAATAAGACGATACTTTCTGTCATAGATATGTGTCGGGTGCCATGAAAACGACGAATACCGGCTATTCTTTACGAAACTCGCCTTTTCGAGACTAAAATTGAGGTTAGGGTACGGATTACAGAATTTCATTTCCCTGGTGAGCAGCGGTCTGGCGCGAAGTAAACTGCCTTCATTCCTCCGAGAATTAAAACAGCCATTAATAGATGTGAGACAAGATTAGCTCCTGGTTCCAGACTGGAACACTAACAGCGTCATCATCAGCCACCGCAGCGTCATTCAGTACTGAATACTTCACTTTGTATAGAAAAATAACTTGCATATGTCATAGTCTCAAAGTACAGAAGTAAATATTTTAAGCAAAAGTCAGTAAACTAATAAGGCCTAATAATATATTTAAGAATACTAATTATTATTATTATTATTATTATTATTACTCTAGTCAAATTATGATATTCATTCATTAGTATTCAGCCTTGAAGGCCGGGCTTGGCAGGAACCAGAGCCCAGTCATGTGACCGGTATGGCTCTGGCACACTGCATCCTGGGCAAGTTCTTGGGGGGTAGTTTGCCATTG
>Ga0123355_10016421_pt1 | contig 11667 bp, 5 predicted proteins | sample TergutEmb28metaG_3_FD_89872 | JGI IMG/M metagenome (GOLD analysis project Ga0123355, IMG submission 89872) | Embiratermes neotenicus P1 segment gut microbial communities from Petit-Saut dam, French Guiana - Emb289 P1 | ecosystem: Host-associated > Arthropoda: Insects > Digestive system > Gut ...
GAATTAGAAAGAAGAGAAATCATAGAGGGGGGGGGGGGGGGGGGGGGAGGATGCGCACACATTTAACATAACAACCCCCATTAAAAAAGAGTGGGTTGGGTTTAAGCTTCTCCCTACCCATCACTTTATGAGGGAGGAAATGGAATCGCTGTATTCCCAACCACCGTTGCAGGGACAACATATTATTGATTCCTTACAATTCCATTTCCTTCCTGATTGGTGGCTTTTTTGATAGGATCCTTCGAGTCTCGTCCAATCAGTTGTCAGTGGTACCTTCCGACGAAACACCTAAATCTCACGCCATTCTCACCCTTATCGTCTTGTCGGCATCGTATTCACCTAAAGCTCATTTTCGCTTGTAATATCAAACGTTTTGAGTTCCCACCGACTCGTTATCTCGTCCAACCAATCCTTGAATGGTGGAGAAGGTTCTGTGGTATTCTTGTCAATATAGTTTTAAGCATGGTTGACACTTGTATTTTCTGTGCAATTATCTTATTTACTAGCGGCTAGAGAAGGGGAAATGAAAGCGGGGGGTGAAGACGTGATGAAGGGCATGAAGATAAGAAGCAGAGATGTTACGTGGCGCAGAGTTGGTAAAAGGTAAGGGTGGAACAGTTGAATTATCGTAGTGGTGGTTTGTTCGCGCGACTCTGGGACTGGCCGGCGGATGTTCACTCACCGGACAGGGGTTGTTTCTAAGGGATGATGTGTTTAGTCGTTGGCTTGGCTGTGTACTACACGGACGCTATCTAGCAGAGACTGAAGGCGTGCAGAGATAGTAGACAGTCAGAGAGACGGACAGACAATTCTACACATTCTGTGGGTAGTGAAGTGTTTCAAGCAACCGATATACAAGTTACGGAGGAAAAAAGTTTTATACTGCTTCCGGTAAGTGACGTCACGTCACTTAGACACTCCGTACAGCGGAAATAAAATGACGCAACAAATCGCAGGCAAGAAATACTCAGCGAAGAAGGTCAGGCGTTATCTCCTTACCGTAACAAGTTCCTAAATCAAAACAAAATATTTATTATGCATATACGCTCTATACCAAAACATTGAATAGATTGTGGTGGTGTTGAAACATACCCAAAGTGACATTACGAAACTTATTATGAAAATTAGTTCAATATCATCAAAGGTGTTTGATTAATAGTAGTATGTATCATCAGAGTTCTTGTAATATAATCAACCTATATTTTCGGTGTTACAGTAACTTTGAATTAAAAGTTATCAGAAACATTGAAGGACATGTAAGCAAGACAAATGCTATTCTCGGTTACAAACACAGAATAAACGTACAAATGTCCGATTCTAGTAACTTAAACCCTTGTGGAATGATGTAGGCCTTCGTTTTGAATCTCTCGGTATTGTACTGTGTTTATCACCGTTAATTTAAAAATCGAGGAGACGAGATGAACAAACGTTATCGTGAGAGAATAATCACAAATACTGACAGTAAGCAATAAAAGGAAATGAATAATGAGTGAGCAACGAGAAATCGAAGTATCTGTTGTTAGCACCCCGGAAAACAGTCAGTGTTCATCAGCAATGGGATCACCAGGACCTTCACCACATCACCATATTACCACTTCAACAAGTACGACAGGCCCGATATCATTCCATCCAATCAGTCGGACATCATCTTCACCCCCATCAAGTCCCAGCAGGAAGTCCCCTTCAGGTCCCAGAGTTGGGTCACCGACATCTAACGTGCAAGCAAAAGCCGCTTCGCCTCTATATACATCGTTCTCAATATCCAGTATATTAAGCAGGACTGAACCGTCTAAGAAGTTCAATGCTTCTCTGGGTCACTTACAACAAACCCCGCCCCAACATCCGAGCGTCGTGGAAGCGGCTACTGCAACCCTGCATCCCTGCGCGGACACGGCCATGCTGTCCAGGTAAGAGTCCGCCCCTTACGAGGGGTTCTACGTGAAAGTCACGACGATATTGATAATTAATCTTTGTTTGGAACTAATGAGCACGAGTGCTACTGAACACGGGTATTGAGATGATCGACGACCCGCAAGTGACAACTCTGAAAGTTAAGAACAGAAAGAAAGGAGTAAAGAAATGTTGAGCAGATTAAATTTTGGGAATGTCTGCTGTCATTTATTTTTGACAAATATTCTTTCCTCCCTTTTTTTTTGGCTCAAAAGCTCAAAGCCTGAGAAAGAGACAAGACATTTAAGTGCAGAACTGACTTAAGGAGTTAACTGAGAAGGTTGCTGGTTCTGGGATATAACTTTGTGTACTTTTGTACGTAAGACGTCTCATCCGAAAATACACAATTATTCGTAGATTTAGGTGCTTGAGAAAAATGCTGTAAAAATACTTGAATATAAGCAAAAGGAAAAGACACGATGGGGAAAATTAAACGATGCGGAGTTTCATAATTTGAGTTACGCTTCTCAAAACTTTTTAGTTGGGAGGTTAAGTGCAGTTAATAGAGCAGTGCTTCAGTTCTAGTTGCCCTAGCATGTGGAAATAAGAAATGGGCTCAACATTTTAGTCAAAAACCTATAAGGAAGAGACCACAACTGGTTGTAGCCTACAGCCCTAAGACGAATTATAAAAAAGTGAAGCTTCAATTCGGATTCAAGGTTAATTGATGGAACGATAAAACCCCGAGTTACAAATGGGTACAGAATTGCTTCACCGTCTCAGTAACTATAATTTTTTCAAGAAAAAATTACCTATTAATCAGGGTTTTATTGGAAGAAAATTTTAAGGGTTAAACTTTTCTCCTCCTTCCCTGGAACGCTGGGGATGACGGTGGACAAGACTGCTCACAAGTTGCACTGCAAAATAAAAACCCTTTTGTCTATAATAGCTGATATTGTTAAAATAGCGCATTTTATTCGGGAACTTGTGTGATACTAACAGGCCTGCTCTTCACTTAAAAACGCCTTACAAACAAATGCAATACGATAGATGTTATTGCTGCTAGGACTAGGAAAAATTTTCGCAGGTTTGTTTTAACTTCCGCAATACAAAATGTGAAGCCACGCACCCTGGGTTTATGGCAGTGGATAATAATTTAAGAATTTCGGTAGAAATTCTTAAATTTTATGCTTCTGGTTTCTCTTCTTTGATAAATGAGGGACTTAATAATGATTTGCCAACAAAAATTACGAGTAATTGGCCATGAGATATGTGCAAAGGGAATGAGGTTATGTGCCTATTAGCTAAGAAAAAGGAACGGCGGTACGTTTAACCAAAAAGGGTTCAATTTCAAGCAAAAAATTTTCGTTTAAAAAATTTGAGCACCTTTCAAAAAAATTCACAAATCTTCTCATAACAAACATCAGTAATAACTTTAGGAATATAATTATTTATTGTGAGAAAATGATAGATTGACAAATAGTCTATGTTAAACAAATTCGCGTTATTTAACGTTAGAATAGGTGGTAGACCTATGTGCTTACGATTTACCTTGATGATTTACCATAACGTTAGATCTAAGAAAGTAAAGTGATCCCGTTACAGGCCCGGTGTGGCCCAGAGGGTGGGTAGAAGTATTGCTCTACTCTTCCATGACCGCGGCACTAGAAGGGGGTGAATGGTCAGCAGCACGCCCCGGCCGCGCTTTACCCCCGGGAAAGACCCGGTACCAATTTTACAGGAGGCTGGGTGGGCCCCCGGGCCGGTCTGGACAGGCGGAAAATCTCGTCCCCACCGGGATTCGTTCCCGGACCGTCCAGCCCGTAGTCAGGCGCTATACCGACTGAGCTACCGGGCCCACTAGATCTAAGAAATGATGGGCTAAACCGTTCACGTCCTAAAGTTCATAAAAACAGTATTTAAAAATTATTCCTGCCTAATAATAAACGCACGACTTATCAGCTATAAAGACCAGCAGATTAATGTCGTTTGGGAGGTAAAAATGTTAATTCCGACAACCACACAAAGCCCTCAAGCACACTGTGCTGGAAAAATTCCGATTTCATTAATGTCGAAGCAGCTGTTCTACATCATCCAACACCTACTGCCTATGAAGCCAGAGCAAGTCAGCTCTCAGGCGCATGTATGATACAATTAAGAGCTGAATTTGAATAAGTTTCGCTGCTTAATATTCAACGTTTAAAAGTTGACGGTAGGGGTGGCCAATTATTCTGTTACTTTGGGGACGGGCGGATTTATTTCTAACTGACCGAAGGCCAACAAATTTCTAGAGAAATATTCTGTAGGTAAAATATTGCTAAGAGCTAACAATTATGCTTCGTGACTGAATTCAGCAAGTAAGTCCTTGAAAAAGAGTATTGAGAAGCGAACAAACGCTCAACTTGTCAAGATATTCCCTCCATTTATGGAGCCTAAGGGTTTATAACCATGCACACAAGAGCCCGCCATTGGGTACTATTTCGAGCTCAAATAATCTTGTCTTCAAGTTCCCATTTTATTTCTTTGTGTTACATTTTAATATTATTCCCAACCTAAGTCTATATCATCTAAGTAATCATGCCGGTTTTCATACCGAAACGCGGAATTTACTTTACGAAAAACAAAAATCTAAACTGATTTGCATAAGAATTGCACTAGATGATTTAATTAACTCGCACAAGACACCTGCCAAAGTCACTGGTGTTCTCAAGTTGTTGCTACACTCACTGGATCGTATTTTCAGCATTTAACGTTCACATTTAATAGCAAACACCGTCGGCCTAAATACAAAACCATGTACAATACAAATGTATGCGGACGATACCTAAATACAACACCATGTACTGTACAAATGTGTACTGACGATACCTAAATACAACACCATGTACTATACAAATTTGTACTGACGATACCAACACCTGAATTCCCAACACAGTCCAGACCAGTGTTTCTCAATCTTTGTGAGACCGCGGTCCTGCAAATTCTTTTTTCATAAGACGAGGGCCCTGTCCCAACAGATTTACTCGTCAGTACCTTTCCAGTTGTTTTTAATTTCATACATTAAACTAACACAAGTATAATAATTAATTATGGCATAATCATAAAGAGTATTAGTACACTTATGTGTACGGCGTGGCATGTTGACAAATATAAAATTACTTATCATTTCCAGGAGAATCTCTCGCGGCCCGGTATAATTGATTCCAAGGCCCGGTACCGGGCCGCTGCCCGGCGGTTGAGAAACACTGGTCTAGTTTTATCTGTCTGCAATGTTGAAATTTTGTTGTAACGGTGTGGTACCTTCTATGCAATGTGGAAAACGACTAAGAACGAGCAAAGAAACGTGTCTGTATTTGGCCATTTGAATATCGCCAAGGATAAAATTGACTTTGAACCTCTGGTCTGGAGTGTGGTTCATCGTTTGTCAACCTGTGTGTTTGTGTTGCAGACATAGATGCACACAGTACCTGGTCACTACAAATTATTTTAACTTGCCGTATACATGCCTACATACAAGGAACCAAATGAAATTAATACGTTACCCAAATTATTCAATAAAGAAATAAATAACATTGTTTGGGCGTGGAACAACGAGAAATACTTTTCTATCCAATGTTACCCAGTTTCCTAAGGGATATTTCTTTGTTTGAAGGTTCGCAGTTTTCGTCTACTTTTCATTTTGAAAGGACTAGAGTTAAGGCGAGTAACTGGATTAATAACTGGCAGGCGAAGACCAAAGCACTCGGACTGAAACTGGTTCCAGTGTCAGTTTGCCCGTCAAAAATTTCAAGTGAACTGGCCTGTAATTAAACTCGGGCCTCCGCAGTAAGAAATTTATGAATTTCAGACAGAGCCAAAGTTCTGAAACCCATCTATATAATAGTTAAAATTCAGTTCGTACCGCACAGAGAACACGACCTCACTTCACGATAAAGATCTAAGTGTTGCTGTTGGGTTTAGGGAAATAGCCCCTGTTTGTTACGGCAATCATACGAGAAGCATAAATATGCCTTGTGGCAAAATTCAACTCGTTTCTTCTCCATTTTTTTTTTACTTTACATGCCGGACGGCTGGCTAGAAGTCAGTATTCGGAAGGTCCTGTGACCGGCCACCTCGACACAGGTTTTTCTTGGTTTCCCTGTGCCTAAAAGCAAATGCTAAGTTGGTTCCCAAGATTCCAGTTGCCACTACATGCTTCTCATGTAGCCTTCCGGACTTAAATTTAGTAGTAACCAATTTCATATTTGTTTACATGTAAAATAACCACTGCCACCGGGTAACAACCCAATTGAAGTAAATAATAATAATAATAATAATAATAATAATAATAATAATTATTATTATTATTATTATTATTATTATTATTATTAATGTACAGAGTCAAAAGCCAGACGGCCATTTGACGGCCAGGCAAAAGTCCGGTGGCCCTGGAAGTATCGTACTTCAAACAAGATGAGATTTTTTATCATGAGGTAAAATTGTCAGTGTAAAGTCGTGCTATTCAGGAACAACGTCATTGCACATAAGTAAGTAAATAACGTAATCTTACCCTGAATTATGAAAGACTCGAAATGTCAGATGCCGGTTTTAGGTTGAATTTCCAATTTCGGACCAATAACCCCAGATATAAAACAAAGCGATTTATTCCGGTTGTTTCTAAATAGCACAAACTGAATCAGCAATTTACAACAGTCACACGCACAGTTATTAGCAAACTCTTAGTGTTCAACAGAATTTTCATGACCCCTCTCTTTACACTGGATACAGAGTATCCGCTCCTCAACCAAGGACTCTCCACAAATAATTCCCAGTGCTTCTCTTCCGTCTCAGTTTTGGTAACTTCTTCCAAGTGCAGTTTCTTCATATTTCCTTCTCCTTTATATGTTGACTGTTTGTTTGTTGGTTGTTTTGCTGTTTTCTTTGTCATGGCTGCCTTTTTCCTTCTCCGGCTCAATCTGGGACGAACCTGAGGCCAGTATTTCACTCTCAACATTGCCTCGTTTCCTTAAGGCTGTTTTAAGCTGCCTGCAGTCAGGGCGTGTCCCATGCTATGGTCACTGCTTGCTGAAGGATATGGATGGCAGTCACTGCACCTTCAGCACTTTTGACGCCTGCAAGCTGAAGAATATCCCTCAGTTTACAAGACGTTTGTTCTAATTGCACATGCGGATTCAGCTTTTCATAACAGAGGATGCCAGCTCATGAGGCGATAAAAATATTTTTCGTAGCTTTATGAAAAAAACCAACAAGTGCTTATACAGACATGTAGATTTCTTATATTATAATAAGCCTAAACTCCTACGTGTTTCGGCCACAAGTTGTGGCCATCTTCAGGGATGTGTTCTTTGAAGGAATACTACATGGAAATATATATTACGTTTACGGGAGAAACAACATAGAAAGCCCTTTAAAGACAAATCGCAGACCGCTTTATTTAAAGGCCCAGTCCGTACTGCGCTGTAAACACATATCATCTCGGTTATAAAAACCGATCAGTTTATGCCGTAAGTGGCACAAGTCGCTGTTTGTTGTCAGATAAATACAAAACACATAAATACAGTGTGGGCAGAGCGTACAGTTGTTGAATGTCAAATCTGTTTGTGTCTGACGTAACCAGTAGGCTTTTAAAAGGTTTAGTGCTAGGTAAAAGTTTTAAAATCTATCTTAGAATATAAAATATTGATAATATTATTTATGTTGAATTGGGGGTTCATATGTTGTGCAAGGAACCCCACCATCAATGCGGAGGTGGTGATTTAGTGCCTGCTGTTCTGCTACATATCTTTATACGCACTTGTTGGTTATTTCTCATAAGAAATCATCAGTGCATGGTCATGAATCATTTGAAGATTTTCTGGAAGACTTGTCTTTGTTAAATCTACGAGAAATAAGTACGTCCTTGGACAAGACAAGCGCCTTTGTTAAGAACTTTTTTCTTAAAAAAGAAAGCATTCAATAGCTGTCCATTCGTTCGCCGTGACTGACCAAACGTGAAGCCATCTCTTAAAAATGTACAAATCTGCCCAAATTTCATGTCAATTTTCCTTCGGTTCCCCTTTTTGTATTCCTGTCAACGTACCCTCAAGTGAAATTTTCGGCACATTAAAAATTGAGCTGCTTCATGCGCCGACACTTCTTTATTCCTGCCAGACTTATTTCATGTCATGAGGAACCGGGATGACGGAGTCCATATAGCGAGTAGGCTACTGGCCGAACGGTCCGGAGATCGAATACGGGTAGGTGTTAGAAACTTCTCTCTTCTCCAAAACGTGCAGGCTGTCTGTGGGGCCCACCCAGTCTCCTATTCAATTGATAGTTGGTTTTCTCCTGGGCTAAAGCGGCCGAGGCGTGACGTGAACCACTCATCTCCAGCTACTGCAGAGATTAAGAATGAGTGGAGATGTACCTCTACTCCCCCTATACGCCTTCATGGTGTGGACAGGGACAACATTACTCTTTATATTTCATGTCATCCTGCCTCCATCTGCCAGTCTGAGGACTTTTATCCTTGAATTTTGGCACTTTGAGTGTTTACGGTTAACCTGAAATATGATAACAAATCATGTAAACTGTCCTGAACTACCGGCATTATGACTGTCCGCGGGTGTCGAACACATAAGCATTACGACACTGCTATGTCCTTATGCAAGGAACAATTTAAATACGTCGAAAATGATTACACATTTTCTTGAACTTACATCTGGCACACAAAATATGAAAAAAGTCACTTTGTTTACATATTTTGAAGTCAGAAAATATGAAACTTGAGGCACGTAAAATTAAGACACAACTGAAACGTCAATTAACAGCTCTAGCCTCAGACACATGCAGCACACCGGTGGAGGTGCGTGCTGTGCGGTGTTCGTCACATCAAGCTGCAGATGGCACAGTAACAACAAGCAGCGACACGCTCTGACCGGCACTTCCGAACTTTACCCTGCAGTGCTTAACAAAATTGACACTGCCTGAAACGCAGTCATTTTCTAATCTAGCCATAAATACCAAGCGTATGTCGAACCGCAAGTTCAGGAATAATTTTCTTATTGGCTCCTCTGTTGTGTCGGTTGAATTCAGTCCATATTTTTATATACCGTTTCTGTAACGTCCTTGTTAATATCATCCTTCAATAATAGGCCTATAAACGCTTTTCAATGTGGAAACTTCCCCTTCAGCGCAGGTCTCCAGTTGCTTAATTGTTGGGATCGCGAGTTCGAATCCCGTTGAAGGTAGGATGTTCGTATCTTGTGTCTGGTCTGTGTTGGGTAGGTAGCGGCCTTTGCGACGGACTGATCTCTCGTCCAGAGGAGTCCTACCGGTTGTGTGTGTGTGTGATCTAGAAACACCAACAATTAGGTGGTCTACGTCCGAGTTGGCCTGTTTCGCCACAGAAATAAAAAATTCCCTTCATATTTTCTGACTAAAATATTGCAATATAGCGCCCATTTCTCATATACACTGTCATGCTGCATGAACCACCGTGTTGATATTTGTCGATTCAACCACCAACATAAAATGATGTGGCCGGTATATCGAATGAGTGGCACGCAGTGGCGCAGTTGGTTGAGGCAATGCACTATAAACCGGAAGTTGGCGGGTTCGATTCCTGGTGCTGTAATTCGTACTATGGCCCTGGGCTCGACTCAGCGTGTAATAGAAATGAGTAGCAGTGAAACTTACGGTGGGGGAGGGGGTAGAAGCGGTCGTTGCGTAGGGCTGACAATCATACCACCTTCATGTGCCGACTGTCTAAAAATTCTGGAAACCTCAACCCACTGGACGCCTAGGGTATGTCCAGACATGTACAGGCATTGCTTTTACCGTCACCTTTTACAAATTACGAAATTCTATATGCCGCTTCTGAACATGGTCGTTACAGATTTCCGCCAGGAACCACGGTGTTTCGTTAAACGTTGCCAATGAGGATTCCGCTGGGAGACAAATTTTTGATCGCAAAGCAATTAATACATTACGAACGTTAAGATTATAAGCATCCGAATGTCGTCACGGGACACTATCCGGAAACAGTTCCATCTGCAAGCATAGTCAAAGCTCATGGACCCATAAACTATCTTAGCATCATCTCGTAATCTCCTTTTTAGTCTTGCAAGTGGACGTTTTCTGAAAGGTTTTGCAAAAAAAAAAATCTCTAGCGTTATGTACTTTTCCGATTCATCCTAGCCAATATATACACAGTACAAAGTCCAAAGCAACAGCCGTAATTTCATCATCCCACGTGTATTAAATTCTCCTTAGAAAGCACTGTTCCCTGTTATGTAACAAGTTAAGTTATTCACTTGCTTCATGGCTCTTCGGTCCTATTATTTTGTCGACAATTTTTTTCAGACGCTTTTACCTTAAACCCGGCTCTCAAAATAATAAACCGCGTGTTACACTCGAGCAAAACAATTGGCAAAATTGTTCTTTTGTATTCGTGTAGAGCCTACATTCAGCCTTGATATATCTATTCGTAATGGTAACAGTTTTAGAAATAAAGGAAAACGTAGTTTCAACAACTCGTTATTTTCATCTTCACATTATTGTGTATCTCTTTTATATCTGCTAGTGCTGGTCACAGCCTAGGGCTTATTTAGGCCTACGTTTGTAAACATTCTCGAATTATCTTTCAGTACAACTATGTTCAACGTAAGTCTAACAATGAACATAGAACCTGCTTCTAATTAACAGGCCAACACAAGAATTAGAGAAAATCTATACGAAAGACAACCCAGAGGATGGACAATGAAATTACAATAATTTATGTCCCTTTACACGGTGAGAAAAAAAGTTTCAAGCATTTGATGTTAGACTGTTCTGAATTTCCACGCCCCTATGTCGCGGGGTTTCTTCCAAAGTGACCGCAAATATACCTTCTAAAATGTAACTGCAAAATGGCCTACCTCTCTCAAAATGTTGCAAAATATATTTCAAGCGTTTGTAATTAACTCACAACATTTCCCGGCTCCAAATTGTCGTGTCATTATGCATTGTGTCAATTAACGGAGCCTAGAATTTCGGCGAAATGTTGTGAATCTTAGGCGAAGTCCTCGCATATGTAAATATAAGATGATGTATCAGTCAAACACAACAAAACTTTATTATGCTTATTGTTGTAGTAGGGTAACATGTTTCGATTCTTATAGAATCATCTTCAGGACCTTATAAGACACAGATTCTTACTTAAAATGTTTAAAAATGCGCTGTGGGATCCCAAACGCTTACAAGTGAATTAAGTTTTGTTGTTTTTGACTGACACAGCACTGTATATTTATACACGTATATTTGTTAAACACTTCGGTATGGCAAACATTAAATTAAACGAAGTCCTCTCACTTACAGGTTGTACAGCACCGTGCTATATTTATATATAGTTATAGGATTTTGTGACACTGATATTAAATTCGGCACTGGTTAAACTTATAATCCACTGATTGGTTATTGACCAACTACGTAATTGCACTGTTATATATTTTTAAAATATTTATTTACAATTAACACTTTAAAACATATCATTTTGTTTAAAATTCGTCGTTACTCCTACATGTTTCGGTCCTTCTGGACCATCCTCAGGGAGTGTTATGTTCCTAATATTGAAGTTGATAGTATTCTACATTTGGTGTTGTGACGGCATGCGTTTGGGTGTTCAGGTTATGTCTGCGTGCCTTGTTGATGTGTCTGTTGCAGGTCGTGTTACACGACCGGCAACAGATACATCAACACCCAAACGCATGCCGTCACAACACCAAATATAGAATACTAGCAACTTCAATACTAGGAACA
>Ga0123355_10016423_pt1 | contig 11666 bp, 6 predicted proteins | sample TergutEmb28metaG_3_FD_89872 | JGI IMG/M metagenome (GOLD analysis project Ga0123355, IMG submission 89872) | Embiratermes neotenicus P1 segment gut microbial communities from Petit-Saut dam, French Guiana - Emb289 P1 | ecosystem: Host-associated > Arthropoda: Insects > Digestive system > Gut ...
GCTGCACCATTTGTCGCTAACTCCCTTAAAGGTGCAGGTGCTGGGACGATAGCAACAGCAACAAGTGGTCTTAAGATTGGCGGTTATTCTTTTGGTAGTGGATCAATTGCGTTTGGAGCAGCAGAGATAAGTGAGGGCAATGAAAACATACGTCTAGGTGAAGAAGGAGATTTTTCGCCAGCATCAAACTTTTTGCGTGATAATGTGTTTGGTGGGAATCAAGAGTTGTATAATGCATTTAGAAATGATGTAAGTGCAGTGACTACGATTGCGAACTTGACTTTGATTACAATTCCTAGTTTGAAGCCAAGGGCGAATACTGCTATGCCTCCACCGGGTAGTACTAGGATATTGAGTAATGGACGTACTCTGCGAACGACGAATGATTTTAGTGGCTTCCGTGGCAATATCCAGAATGTGAATGCTCCACAGATGAGAAGTGTGAATGGTCAATGGGTATTAGTGCGACCTAAAGTACATATTCCTGAAAATTTAACAAACTTTCGCGTTCCTTCAGTACGTAATGGTGAATTTAATCAATGGTTTGATGACCTAACACCAGAGCAATTCAATAGACTTTGGGCTGATCCAAAGGTTAGAGCAACTATTGAAAGAAGAATACGTCAGCCAGGAGGATATCATGAGTGGCATCTAGTCTCTAGAACTTCAAGGTTTAAAGAATGGGGTATATCTATGAATGACATTAAAGAAATGAGAACTTTGATAAGAGATGTTGAATTTAGAAATCCTCATGGAGTGCACGGTGGATTCGGGTCTACAACTGCACACAATGAAATTTCACATCTTATTACAATCTCATCTGGCTATGACGAATTTGTAAGATTGTTAAACATATGGGCTAATAAACGTTTGAGAAATGGAGTTTTAGGTTTACCGGAAGGTTTAAGGAGGTAAAGATTATGAATAATACAGAAGGATACATTGCAGTTTGGTTAGGTAAATTTGAAAAAGAAGAAGATTTTAAGGAATATACTAAAATTCATTATGACTATGATGATGATATTGATAATATTGATTCACAGTTTGAAAAAGACTTTGAACTGAAGTATTATGATCGAAGTCTAGTTGAGTCAAGAATTGTTAAACAAACAACTAATAGTTTAAAAGAATTGTTAAATGGAGCATCTTATTTGGAAAACTATATAGCAAAAATAAATGATTCAGATAAAAAGCCTTTTAATGCTGTTATACTAGTTTACGATTATAAGTATAATGGAAGAAAACATATTGAGCATTTTGGTGTAAATAAGATCGAATTTTATGGAAATATAGAATATGAAAAAATAGTTGATTTGAGCTGGATGGGGCTGTAAACGAACTATTCTTTGAGCAATGGCATCATTTCTTGCAGCTTTTGCAAATGCTTAATTATATATTTATTTGCCATGGTTTTCTGGCATCTTAATTCAATTTACTTGGTTGTTCTAATATAATATTAAAAAAAAGTAAGAATAATTCTTTATGAAGATAAGTGAGGTAAGATAGAAATGATGAAATGGAGTCAATTATTAAAGCAAGAGAGGTTAGGTAAGCCGATCATTTACGCACCTGCTCTAGAAAATAAGTACCCAAGTAGTGATTTTCAAAAAGATTCTATGAGAATACTTAATATGGCTGCTTATAGAAGGCTTCAAGATAAAACCCAAGTTTTTCCACTAGATAGAGGCGATTTTGTAAGAACTCGCTTGACACATTCACAAGAAACAGCTGAAATAGGCAAAACATTAAGTTCAATGGTTAGCAAGGAGTTAGAGAACAATAAATATTGGCAAAATGCAAATAGTTTGCTGAGAATTGAAGAATCAGATATAAAAGCACTGAAGGAGATTCCTGAGATTCTTTTTTGTGCTGGATTGCTACACGACATTGGCAATCCTCCATTTGGACATTTTGGTGAAGAAATTATACAAAAATGGTTTGAAAAAAACTTAAAAAAATATGATATTGATGAAAATAACGTCGATGGAATTTTGGGAGACATAAAAAAAGATTTCCATTGCTTTGACGGAAACGCTCAAGCCTTGAGGCTATTAACAAGACTGCATTATCAAGATAGTGAATATGGTCTCAATTTAGCAATACCAACACTGCATACTATGATAAAGTATCCAACCTTTTCACATGAAGCTGATGGTACAACTTTAACAAGAAAAAAGATGGGATGTTTTTTAACTGAGAAGCAAAAATTGAAAGAAATAGAAACTGTTACAGGGGTAAAAGCAGGGGAACGACATCCACTTGTGTTTCTTCTGGAAGCTGCTGATGATATTGCATATAAAACAGCTGATATTGAAGATGGTCTTAAGAAAGGTTTGTATTCTTTGCAGCAAATAATAGGATTTGCATTTGAAAAAATTGAGGAATATAAAAACACATACACTGAACAACAAATTGAGTACGCAGAAGAACTTTTTGGAAAACTTGTTGAATACCAGAAAGAAGCACCATGTGATTTAAATAAAGATTCTTATGCAATGCAAAGATGGATTCCATATGCTAAAGGATGGCTTATGTATGTATCGGCTTATAGTTTCACAAGAGGGGATAACTATAAGAAAATTATGTCAGGAGAGTTTAAAAATGATTTATTTGAAGACACATTTCATACTTGTTCTATGAGAATCTTGGGGGACATTATGGCCGAGTTTATATTTCCAGTAACAGAGATTATTAAACTTGAATTGGCTGCGAATACAATTTTAACTGGTCTTTTAGATCGATTTGTACCAGCAGTATTATATTATGATAAAAAATATTCAAGTAAGGATTTTCTCGAATCAAAATCATATAAAAAATTGTATTCTCTATTGTCTGATAATTATAAGAAGGCTTATACAGAAGCTTTATCGGATTTCTGCACAACTGAAAAAGACGAAACAAAGATTCGGCAATATGACATATATTTAAGATTGCTACTTGTAGTTGATCAAATTAGCGGAATGACTGACTCTTTTGCAAAACAATTATATCAAGAACTTGCTGGGATATAAATGTTTTGGTAATCTTGCTAACACTATGTAAGTGAGAAACTCAAAAACATCAGGGGCTTTTCTGGTGTTCATTTATCATCTGGAATTATAGATTGAAAGTCAAATTAGGCTCTCAACAGGAATTTCGATTATTGTGCAGAAATAACGTGATTTATTGAAAGTCAATTTTACTGGATGATGGTGTTGGTTTTTAGGTGTGATAGCCTGCACTGCTGCGAGCAAGCGAGCACCTAAGATCATTTAGCATGGAAAAATTTATTTACAAATCGAAACCCGAGAATTTCAAGTGGTAGCATTTGAGTTCTTGGGTTTTCGGTTTCTTGATAATCTGTGATCAGATGATGGTCTAGATACAAGCTGAAAAGCTATATTTCAAAACTAGAAACACTCGACGACCTTCAACCAATTCTAAAAAACTAGTAAGCCTTGAATAAGCTAAACCATTCTCCGTCAAAAATTGATATCCCTGTTCTTTCAACAGAAAACACCTCGCCAAATGGTCGTATCAAATCTTTTAATAGTTTATGACTAGGTTCTTTTATTAATAGTAGAATATTATCAAGGTCAAAAAATCCTCACTGTTGATACTTGAAATCTAGTTAAAGTTGGGGGCAGTTCATTCAAAGATATTCAACTTTTCAAAATCGCTATCAATTCAAAGATAGTAGAACTAGATTAAAAGATTGGCAAGGAAAACTTTCCGCAAAAGTCGCTCCTGTCTTTAGCTAATGCCTACTACGAATAGCCATAACCACGGCTATTCTCCGCTCAACGGCATCAGCTAAAGCCATACGCTTACGACTTAATAGAAGGCTTGCAAGTAGCTGAAAAATTATTCTGTAAAAGAATGCAACTGTCACCCCTGATCTACAACAAACCATAAAGCCATTCTTTAAAAGTGAAAAAGAAAATTCTAAAATGATTAACTTGAAAGCTCAACTGAAAATCTATGTCTAAGATATCTTGCAGAAGCCTTTAACGTTTAATCAAGTTAGAAAGACTTTTGTTGTGATAGAATTATTTCGACTAAAACCACTATGTTGATAGATGAAAATCTAGTTAAAATTTGGGAATTCAAAGATTTTCGAGCTTGCCAAAATATCCACCTATTCAAAAATGTTGAAATTAATCTGAAAGGTTGGCAAAGAAAAATCTTTTTCAAAAGACGCTACAGTATTTATCTATCACGCCGAACCAACCACCAAAAGACATGTCTGGTTTTTTCGGGTGCTAGCTAAATCCTTCCGCTTCACAACTAAATAGAGAGTTAGTTGCGGCTAAAAACTCATTTCTTTCAAGATTGAAAAAGCATTCCTCGAAACTGAAAATAAATGAGAATCGAAATCTTTAATTTACTAAATTGGCTGCCCTGGCTACAAAGCATATTCCAATCCTCGAAAAGTTGCAACTTATCAGCCTTAAAATTAGTTTCAAAATTGATATTTATATAAGGTTACTAACAATATTCTCTAAACCGATAAGATAGTCAGCGATATTCTTTCGTTTATAAACAAAAACATATGAAGGATGATGAATAGGTACATAATATATATTATTTTCCTTATGCGGAGAGTACTTGAAGTTTTCCCACTCATCAAAATCAAGTTTATAGAAATTACCTACTGTATCTCTAACTTGCTTTCCTAACAAAAAAATAATTTTAGGTTTTAATTCCTCAATTTCAATAGTTAGATTAGGTAGGCACATACTTACTTCTTTTTTGTTAGGATATCGCAACTTACCATCTTTATCTAGGGGAACGCACTTAACTAAATTAGTGCGATATGTTGAAATTCCTGCACACATATTTTCTACCTGTAAAATTAGTGCACCTGAATTCGTTTTAGGTGATAATGGTATCTCATCTTCATGAACTTTTTTTTTAGCAGACAAGCCAACCCAAAATATATCAGCAGATTTCACAGTGTCCAATAAAGGTGTTTGATTCTCACATAGTGTACACTTACTGCAATTTCTAATTACATCAATCATTTTAACCCTCCGTAAGTGCTTGTGTCTCAAGTATATATTTATTAAGTACATGATCTTCCATATTACTAAAATTCCCAGCGTGAAAATTGAACTGTGATCGCCCATTAAACACATTTAAAGATTCATTGCTTCCTATCTTTCTGATTGCTTTCCCACTTTGCATGATTTCATTGTAGAGCTGTGTTCCATGATACGGTCGAAACTGAAATACGCTTGTTCTAAAATTGCCACTGTGTTTAGAAGAAATATTTTTGAGTTTAGTAGCAAGTGCGTAAGTTTCATCAGCTTCAGACGTGCACTCATTCGGTAGTCCGAACATAAAATACGCTTTTACATCAATTCCAGCTTCCAAAGAACTAGTTATAACATTCTCAATCTGCTTTATACTCCCAACCTTATTGATCCTCTTTCGAACATCCTTCGAGCCAGATTCAATACCAAAAAACAACTCACAACAACCACTAGATTTCAGTGGTTGAAACAGATCTAACGAGTTTTGAAATACAACAACTTGGGTCATACAGCGCCATGAAATATCTTCATATTTCTTAAATATTTCTATTGCATTCATAATTGTAGCTCTATCTCTTAAAAATAAGTCATCTAAAATACGTATTGAATTTATTTCGTTATTTTTTAATAGTATTGAACCTATTTCGTCTTCGATATAAGATGGTGAACGAAACCTCATGCTGGTCTCCTTGTTTACGCTACGTGCAGCACCACAGAAAGCACAGTTATAAGGACATCCTCTGGATGTAATGATAGCGGCTTCACTCTTTCCATAATGGTTGATTAGACTTTTTTCTTCGAGCAAATCTCTATCAAGTATAATTTCATCCAGATTATCTGGGAAGTATATTGAATTTTTATCGACACAATAGACTTTCCTATTAGAGGTAACATATAGCGGACTTTCAGAGTACGTGCCCATTATTATTGCAGGGAGAGCTAATTCACTTTCTCCCATTATAGCCCAAAGGTTGTTGTCTGTCTTCCATTCGAGGATTTCGCTGTATATAAACTTAACGACTTGTCCACCTAAAACAAATGTTACATTTTCTAGACACTGCTCTAAAATTTCCCTAACAATATCATAGTTTTGAGTGAAAATATTAATACCAACAAAGTCAGGGCGCTGACAACTAATCAGACTTAAAATTTCATCAATACCTAAGCGCTCACGTACACAGTCAACTATAGAAGTGTCTATCCCAGCCATATTTAGATGCGTTGCTAAATATCCAAGACCGAGAGGAGGCAGGTAATCTTCTGAAAAATCTGAATGGGTTCGGTATATTGGTGAGTTAAGTAGCAAAAATTTCATCACACTGCCTCCAAAATACAGCAAACAAGATATTCGATATTTTTATCCAATGATCTTGTATTATCAACCCTTTCAACTCTGACACCCAAATTTCGCAGTATATCAACTCCACTTTTTAAGAATTTTAGCTCTTGGGCGACACACCCATCTTGTTCAAAGCGTGTGCGTTCATTTCGTTTTTCCAATCTGGATGCAATTATTTGTTCATCTGCAGTCACTGCAATTTGAATATTTGGCAACAAAATTTTACTGTTAATTGCTAAAATAAACTCTGTGTCAATGCCATCCATTCGTTGTAAAATCAATGAAGATAAGAGGTACCTATCAGATATCACAACTTGCTTCTTCATTAACTGTGGTTTAATTTCATTTTCTATATGATGATATCTATCAGCGGCAACAAGGCATGCTAAACTAGCGCTATCAATAGTTTCTGATATTTTCCTAGTAAAATTTCCAACTTCCGTAGTTGACGGCTCTGTAGTTATGTAGACTTCAATACCACGGTCTAATAGTACTTTTTCAACACCCTTGATCAAAGTGCTTTTTCCTGCACCATTAGGACCATCGAATACAACAAACAAGCCTCCATAATTGTTTTTATACATAATTATCCCCTCCTAGTAATAGTGCTGTGCTATTACATACAATTACTAGTGTCTTGTAAAGTCTATAACTGTATCATAAGTAAAGGGTTATCAGTGAATATTATGAGTCGAAATATGACAAGGAGTAATCAATACCAAAGAGTATTCATTTAGCTTTCAGCAGATATTTGACTTTTTTGAAATTAAGTTTTAATGTAGTTTTAGACTTTACAGACCACTAGGAGTGCTCTAGAAAAACCACTTTAATCAGAACTTTTTGGTAATGAAGCATTAAAATGTGTGTTATATTTTTGGCAAGTTTAGGCTACACATAAATCTGCTAGTTCTTGATGTACTCCCTATCCTTCATGTGCTTATGAACAATTCTTTTTAATCACTGAGGCAGGATAATTATACCACAATTTACCACAAGCGGTCTATCATCAAATTTCAATTTTTAGCCAGTGTCTATTACAATGATTTATTGATAATTGCTATAGCGATAGTACAGCTAAACTTTAAAGGATGGGCTCTGGAAATCATTTTATAAATTTGAAACTGTTGCAACAAGAAAGGATTTTAAGAAGTCCGCTACACTATTCACCTCGCACGCCGAACCAGCCCAAAACCACGGTCTGATTTTTTCGGGTTCAAGCTGAATAGCTCCGCTCAATGCAGGCAGGGAAAAGAAAATTAAATAGTAGGCTGACTGATAACTAGTACTGCATTGCTCAAGTATCAGTGATTAAATGTTTTGCCCATAAGTCCACTCAACCCATCAATGGATATTTTATCTTGCTTGTTGAATATCTAGTGTTTTTTTGGCAACATAACATGAAAGAAATTAGTTTTTGCTTATACTTAAATTCAAAACAAAAAAATTTTTAAGAATTCCTAAAGCAGAAACTAAGTTCTTTTAACATGAGCAAGGATTGTTATTTTTTTAGGAGCTCTTGAAGATTTTTAAAATCTATTGTAAAATTAAATGAACTACCTCGGGGTAAACCACAGGGAACTAACCAGCATATGATTAAAATAGAGAAATATGGGATTGTACTAAAAATGCAAATATCTTTTGGAAGTAGGTGTGAGTATGTTTAATGTAGATGAAGAGGCACTTGCCGAAAAAACTTATGTATATATAAAAAACGGAGTGAAAGTTCTTTCAATTATGGGATTGCCAAAAGAAATAGAATATATTGAAATTCCTCTGGAGTTTTTATACAAAAAGATGAAGTGGGAAGGTTGGTTTAAATATGATCTATCTTTGGATCAAAGGATAAAGCTAAAGGATGCTATTAAGCTAGCATTTAAAGAAGCAGAAGAAACGCTGCCTACACATAAACGAGATTTACTTAATAGAGCAAGAATAGCAGTGAGCAATTGGCTCTCAGAGAACCCAAGTGAGCTAATCTCGTTGGATAGAGAGGAAAAACTAACTAATATATTAAAACAACCTATTATTACAGAGGGAGAGTTTTTAACAGAGAATGACTTTAATAAGCTAACTAGATCATTTCTTGAAATTTTAATGAAGAAACTTGATGATCCTGTTTTTTCTAATAAATTTAATCGTGAGAGAATAGAAGTTGTATTGGAATTTGTAACTAAAGAATTGAATGAGTTACAAAATCAGGTATTAGAGTTAAGTGAACAGGTATATGATCATAAAGAGCATTTTGATAATCGTATGTCAGTTTTAGAGAATGAAAAAAATTACAATTCATCAGTTAGGCACCATGGTAATAAAGTTAAGACTGATAATGAGCTTTATGCAAATAATTTTGAAGAAGTTTTATTTTTACATAAAAATTCAAAAAACCAGATACGATTATGTGATGGTATATTTGTTTTTCATAAATACCAAAATATACCTCATCATGACTATAATGTGCCTCATGCAAATACGTATTCCATTGAAAATGTTATAGACTATATTAGAAACTTCATCAATAGTGATTTGAATTTTCCGAAAGGATCTCTCATGCCCGATTGTTTATTTATAGAAGGAGATGCTGGTTTAGGCAAGAGTAGTCTAGTCTCATATTTAGCATACAAATATACTAATGATATGACTGTGAAGCAAGATATATTTGGAGATCGTGAACTAATATGTGTGCGTCTGCGAGATATAATACCTGACAGTATGAGATTTGATGGTGATTCAATTAACAAGAATATTTTAAAACATTTAAATGTTACCTCCCATGAGGAACTCAAAAGTCAACACTGTGGAGCAGTTATTATACTAGATGGGTTTGATGAATTGTGTATGATAGAGAGAATTAATGCAAACGCAAACCGCTGTATATATGATTTGTGTAAACTATTTGGAGGTTGTAAACTGATTATCACAACTAGACCAAAATACTTGAATATAAATGGATTAGATTTCTTTAAAGTCCATATTATATTGCAGCATTTTGATAAATCACAGCGCGAAGAATGGGTTGCGAAGTACAGGGATAAGAGTTCTGATCCAGATGAAGAAGTTGCTCTTAACTATATAGAAAACATTGATGATGATGCTGCTATTGGAATTTGTGATACGCCTATGGCTTTATATATGATGGCTGCAGGCAAGATAAATGAAGACGCAAAAAAGAATCATTGGGCTATGTATCATCAAATATTTTACAAAGAGTTATCTGAAACTGAATATAACTCTATGTTTCCTTCGAAAGATGGTCTCTATCATCATCCAATAATCATCCATAAAGAATTGATATACCGCATAAGTGCCGAGATAGCGTTTGAAATGTATAAAACTGGGAATTCAAAGCTTTATTTGAATGAAGATGAAATATCGAAAATAATTGATAATCATTTGTCAAATTCTGATCTTAGAGAATTGATTGAATGTTGTTATGCGCTTTGCAGTTATTGGAAAGCGACTGGGAAGAAGGGTGTAGCAGAGTTTTACCATAATAATATCCGTGATTTCTTCATGTGCGAAAAAATATTTTATGAAATGAATAAATTTTATGAAGAATGGGAAAGCTTATGCTATTTTGAAATGTCAGAAGCAATTATAGAAAGATTGTACACTCTCTTTCATTACTCACGATTAGATGCGAAAGTAATTGAGTTTTTATATCTCAGAACCTTATATGAAATGGAAAAAAATGTAAATAATTTTGCCAAAGAGGAACAAAAAAGAAAGTTTCTCCCACATTTTTTCCAACTCATGTTAAGGGGTAATGGGATATTTGAGCCTGAATCTCATTGGAATGTGGCTTATAATTCTGTACTTCGTGTTCTTGAAAATACAGTTCAAGTATATCGAAGTGCATACGAGCCTTTCTTGACAGAGGAGAGTAAAATTCATTGGCTTGGCTACAATGAAATCAGATACATAAGCGCACCATTCTTTATTAATCATTTTAAGCAACTATTTATTAGAGCCCCTTTAACCATTGACAATAAAATTATTTATACTGCGGGAAGAGCTGATTTTGATGGCATTAATCTCAAAGGTGCTGATCTTAGATTTGCAGGATTCATTAAATGTACAATGTGTGAAGCGAATTTATCAAACACTGCTTTACAAAGTGTAGATTTTCAAGGGTCATGCTTATGTGGCACAGACTTTAGTGGTGCTGACTTGAGACATACAAATTTCATTGATTGTGATTTGAAGAGTGTAATATTGCCAGATGGATTTACATCAAAAGACTCTAGGGAGGTTGAGGAACATTTAAAAAATTTGAGCATTGATGGTTTGAGGATATAAAAAGTTAAGATCGTTGCTTGAGAAAGAACTTGTTCAAACAACAAACCGATAAGAAGATAATTGATAAAATATCAAGTTTCTTTATCAAATATCTAAGAGTTATGGTACAATTTCAACTACTTGATTGAAATGAGTTTAGCTGTGTGGGAGGGAATGAGAGCATGGGTTTTTTATTAAGCTCTTTAGAGGGTGGTTGGAACATCAGTATCCTTGTATGATTTTCTTTTTGGAAAATTGAAAGATGATGATAAGGTTTTTAAAAAACAACTTCGCAAAAATATTATGTTATATGTGAAGTTGCAATTGAAGGCTGTAATGAATCACCTGAATTTAAAGATATTATTCCATAGTCGCTCTGCGACATATTTCAAGAATACTTTTATTTCTGTTTATCGCAATCCATTCAGCAAGTCATTGGCAACGTCAACACTGATTTCATTACTGATTTTATTGAGTAAATTTTCTGTTGTTTTAACGTCAAGCTCGGTAAACATACGAACAATCTGTTGGATACATTCTTGACCGTATTTTTCGTATATTTTGAAGAGTAACATCGTAGAATTATTGTGCACAGAAGGGCATCTACTTTCATCTTGTGATTTTAACGGTTGACTTGGGTCTGAATATTTTTCATTTCTACTGATAATAAAATCGAACAATTCCTGATTATTAGTATGCAGAGCGTATAGAATTGCCGACCATTCTGCAGTGCCTTCATTAAGCCAATCTTCAAAAGAATTAATATCAGCACCACTACACCAGTTATGTGCAGTTTCATGAGCAAGAAGCCAAATAATTTCGATATCACTATCACCCAATTTATCAGTAAATAACAAACCTTCTCTTTGATATCCGCCACCGTCTTCTATTGAAGGGTAAACTGTTGCAATATCTAATGGTTTAATTTCCTTCTTTGCAAATAAATCGCCATTAAAGTAGTTTGAAATCTCTTGATATGCCTTGCTGATTTTTTCGGATTGACTTGCAATCTCTTTATTAATTGTATAAATATTCAA
>Ga0123355_10016425_pt1 | contig 11666 bp, 5 predicted proteins | sample TergutEmb28metaG_3_FD_89872 | JGI IMG/M metagenome (GOLD analysis project Ga0123355, IMG submission 89872) | Embiratermes neotenicus P1 segment gut microbial communities from Petit-Saut dam, French Guiana - Emb289 P1 | ecosystem: Host-associated > Arthropoda: Insects > Digestive system > Gut ...
AGAAAAGACCACGTGTTACTGCATATGGAGTGTATTTGCTGGTAGTGTTGGATGTGGCTGGTTGCGGTACTGTGGTGCTACGTTGAGGGTGTGAGCACTGTGAAGGTTGCTGCTCGAGCAGCAACCTTCACAGTGCTCACACCCTCACCGTAGCACCACAGTACCGCAACCAGCCACATCCAACACTACCAGCAAATACACTCCATATGCAGTAACACGTGGTCTTTTCTCCTGATGATGGGCATAGAGATGCCCGAAACATGTCGAGTCTCTAGTCAATAATCAACATCTGCAATTGACAAAAAATTATCTATATTGTTGCATCTTGTTGGTATTCTTTCTTCACGCTTTCCTGTTGAAAGTTCTCCATACAAGATTCAGTAATGCAGAACTGTTCAAAGTAATTACGGAACACGATAACATACACGCGGCAAATTGAATGTCTTGGCAAGAAGCGAGGTACGTTGTACCCGCTAGTGATCATAGTTAGGCTGCTTAGTGTGGTACCGCGAAATGAGGTAGCTGCTTTGTACACTGTAGTGACCATTGTTAGAGTATCAGAGTGACCAACTGGAAAATGGCACATTTCTTGAATGTGGATAGATGATTTCTTATTCTTATTTATTTATTCAGCCTTACGGCTCAGCAATTTTGCGTGCTGTAAAAGTATCGGAGGTGCCTGTATGTTTTTACGAGTTTGTAATAACATTGTGTTACGAACTTAGTAAGCATGTAATACAACTAACGTTTCCGATAAAGCTGGATACGTTTCATAATTTTCCGTATGAAAATGAAACTAGTGCAGTTGGTCTGATTTATGAATTTTAGCTATCAGAATGATTAAAACATATAAATATAATTAATTTCACTTCTAGGTGCTTTCACACAAATAGCGAAAATAAATTCTTATAATAAAACTAACGAGATTCACGAATTTCTCAAATTTATTTATGGAATAAACCTCTACATGTTTCGGACAGTTTCTCTGTCCATCATCAGGAGTTAGCACTGTACACAGAGCAATGGTATATGTCACACAGGTTATGCTGACAGCAAGCAGTCAGCATAACCTGTGTGACATATACCCATTGCTGTGTGTACAGTGCTAAACTCCTGATGATGGACAGAGGAACTGTCCGAAACATGTAGAGTTTTATTCCAAAAATAAATTTGAGAATTTAGTGCATCTAGTTGGTTTTATTATAAGAATATATCACGATGCACGGTCCTATGAATGTCAACAGCGAAAATAAACTTTTGGCATCATTATGTCCGTCCGTCCGTCTGTCCATATGCATCAGCGCCACTCCCACCGGACGGATTTTTATGAATATTTATAGTGGGGCCTTGTAAGAAAAACTGTGGAGAAAGTCTAAATTTGGTTACAAGCGCACAAAAATGTCGGGCACTTTACATGAAGACCTAAGTGTGTTGCCTATTGTTGGCCGCTAGTATGTAGCATGACAATTCAGTGGACGCGTTGCTGTACTTCCATGGCAAAGTTTGCAGTGTTTATTACACTGTTGACAGGGAAATATGTAAATCAACGATAGAAAGGGAAGGAATGTTTGCGTTTCGGTGCCAGCTGTGGTTGCGCGAGTGTGCCGCAACGTTGGGCCGCACGCATATACATTGTTTGCCTTGTTTCTTTTACCATCGCCTTTGATACTATATGTTACATTATATTATTTTATTGTATTTTATATTGTGTCATATTACATTAAGTTATATTGTATTATATCAGTATAAAGATGAAATTTATTTGAGTTTTATAATTAATTTGGTATAGATAATACAGGTCTTACCTGCAAAAAGTTCCGTAATTTTTATATCATGTATATTGGAAAGTATAATATTTGTAAGGGAAACATTGGTGGGGTAAAAGGCTGTTAGAATTACAAATAAAACTTATTTTAAGTAAATCTATTATTCTTATAAATTTATATAGAAGAAAAATTCTCAAAATGTAACGTAACATTTTATTTCTTCTTTTTAACTTTATTGTTTCTATCTTCACACCAACTGACGAATCCTTTTATAATTTCGCAGATTCTGTTCGTTCTAATGTGGGCTGCTGTCACATTAGTGTCACCTTACTCCCTTATCCTTACGAAACCTACATGTCGAATTTCTGTTACAGAATTTCAAAGAATACTAAAGAAAGATACTGCACTTCGTTACATAATCCATTCTTATCTTTATTGGATCCGATCCGGTAGCGCACTCGTAAGCAGTGTAGTGCCACCCATATATTATATATATTTTTTTTAATATTTCATTAACTTGACGACTTTTTGTCTTTTAATCAGTATTTATATTAGATGTTTATATATATATATATATATAAGTAGGCTGACGATCCTTTGTGTATTTTATACACATGCAAACGGTTTTATATATTTAGAATGTATTTTTAATATGAAAGGCGAGATGTTCTTAGGCAGTATGTCTATTTTCCTGTATCAGGGTTTACAAAAGGCTTGATGATGGCTCGCAGAGCCGAAATATGTAGCCGTGAATAAAATGATAAGCCAAGTGTTGTGTGTGACTGATTTAAGTCATGCATTTGCGATTTGTTAACACCATCTGGGATGTCTCGTTTTAAAATAATGAAAACTCTGCCACTGAATGTGCTCTCCTGATTGGATTTTGAGTAATTGTACTGTATATCGTCTTGTATGTTATTACATGGAGTATGCTTTTTTGAGTTTATTAGAATGATTTATTCTTAGTTCTATAATACTGGTAGGTTTTCAGATATGCCTTATAAAAATTCTTTTCTCGAAAAAAAAAAACTATTGTGCGCAATATAGACAACAGCTCAGTTATACTACAAAATATTCTACAAGATAATGAGATTAGTAAATATACTGCATTTTTAATAAATAGACCAAATAGTTACAATAAGTTGTTAGTAAATTGACAGAAAATGTACATAACCGCAACTGACATTTAAAATCTTATTTTAATGTTGAAGGAATTGGACCCGCATTGTAGGTAGTGAAGGCGATTTTATTTTCAGCAGATTCTCTCTGTGACTGAGTGAATGAAAGATGTTTGTTTTAAAAATTAGTAAGAATGAAGTGATGCTAGGGAAAGTAAGAAGTGAAGTGTTGTGTGGACATTGTAAAAACAGTAGTCCTTGAGTAGTGTTTAAATAGATTAGGCCCTAACAAAAACAAGTGTAAACTGCGCGTGGTTTTTTAGGTACAATAGAGTACTGTGTATGTATGTACGTACAGTAGCTGAATTGCAATCCAGTGGAATGTCAATTGTTTTGCACTTCTCTCTTAAAATGACTTCAACAAGTATATTTGCTTTTGGTCCTCTTCGGCTAATTCATCATTTAAAACTGCAAAATATTTGCACCTGTTTTTCATTAAACCTACAATTTTTATACCACCGTCTAATAAATACCCTCACTTGTAGGCATTTTCTCCACCATATTCTCATATTTCATGAATTACATGCTTTCGAGCGGTCCTAGAGATACAATTTTTCCCGCTGGTAGGTAGGTGTTTTAGATGTAGAGGCATCGTGTATTTTTCTCAAGTGACAAACCTCAGAATGTTAAGGTTGAGGTATGGTGTTGGAATAAGTGACAGACTAGGAAATTTATTGATCGAATCCCGGTGGGGACGAGATTTTCCGCCCGTCCACACCGGCCCTGGGGCCCACCCAGCCTCCTGTAAAATGGGTACCGGGTCTTTCCACGGGTGTAAAGTGTAGCCGGGGCGTGCTGCTGACCACTCACCCCCTTCTAGTGCCGCGGTCATGGAAGAGTAGAGCTATACCTCTACCCACCCTCTGGGTCACACCGGGCCCACAACGGGATCACTTTAACTTTACCTTTTTAGGAAAATTATTAATTTCTGCTGTCATATAACGCACTCAGAGTATCTGCGCTAGGCGTTTAAAAATTGATCTAAAATTCTAAAATAAATCCAGTTCTCTTGTAGAAACTAACAAGGACTAATACTACAGTCACCACGGACGTAAAAAGACCTAATTACAGTAAGAAGTCTATTTCAACGTTTACCCTAACTTAACACTGCATTGTCGACAAAGTGTTGTGGATGTATTGAAGGCTGGCAGAATGCAGGGAAATAAAAGTTTTAACTCATAATTGTAAGGCAAGTCTGTGGTGAACTTACCAGAAGAAGCCGACCTTTAATAAAACTTATTGGCGATAAGAATCCTGTTCTCGCCCCAAAATTGTACTGCGATACTTGCAGGTTGTAAGGTTTGAATTTCTCGCAGGTTTGTTGTTAACGGTCTAAACCTTCCGAGATATTTCGTGTCGCATGAATTTACCTGGTTTATCAAACGACACTGAATACGTTAAGCATCATTTGTACATCGTTAACACCTTTGAGGTGCTGTAATTTTCATTACGAGTAGCCAGCGGAGTTAATTTCACTGCAATCTGTTTTTTGGTGTTGAGTGTCAGGTCTGCAGTAGGGAACAGAGAATTGTGTTTTTGTACGTAGGTATATGAGACGACTCTAAACCAGCGATTCGCAAAAAGCCTATCCCCAGAACACTGGTGGTGCGCTAGTGAAATCGATAAATAGCGGCTTTTCATCTTTTTCCTCAGAAATGAAGTTTACGGTTGTGAACGTTACCATTTTGCGTTTCTGTAGCAATCCTGTTCTTATTAATGGTCGCTTCCTGCCGGCTTGCTGATCGTATGAAACTGAGCGCATTTAGTGGCACGCGTAGGGTACCTGCGAGTTACCAGAGAGCATGTGAGGTCTCTGCCCATCGTCAAATCGTGTGTACCTCTACAACAACGCATGGTGAAACAATTCCTGCAAGAAGGGAAACTTTTAAACTGGTATTTTCGTGTGTTTCAAGATGAATAAACACAGCCCATACGCTCTCTGTTTAACGATGATACTCTGTTCCGACCGAGTGCACAAGCACACGTGGAGTCTCAGGTGTCTCAGAATAACAGACATTGATATAGAGAAGCATCTTCGTTTTTCCACCAAATGCTACAATATATTGTTACTGTTTGTGTGTGGTTACACTGGAAGTGGGGCTGTGGTTATTGAGTCCATTTTATTTGTGAAACCATAAACTTGCACCGAAATATTACGTACATCTTGACGCCATCTTTGGAAAATATGTCTGATTACGAGGAAGCCTATGCCGGTACTCAGCAAGATAGTACGAGATATTATTATCGCAAACAATTCTCTGCCTTGTTGATAGATTGCTTTTGGTGACAAGATAATGAGCAGATCATTATGCGATTTTTACTCGCGGGTAAGAAAAAGATCAAGCATGTAGTAATAGTCATAGTTCTGAAGATGATCTGAGACAAAACTTTCCGGATATTATGTCTTCTTTTCATCAGCAGAACTTCGAGTGCAATGAACAAAGTTGTGTAGATGTGACGCGTTTCTGCAAGCTAAAGAACATCATTCCCATTACTTGTATGTATACTGAGTAAAATCCAGATATTAACTGCAATGCACTGTACTGAAACTTCCCAGCACGTTGAATATGGTGAAGAAGAAACCAGTATCAACTGCAGTGAGTTGAAGTACGTATAAAATACGTGGACCGCAGCTCTTGGAGAATTTGAATAGCGGCAGGAGTGATCACCTAGATATGTCAGATAATGTAATGACTAGATATTCCATTTTCCTTATTATTATATTCGCGATAGGACACAGGAAAGTGTCAATATTTATATGGGTTTGCACTAGATTTACCTTGTCAGCAGTTGTGTGGTGTAAAAATCTTAATTTTTCAAGTATGTCCTGTGTTGTCTGACCACTCTTCGTTCAGAGTTTTTCCCTCTCCTGTATGGCTGGACAGCTCCAGTGGGCCTAGGCCGACTCATTTTTGAGCTGTCCGGGACACATTCGTGGGCCGGGATTGCGTAGTCGGTATAGCGACTCGCTACGGGCTGGACGGTCCGGGGATCGAATCCCGGTGGGGACGAGAATTTCCGCACCTGTCCAGACCGGCCCCGAGGCCCTATACAGTGGGTGTCGGGTCTTTACCGGGAGTAAAGCGGCCGAGGCGTGGCGTTGACTACCCCCATCTAGCGCTAAGGTTAAAGAAAGAGTAGAGCTATACTTTTACTCCCCCTCTGGGCCTTCGTGGCCTGTTTTAGGCTGAACTTTAACTTTACCTTTACCGTCACCAGGTCACACTCAGACACACCACAGTCAGTAGGACTCCTCTGGACGAGTGATTGGCCCCGTCGCAGAGATCTCTACCTGACAACCACAACACTCACAAGAGACAGACATCCGTGCACGCGGCGGGATGCGAACCCGCAATCCCAGGAAGCGAGCGGCCGCGGACCCACGCCCTAGACCGCGCGGCCGCCGGGATCGGCCTTAGTTCCGCCGAGCGCTCGATATTTCCAAGCGTCACATTTTTTTGCACATCCGTCCTAATAAAGAAATTTATTAATACCAAATGAAAGCTCAAACTTTCCTCTTCACCTCAGAATTTCCCTCTGCAGGCTAGATGAAAACATTATTACAGAGACACCGCGTCAAATATATCAACTGTTGAGAGTCGTTGTATTCGGCGGAAGGTAGCCGGCCTCACTTAACATGTGTGTAAATTATGTAATTTAGTTTCATTTTTAGCCTGTAGTAAATTAAGACCGGGGTCTCTCTTTCGTTCAAACAAACCAACTAAGTGCAAGCTTAAAACAAATCATGTGCCCCTTTTGAAACACACACATAACAAAAACGTTTCTAGGACATTCTTGCCAGCCACAGTGTATCCTACTTCCTTTTCATTTCAGGAACAAGTTGCGTTCCAAATTGATGGTCTGCATAGCGGCTTATGGTCAGGCTGCTCTGGTGGAGCAGATCATTGCATGTTATGAACAGCTTGTAGACACAATCGTATTTACACCTCGGTTTTTAGTTCAGAATTTCCTTAATAAAATATGATGTTTTTCTTTCGGCAGGTGCAGTACTTGTACTACGCAGTGACCCAATATACGTGTTACTATATAGCACCATTTTTTAGTGTTAGCTACAATTCGCAGTTTTCCCCACCAAACAGCAATTAACACATATCATCCCTCAGTTATGTCGAGAACCATCGACAAAAAAAAAGCAGCTTTAAGAGCAAATAAGAACAAAAACAATGTACAAGTATTAAGCACATCGTTATTGTGTGTTCTCTACGAAGTACAACGTAACACCTTATGCGGAGACTGCGTTGGTCCTTCCGTCCGTGTTTTGCTCCCCATTACCCAGTGTCAGCGGCTAAGTCTTTCATGGAAATAACATAACATTCCGTACATACGAGTTACAATAATCTGTCACGTAAGCACGAGTCTCGTTCAAAAGGGCGCAGTGTCAGTCAGACATTACTTTGCTGTGTAAATTAATTTCTACCATTAACTTGTACATTTTTTTACCCATTTCTGTGAAATTTGCTGCTGAAGATCTTGATGTGATTCTGTGCAGTAATGTTGAGTTTCGTAAAATTCAATACAGTGCAGATTGTAAGAAAGTAAGCAAACATTTGCTCGTGTGTTATAAATTTTTGGTCCGATTTGGATAAAATCCCTAACGCTAAATCTATAAAAATGTATTGAGCGCCGTGAAATCCATACTTTGCTTAAAGGAGTGAGGGCCGGATAACGTGGTCAGTATAGCGACTAGCTACGGTCTGGATGGTTCCGCGTCCTAACCCCGGTGGGGGGCGAGACCTACCTTACCCGTCCAGATCTGCCCTGGGGCATACCCAGCCTCTTGGTACAATGGTTCCCGGGTTTCTTTGCCAGGCTTAATGCAGTTGGGACTTGGCATTGGTGATCCACCCTCGCCTAGCGCCGATGTTAATCATGGGTAGACCTAACTATACCGCTACTCACCCTCTGTGCCTCCACTTGTAAGTTACTAGGCGACCGTTACCTGATTTAAAGGCACAGTGACTTTCTATTAGTACTTTCCATATATGTGTTTCTGTTTGTGTGAAATTTGTTAGAATAAATTGAACATGATGCCATTAAACGTTTTTGAGTTACGTGAAAGTAGAGAAACGGAAGCCATACATATATTTCCTTCAGGCATGAATGATATTACATTTAGGCGTATACCGTTGAACCGTTTGATGAAAAAGTAAAGAACGCCTTGGTAAATCTGTGTGCTACGTCACGGCCTACAACTGTAGCGGATTTTGAAAACGTGTTCGAAATGCTCCACATAAAATAATACCAAATATCTTGTTCTTCCGAGATGCTTCACTGACATTGCTTGGGTCAACAAGTTTAATAAAATGTAGGGAAATTTTTGACTGTCTGAGTAAATGCGAGCTGCTAAAAAAAATACTGCACAATGGTTTTCTTGCAATTATTACAGGATTAAATGTCTGAAGCTATTTTGGAAATCCTGAGCAGCATTTAAAAATTTGAAACCCGAAGTTTGCTGAAGTAATGTTTAAGAATATACCAATAACTCCTGAGTTACAAACATTACAGAGAAACTGGCCAGTGCCATTAGACGAATAATAGCTTTCATTGTGAGAAGCCTGCGAAACGCAGAAATGCACTGTGTGGGCAAAATTCAATATTTCTTAATGTTAAGTGCTGCAGTGTATGGACAGTACCCACACAACTTCAAAGAGACGACTAATTGTTTTTCGCTCGTACTGTCAGATGTTGATAATGCCACAATTACTTCGCAATTTTCTGTTAACTCGCGGTAATTTGGCCTAGTATCACTTCTGTGTTGCTTACCTGTGGGCATGTTTAAAGAACAAAGTCAATTTCTCTGGCATGGCAGTGACGAAAACCGAATTAGTCTACTGTTGTATCCCCTCCCCGCCGGCAGGTACCCCGTAACAAGTTGTTTTCATGATGCCCATTTTGGGGGCAATTGTAATGCTAATTAGACTAACTGGTTTGAATTTTTAAAAAGGTTGTTCCACAGGCAGTGTGACGTAGGGAAGCGGACATCATCACTCTGCAGCTCGGATAGGACAATAGCAGTAGCTTAAAGGAAAAGTGGACTATTTACTGCGAATGCTGCCAGGACACGCTGCTCGCTAAAATTTTTTCGGACTCTACTGATCATAATTCTGCTTGGCAGGCTACTGCGTAGTAGCTTGCCGAAGAAACTGGCCGCCTGCTAAGGAACCCGAAATTTCCAAGATCCCAGTACTGGTCTCTAGCCTAAGCCTAATAACCCAGGCCACATACTTCCACCCAGTTTCTTGAACACTGATTTTAATATTCTCCCTTCTTTGCCCAGCCTTCAAGATTTTCTCGACCCTTTTGCACTGATTTGCCAGGTTAGAATTATGGCCGAAACGTTAAGACATTAGTATATGTTGAAAACTATTAATCGTGTTCCTCCCCACCATATCCCTCATTTTCTCTAGACAGTAATCCGCCTCACATTTTCTGTTAAGAGACCATATCTTGTTCTTGCACACTTCAATCGGGTGTCATTCGTCACACTCACGTCTTCCTGTATTCAACCATTCTCATTTTCCGACGGTGTACTGATGTCAGGTGTCTCGTTTTGAGGCACTTTCGCAAAATTGGGAAAAGAGACTGCTAACTTTATCATGTCCGTCCGCATGGAACAACTCGGGCACACTGCACGGATTTTAATAAAATTTGTTACTTGAGCATTTTTTCGAAAATCTGCCGAAAAGACACACGTTTCATTAAAATTTGACAAGAATAACCGGCACTTTACATGAAGACCATTGTACTTTGATGATAGTGTCTGGCTGAATTCTTCAAAGAATGCGAAATGTTTCACAGAAATGCTGTAGAAAAAATCAAAATATGTATTTTATGTTAATAACATTTTACCGAAAATCATGTTGTTTATGAGATAATGTGGAAAAATATGGTAGAGACAGACAGCCTAGAGTTGACTACGTAATGCGTCACATGCACTTTGCATGCTGGATAACGTAGGGTTCAGACACGCGCTCTTCATACTTACTGATTTCCACGGTAACATTGGTTACGCGAACGCGCCGCAGTATTACGTTTCAAGTACATTACCAATCTTGTTTCAATTATCTTGGCTAATAAAATCGCTATAGCGTTTTCCAATATTTGTTTCCTGTGTGCGACCTGCTTTGGCCTCAGCTGATCTGCTCAGACCGGAACTTACTGACCGTTTGAGAACAACAACAGACAAAGCAGTTTCTGCCAATCGTCTCTGGGGCGCCAGAATTGCTCCACTAGTGTCGATTTTTCGATTCACAATCCGTTCGTTTCGTTTCGGTATAAATGCTTGTGAGTGCGGTAATGAACCTTCGGGTTCCGTGAAATGCGGGGAATTTCTTGTCTAGCTGCAAACCAGTTAGCTTCTCAAGAAGGACTCTGCACCATGGAGTGAGTAAGTAAGTAAGTAAGTAAGTAAGTATAAATGCCCATTAAGAACGGTTACATCATTCGCACGTGCAGTCCGGCATCGAAACTATTTCAGATTGGACTCCTAACGACAGTGATTTACGTAGTGTTTTTTGAGCTGTGACACAATGTTGTCTGTTAGGCGGTTACCAACCTCTTGGGGTTTCATATGGACACAACCTTCTCATCTTTAGCCAAGAAGGGTGGAAACAATTCCCTTAGCAACAGAAATGTTTTATAGAAATGAAAACTTACTTCTGTTCTCAGAAAAGTCACCCAGTAAACCCCAATGTGACTGAACTAAGTCTAGACGAGCGGGCTTCGAATTACAATAGGGAGTTTTTTTTTTTCGCCGCCAATAGGCCGGCGAAAAAAAAAAAGCCTCGTTATAAAATCGCACCTGTAGCGAAGTCTCTGCTTTAGAATATGTGGGGTCATACTTGCATAGTCACACACATTTTCGTTCTGTGATGATAATCTTCAGCTTCAATATACGTTTCTTTAATTCTTGCTTCATCAGTTGTAATTTTAGGTTTGAAATTTTCTAATTTCATTTAGGTTATAGAATTTGGGCAAAAAAATCTTCCGTGTAAATGTAAGATTTGATTTGGGAAAGGCCTTTTACACAGGGCCAGTACATTATAAAAGTTTACGTTTCGGGCGCAGTCACTCCTAATTGTAGTGTGAGTTTCTCTGACAGTTGTGTTCTGACCAGAGAAGGTAATCCTTTGGGTATTTGGTTCCTTTTTGCCTTATACTGCTGTTATGAGCAACGAAGTAGACTGAGGGACACGTGTAATAGGGGAGAAGTTGTACAGGATTACATGTCGGTTTCGGTAGATATGCCCTCCTATGAATCGGAGTATGTAATTGTCGTGCTGGGATGACCAGAATTCTGTGTTGGTAATAAAGTCGAGTTTGTACTATTATCAGACCTCAAATTGTTCATAGTTCAGATGCCCTTATCATGGGTAGTAAATGCTTCATAATACTGCGCCTTTCTTCCATCACGCGTAAACAACTCAGTTAATCGCTTGGCTGAGAGACCGCCTCAAATTTCAGTACAGTGTATTAGAAATTTGAGGGCAGCATTTGGACCGACTGCTTGAGGCACTGGCACTGAAACACGATAGAATCGTGGGATGTTGAAGACCTGCTTGCGAGGTATTGAATACAGTATTCGTTTTCTATTTACCCTTCAAAGTTTAGTGGTAAAACTGCGTTGGGGGGGGGGGGGGGGCCCGGGCAAGCACAACAAAAAAAAAAATTACTTTTTTTTTTGGGCCGTCTTCCTTTTTTC
>Ga0123355_10016426_pt1 | contig 11665 bp, 10 predicted proteins | sample TergutEmb28metaG_3_FD_89872 | JGI IMG/M metagenome (GOLD analysis project Ga0123355, IMG submission 89872) | Embiratermes neotenicus P1 segment gut microbial communities from Petit-Saut dam, French Guiana - Emb289 P1 | ecosystem: Host-associated > Arthropoda: Insects > Digestive system > Gut ...
CATAAAAAAAAAAAAAAAAAAAAAAAAAAAAGGGGGGGGGGGGGGGGCAACCTCTTGAAGGATATATCGTGAAGAAGCTGAGGATCTTAGAGGACACACAGCCTAGTCTCTCATCTGATGTATAATTAGGGGTAGTGGTTTCCCCCAAAAATTTCTCAATAAATGTTCATGACTGTAATATTTGTATTTGTATTTTCACCCATCCCCATTTACATAATGTTAAAATGACCCAATTTAGTGCTGTTTTGGTTAGTGCTCCACATTCTAAGAATGTATTCTGGGCATTATTTGGGGAGTTAACAGTATTAAAATATACTTTTCTCCTAAACTATTGTAGATAAAAATTTTCACAACCTACAGACTACAATTCTAGTTCTGTTTCAGGACGTGGTATTTCATGTCACATATATCAAGCTGGAAGAAAACATCACAACTGTGTCAAAACCAGTTCATTTGACTGATTTTTGTTATTTGTTTTGGTACATAGTCAAACCACTATCTGAAAGAATCAAATCATTACAAGAATCTTCAAAGAAAACAATTCTGGCAACAGCACTATCTTTCAAACCCCTTATCACTTGAAAACATTTTCTGTTTGTGCTACACAACACCTCTACCTGTCGCCAACGCACTCCAAGAACAAGACGGCTAAACACACAGAAAATTATTCTGAAAGGGCACTCAACACATCATCTAGGGATTAAATCAGAAACTACATATTAAGCCATAAAGATGGACATGACATTTGGAACTTGATATGGCAAGAGTCTCTGTAGGTCAGGGCCACTGAATACAACTGCAAGAAAGCTGACAAATTATAGGTCTGATTCAGTGCAAGTACAGAAGATCAAATGGCAGGATTCCAATGACGCAACGTAGTATTTCTTCTTCAACGAAAAAGGGAACGAAAGTCATCAATTAGGGATAGGACTTTTTTGTACATGAAAGAATCATATCAGCAGCCAAAGAGACTACAATTAAGAGGATATGTGTCTTCTGTGATGTGATACTGTGTCACTGGGTGCACCAAGGCCTCTCCCACATCCTACCAACATTGACTCACCTCTCTCTCCGGCTAACCACCATCCACTAACCACTAACATTACACCTCTCTGCTGCCAACTTTTCTTCCACACTTGCCATTCTTCTCAGACTGCTTACTTAAGATTAAAACACCATAATCCTTCAAAATGTCAGGTACCACGCAAACAACAACATGGCACACAACTAAGACCAATTCAATCCTAAAACACAAAGATGTGAGAAGCGCAAAAGTCACATAGTTGAGTTTGAGACAGATGTCACATATGGGGCAAAGAGGGTGCTCACACAATATTATTATTCGCATGTACATGCCCATAGTGAAGATAACAGTAACAACACAAAGGACAGAATATTACTGAATACTCCTGTCATGTTAACTGGATGTGAGATCAACAAGCAAAGTTACGTTCAACAAAAAAAAGTCTTGATAGCGCCATGTACTAGTATCAGGCTTACCTCCTCACAGCAAGTCCCCCTATAAGTTTGTAGCGCAGAGACTCAGCTTGGGCAATAGCACATAAACCTCTTGTGGCCACTTTTTCTGCATACAGTTCTACAGAATGCTCTGGAAAATTAAATCTCTTTTGAACAACGGACGTTAATTCTCTAATGCGGCGGCCTTTCTCGCCCAAAACATTTTGTGTACGAGTAGCCATGATGATTATTTCAGTGCGTGTTGGGGTCACCCGAACCTCAACTCCAGAATAGCCATCTTCCGCTAACTCACGAGTTAAAAACTCGTTTAGTTCCGCCTTGAATACTCCATCTCCAACGAACTGCACAAAAATGAAGAAGAAATCATAAAAAAGTGAAACATGAACCATGTACCTCAAAATTACCGAAACGATGCGGTTCTTCTACACTGCATACAAAACTTACTCATACCCTATATTACAGTCAATACTTAACAAGAGTGATACTTAAAACATCACCTACAAGTTCGAAGAGCATATATAACCTTCACAAAGAGCACACGTTGTTCCCACCTGAAAACGAAAACCTACAACCCTCATCAAAATCAAACTAATCAGAGTTTCTCGAAAAGGCAATAAGAAATTCATTTACACACGTACAAACTATTCATTCACTTTTAGTGATATCACAATAATAATCTAAATAGTTTTAACAACATGATGACGTATATATTCCACAAACCTTCCTCTTCTTCGATATTGGATTCGCCATGTTTCACGCGTACACACCAAAGACCCGTGCGAAAGACACGTGTATCCACGGATCCGGCACAACAAAGCATCATCTGTAGTGGCCTTTGCAAGCTACGTGATAACGCTACCTACATACTTTCAGTGCTGATCGTAGTATTAAATTTAATTTGAACTCATTGACTATATAAATTTTTCCAGCGTATAAAATATTATAATTAATATTACTAATACAACATTACGTTCTGGGGGCTCGATCGTTTCACCTTCTTCAGGCTTCCTTCTAAAATACGATGTTGCTGCGTAATCCCGATATTCTTCTTAAACACAAACTAGAGTCAAATCAGGAATATGACTTGTTTCAAAGATACGTAAAAAAAACTACGTCAACACAAATGCCACTAAACATTAAAGAAGATGTAAACAACTGTGTAGTAACACAACGTTATGTTTTAGAAGCAAGCCTGCAGACGAAGCCCGATCCTGGACCTAAACATAGATTTTATTATCTTCATATTACTCATTTCGAAGTATAGTGTTGCATCATATTAATATTAATACATTAGACGATGCTAAATGTTCATAAGGTGAATGGGCGTAGACGTGACATACCACCGCCAAATCAGTAACTAAAAAAAAAAACGCAATTCCGCTACACTATCCCTAATCGCGGTGTAATCTCTGGCCTCACAAATTCCAACTGTTTACAAGCACGGATTACAATCACGGATTAAAATTCCCTGTTTAGTTCGGTGGTGTCTCGGTGTACGATTGTAGGTGTATGGTGGGAGGATCGTGGAGATAAAAGACGTGTTGAGAAATGGGGTGTTGTTATAGTTGTAACAAGGATGACTCCGCGCAGGTAGTAACAACAACACGTTTGCCATTGATATTATTGATATTAAATGTCGACTTAAGTTTTGCATTTGAAACAGTATTCTGATTTAACTACCTGAGGCACAAGGCTTCCCATCGGTGTCAAGAATTGGTCATGTGATGTTACATGAAGTGTTGTCAACGAATTGTTCAGTTATTATAGCAAATAACGAGATTGTTGTATTTCCAGTGACATGTGAAAATGCCATTAAGGCTTGTGTTTGTATGCAATGTTCCAGGGTGGCGAAGTCAATGAAAGGACACATTTGTTGGTAGATCCTGTTAGCAATAACACAAATATACAGAGGGTACAAAGGTAATATGAGAACGTATGAAATTATATTTCTGTGTTCTCTACTGCTAATAGACCCAGTTTCATAAAGATTTCTTGAATTTAATTATAACAGCAGTGTGCTGTCAGTTGAGTTGTGTGATATGTGTAATAACTGTACAGTATGTGTAATAACTGTACAGTATGTGTTTAATGAATGAAAGTATGCTTATGAAGTTTATTTTTCCAGTGATGACTTCATTGGATGTTATTCAGCTTCCTTGCCAAAGAAGACTGATGAACAGTCTGCTCTGAATCGAATACTTCAAGAAACTGCAGCGTAAGTTGTAGATGGAATATAGTTTCATATTCTAAACATTTATGTCAGGCTGTGCCACATTTTTTACATTCATCAAAGCTGTAATACTTTTGAACATATAACTAGAGTTCTTGATATAGTATTGACATTATCAGTATCAGTGGTATCAATGGCAGGATGATGTGTGCACAATGAAGTTGAAGGGATTCTGAAGGAAGTCGTCATGGCATAATGAAGGTACTATCTTGGTTTTTGTTTGGAAGGCTTGAGAAAACTTACACGGTGTCTCATTGTAGCAGGTGTCCCAATTAAGGTTTGAACTCAGCATCTTCAGAATATGAGACTAGAGAAATACTGCCACTCCAGCCTAGTTGGTGAATGGTTTATTGACTTAAAGCAGAAAGAACATCAGCATTTTCTTACACATAAATTGTTTGTAATGTTTCAAATATTTATTTTGTGAAGTGTTATTGCAGGTGTAATTCGTATGTTGGTGTATGGTAGGCTAAACACTATGCTAATTCATTCTTGACCTGGTGATAAAGCTCATGATTTATGATTTCTTTCCCCATCATAAATGGTACCTTTCATGCAATAAAACTTAATTTTTTGTGTTTTTCGATAGGCATTTAACTGAATCACCATTTACTATCTTTTTGTCCTGGAATTGCTTCACACCGACATTCAGTGTTCGGTAGGATTTTATGCATGTTAAAAACCATCAGTAATACTCCATTTTTGTAATATTGTGTTGTACCGAAGATGGCCTTGGAAGAGTGAAAGATGTCAGGAATAGATTTATGAATAAATGATGGATTTAAATATAATTTTTTTTACAGTGATGGTATATCATTGAAAGTTGTTACACATTTTGTACACATATTATCAATACATTAAAATTGTTGGTTTCATTTTACATGTCAATTGACATGGTACACATAGTTGAATTCTACATTGTTATGGACTTGACCATTATTAATATGGAAGGCCACTGCTTTGCTGTTTCAACTAACATGATGATTTGCATTAATTAGGCACTCTGCTCCTACAGTATTTTTGGTAGAAAGAACATGGCGTTGCCGGCTTGGCCATAGGTCATCAGCCAACTACTATATACAGTCATTAAATTCTTGCATTCACAGATAATCTTCTTATAAACCCATGGCACCATTATGACCTTCACTGTGTGTACATGCTGGTTTGTAACCTTCAGGTGCAGAAATGTTAAAAGCACCATGATTGGCGTCTAGTTTGTAGATGACGTGGTGGCATTTTGGAACTGCAACATGTCGTGTGCAGTGCACACATGTTGCAGAAGATCAACACAAAAGAAACCATTTGTGTCTTGAAAGCGTTTTACAGTAAAATAATTCTTTTTATTTGAATCACTCTTGTTTATATAAAATACTGTAGTTTTTGTGTGTTTGTTGGTTGTGGTTAGAAGATAGAAAATTATAGTGAAATATGGTGTGATTCTTTGCAGTAATGTTATTGATGTAGCAGCCCTGGAGTCACATAATTTGGAACATCATGAATATTTGGATCGAGTTAAACACTATACCCAAAAATTACAATCTGTATCTAGATGGACACCACCACGACGTCCACCATGTCTCCTTGTGGACATCCCAGCACCAGAGAAACTTCTGGCAGCTGAACCTTTAACAAAGCAAGATTTACAGTTGGTAAGTTGAAGGCAGTTCAGGTGAGGAAAGTCAAACATGGGTATGTGAGATGGAAGTTCCTATGCAGCATCACATTCCAGAATATAAAAAGAAAGTCTTCACAGACATAAATAAATAGAATGTCCTGCATACTGCAGCATATAAGATGAATCAGAGTATGAACACATCCATATTTTAGAGGGAACACTTTAGGGAAGAAACTATTATACGGTCTTATAGTGTTGTATTTTCCGTGTATGTAGTGCCAGTGTTAATTGTTTAACTGACACAATACACAGTATCAGTTAACAAGTACTTAACAGATCATATTGTACTTTTACTCCAATTTTTTTTGGGTTCCTTTAGAACCATTATCTAGGAGTTGCAAATAACATAGAGAATGGCATACATAAAATATAACTACCAACATGTTTTATGTACACCATTCCCTTTGTTACCATATTTACTCAAAGGCAAGATGAAGTTTTTTCTTTAAATTTGGCACTTGAATATGTGAGGTCGTCTTCAGTTCATGTATGGAGCACTAAACCGGATTGCTCTCAACCGGACCATGCAGAGCCAAACAAAGGCATGTATTGCCAGATTGTCATGTGAATTTTGTGCTCTTCTGGGATATTATGCAGCATAGAGTGGTAATTCCTTGCTGACATTTCAAGACAACCTATCGGCTCCATCTTCAAAGGTCAAAAAATCCAAAAAGGAGAACGGAGCAGGATTGAAATTAACTGACAATCTTTTTTGGGGCCTTTGTCCATTGTCTAATTTGTAAAGAAGCATGACATTTTGGAAGCCATCCCTGTTTCCGTTTTCAAGCAAAGAAACACTAACTTGGTGTACCTCTTAGATTGAGCTGTCCTCAGTAACTTTGCAGCATAGAAACAGCAACTTGTTAAGATGTGCATTGAGAACAAATCTAGTCCGAGGGTAGTAACAGGAAAATGGCCATTGAAAAATTAAAAATTAAATACAGGGCTCAAAAATAAAACCTGAACCAATCCACGAATTAGATACCATAAGAGCAATGAACTCAGACTTACCAACAACAGACACAACACATAAAGCCAGAACACTTGTATTCAAAATTCTTACCACCACTAACACCATTCGTGGAGAAAATTGTGAATCTTCATGGGTTCAAGTAAGTTTATAAACCAAGAAATATAAATGAATTGCTTAGTCAGTGTGTATCATAACAGTTTGGCAGCGTATCTCACCAGAAGTGACTGAAGGGTTTTAAGAAGTGCTGTGTGTCCAATGCAATGGATGCAACTGATTGTGGTATGTTGTAGAATGGCAGTAAAAAGGATGGGAATGTTAGGAGTTAGTGTAAGGTGAATGAAGGTATGTGTTGACTGTGAAGGTGGAGACACTGACACTGATTGGTAAAAGTAGCTACAATCTGATACGCTTTGAATATGAAGTGTCTGCAGTTTGCAGTAATATATTTTTCTTAGCAGATGTATTATTTTGTGGGGGACATCTTAGATTTGGATAAATACAGTTTCACCTTACTTAAAAACACAAACCGTTTAGCCCACCAAAATACTACAGGCATTTGAACACAAGCTATACAACCCATAGAATGATACAGGTGCTTGACTACAGGCTGCATAGCCCTCAGTATTATAGGTAATTGGAAACAAGTTGAGCCATATTCATACAAGCTGTACAACCCACAGAGTGATATAGGCCAGTGGCTCGCAAAGATGGGATCCGTGACTAGTTCCCAAGCGATCTGTGGATACATATCTGTAATGGGTACTTTGAAGTTTACTTATTTTTTAATTAGAGAAGTCATGTTTTGTTAAAAATAATTTTGGAATTTCTTTAATTGGCGATGTGTTTATTTTGTATGACAGAATATCTAATTGATAAACCCCCTGTACCCACAAGTAAGCGACAGTCACTTTAATTAAGGTTAAAATCATGCAATGCATTCTTATGTGTGCTACTGTTATGTATTTGTAGTTATCTAAAATCAGTTCTGAGATATAAATTTTTAATTTTGGATATTTATCATCTGGACACTCAGTATTTATGTGAGCAAGAATGTGAGGATCCGTAGTGGTTATTTTTTAAAGCCAAATGGGGTCTGCGAGCAAAGATGTTTGGGAAACACTGATATAGGCACTTGAACACAAGCTGTATAGCCCTCAGAATACTATAGGTTCTTGGAAACGAGTTGTACAGTCTACATAATACTACAGGCATATGAACAGAAGCTGTACAACTCACAGAGTAATTCAGGTACTTGAACACAGGCTGTATAGCACTCAGAACTCCACAGGCACTTGGGAACAAGTTGTACAGTCCACAGAATACTGCAGGCATATGAACAGAAGCTGTACAACTCACAGAGTAATACAAGTACTTGGATGCAGGTTGTGCAGTCCACAGAATACTACATGTTCTTGCAACATAAGCTGCCCACACAATACTCTAGGCACTTTAACACAAGCTGTATGGCTCACAGAATTCTAGAAGCACTTGGAACATAAGCTGGTTGGCCTGTAGAATACCATAAGGACTTGGGACACAAGCAGTATAGCCCACAGAAAATTATAAGCAGGTAAACACAAGTTGTGTGATCAACAAATATACTGTTGTATTGAGTTGTGTAAGTGCCATTATGGCATTTAATATTGTTTATTTTTCAGGTTATCAGAGCAGTGGAGGAGGCAAATTCAGCTGTTGCAGAAATCAGAGTAGAACATAAAGAAAATTTAGTTGTGCCATTCAGAATTCCCTGAGATCTCACTGTGGACTATGGATGTAATGAACGTTGCTTGGCGTCTGCCTCATTATTTTCATGGCCAAGTGGGGGAAGTTCAGTTTGTGATATTAATGATTATGGGAGACATTTCTATTTGATGTATGTGTCACAGAATGAATGAAGCCAGGAGTACCTGTGGAGGTAGGCAACAGGCCTTCATGTACATAAAATTATGACATTTGGTAACCCCCCCCCCAGAAAAAAAAAGTGACTTTTCTCTGTTTAAGTGTGTCTCATTAAAAAGGGTTTGTATGACTTTAACCCTTACCAGAATATAATCTGAATATTTGTGACATTTAATTGCATATTAATGTTAAAAATGTGGTGCATGTAGAGTTAATTATAATAATAATAAACCTTATACAAGCGTTTTGGTACTGAAATGAACTGAGTAAGTTTTGTGAGTTCCTATTTGAAACATACAAGTGGCTGAGACTGATCTTTTGATATTGTTTGCCAGACATGTACTTCTTGTTAAAAGGACTGAATTTAATAATGATAACAATATGAGGTAAATGCATAACTTGGTTATGTGATTGTAACCGATTTATAATTAAACTTTGTAATATTTATTTCTGGAAGTCAATTTTCATTTCATTTTCCAGTCAAGGTGTTGATACTTCAGTTTGCTGCATGACATTTTCAGAACTCCCCAGATGGTGATAATACTGAGATTATTATAATCAATTTTGCAATGCAGCTCATGAGGCGCATTGAAATACTGTTATGAAGAATTACAGACTGTAATCAGACTCTTGTATGTATGTACATCACATTAGATAAAGGATTTACATGTGTATGACTAATAATTCACAATATACCAATAATTGCTTCTCATATATCCTTCTGTAAGCTAGAGACTTGCAGTGATCTGAAATAAGTCATGATGATGGAGTTGAAACATGGTTGTCAAGCCTATATATGCATGTGTAATAAAAAAGCTAGTTGATGTGTTGTGAATTATTACAGTAGAGCTGCATGGAATTTACATTTGCAAGATTCCAAAGTAAGGACCTACAGTGCACACATTGGGTCAAAAACCATAGAAACTGAGTGAACTGTAATTAGAGATTTGACTTCCACCCCTGTAGTTGGGAAAAATCTCTTCCGTCTCTGCCTCCCCACCTTTCTGCTGACCATCAGTTTGTAGTTACATTGCATCCAGTATATTAACATGTTGAACAAAGTTGTTCACAGTGGGGGGAGGAATCTTGTTTTATAAGTGATGATGATAATTTTGCAATGCACAGTGAAGTACTTGTGGGTTACTGTGGGATAGATTGTCATTATGAAATCACAACTACAGTAAACACATAAACATATTTATTAAACATCTTAATCATACCAAATTCGTTTTCTAAGTCTCTCTGTGTGTTGTGGCCAAAAAGCCAGGATTGTAGTCTCACCAACGGCAGGTTACACTTCTCCAGTGTGGTCTGGTCAACAGCAGACAAGTGAATGCTGCCTGTGCAGTCAGTTGACCGGAGATGTGCAGTGGGATGCCTGGCAGAGAGCTGGACTGAGGGCATCTCTCTCAGGAAAAGTTCACGGTGCTAGCTCAGCCGGGGCTGGATGCTGCTAGCTGCTAAGCCCACAGCTGTGGAATGAATGACCAGTATAGGGCCGCGCTGCTACTCATTTTGGTACCGGACAGAGAATGTTATACTGCCAGAGGTTGATACACCTTTTAATGGCGGTGAATGCTAGTACTCCTTTCGAACCAACCAAAGAATTGACAGCGGAGACTTGTGCCAAAGTGCGTGTCGACACGTCCCTCGGGCAGTTTAGCCATCCCTGTGTTAACGCATCTCTGAGCTCAGTACATACACCTTACCTATAACTGGTATCACACTGACACGATTTCCTGTCACGGTTGAGAACCCCAATGTGAGCAAACTGAGTTCCATTGCTCAAGAGGCAATAGGCTTTATACGGGGGGCATACCTTTGGCTGGAAGGCTTTCTGGAATTTGAATAGCGGTAAAATTTAGCCACCTTATGGGGGAAGAGTGCGTGCCGTGCCCCATCTTTGCATGTAATACCCTGATATTTGACTTACAGCTGCAGGAAATAGCATGGAAAAACCTCAGTCAGGGTAGTTGAAAAGTGCCAGGTGGTCACGATTCAATGTGGTGACATGGCCAACTTTTGGTGGTAGCAAACTAGTTGTCGATCGCAGTCTCCCTGCTTTAGGGGACCTGGGCCAACGCTCAGTCAGTGTAGATATCAGCCAAGCTGCGTAACTAAGGGGTTTCCCATATCAGCTAACTTTGATTCAAAACTCTCAGGGATCTGATGTGGTCGGTAAAGAATAAACACCAATATCATCGTGAATTTGCTGGTTACCAATGTACCAAGGTGAACTGGTAGCAATTTGGAGACACTTGGACTGTAGCACCTGCAGTTTCCTGATATGGGAGTGAGTGGTGGACCACCAGATGGTACCTGCATATTCCATCATAGGACGGAGGAGCTGCTTGTACAGCGAAACTCCATTCCTGATAGACAGACCACTTCTGTTTAGGAGAGCTCCCAGCACTCCCAGTCTCTGTGCCGCTTTCTTTCTCACCTGATTGAGTTGACCAGGTGAGCTGGGTGTCATGGGTCACCCCAGGATAATGGGCGGTATCGATCCATTAGTTTGCTCCCCGAAGAGATGAATTGGTCGGTGTGTGGGAGAGACTGCCTAAGGGCTAGCATGCACAAGCGGTTTTTTGCCGCAGCAGCTGCTGGAATGTAAGGAAGCGAACGCATGGACGGTTGTTTCACCACAGCGTTTAAATAGACGCAACATGCTTCATTTTCCGTGCAGTGCGGTGGCCACACTGCGGTTGACAGTGATAATGGAACACGAAAGAACATACCTGCTTGCGCACACGAGCGGCAAAACAACCGCACGGCCACCAGTCTTCGTCTGCCGTTCCAAGCAAGTGCAAACGTCATGGATCTAGACTCAAGATTTTTGACAGAGATTAATGGCTAAGGTGGAGAAAAGGCCGGCACTGTACAATTGATTGATTGATTGATTAGCATTTGGGTTCGAGCCCTAACGGTCCTGATGCACCTAGGCCTTATATAATGGGCCCTTTGTGCCCCATAATCTGTTGTCAACTCAGTGGAGCCCTGTTCCTTGCTAAAGTTCCAGATGGGCCCCAGACTTAACTTTTAATGTCCTCTGGGTCTACAGAGGAGGAACCCAGATATCCTTCCATATATGGCGCTACAGCCCCTTCCGGGCCTTGGCCTCCCTCATAAGATGCCTCCATTCATCCCTATTTTCAGTGCTTCTCCTCCATCTTCTTATCCCCAGCAGTTGTAATGCATCCCTCTGGACCACATCTGCCTATAAGGTTCTTGGTCATCCCACTGGTCTTGTTGTGTAGAAGTTTCCGTTTAAAACCTTTTTTGGAATCCTTTCTTATTCCATTCTTATTATGTGACCTGCCCATCCGAATCTTCTGATTTTAATGTCCTTCACGATGTTTGGCTCCTTGTATAAACTGTAGAGTTCACTGTTTCATCTGGGACGCCAGCG
>Ga0123355_10016427_pt1 | contig 11665 bp, 13 predicted proteins | sample TergutEmb28metaG_3_FD_89872 | JGI IMG/M metagenome (GOLD analysis project Ga0123355, IMG submission 89872) | Embiratermes neotenicus P1 segment gut microbial communities from Petit-Saut dam, French Guiana - Emb289 P1 | ecosystem: Host-associated > Arthropoda: Insects > Digestive system > Gut ...
GCGTCCACCACATACCACTTTTTCGTGACATCGGCGGGCTTTGTGATAGTAGTGCTTCTCATTTCATTTCCTCCAACCGCAGGCGTCCATGCCTGCTATATCATAATCCGGGGCTAATGGATTATTAACATCATAACAATCATCAATTATAATACGAAATACGCGCTATGTCAAGCAAAATTTTTTATACTCAAATAACTGCAAAACAATAACAATTAAAACGCAGAATTTTTGCCAAAATGCAAAATCATTTGTGACGACGCGTGCCTTTAGAGCCTGTTTACTATCTCGCTTTCGTCATATTTTCGAGGGTTTTTCACAGGGCAAGACGCGCGCGACGACGCATATAACGGGACTATCTGCTAGGAGCGCGCAACGCGGCCATGGGGAAAACAAGCCGAAAAGGCGTCGGAATGGAGATAGTAAACAGGTTCTTAGGCACGCTAGGAGCAAATGATGAAGCAGTTTGGCAAAAAGGCAAGTTTTTTGTTATTGTTTTGTGGTTGTTTGAGTATAATGTTGACTATTGTCGAAATGGGCGGTATAATGATACTGCGCATCTTGTAAAGGGCGGCATGGTTTCACACCAGACGAAGGTCTTTAAATAGATTTTCGAAAGGGGGTGAAAGCATGACAGTTTACAGTTTGTTTACTCTAATATGTATAGCAATTGCGGCGTTAGGTTCTATAACCCATATTGCTGATTACATAGAAAAGAAAGCAAAAAGTAAACACCGCTCCCAAGGCAAAGAGTAGCGGTGTTTTGGAAACTATCCAAGTAACGTGAAACCTGCCGTCTGGACAAGGCTCGCACTTAGGGGGCGTTGACGCACCCCCTATTTTATTTGTATTTATTATACATCAAATATCGTCTGCCGTCAAGTGCCTTTTGCCATTGCTACGTAGCCCCAAATGTGCTACAATACCTCTTAGGGGGTGATTTTAATGTTTGAGCTTATTTTAATTTTATGGCAAATTTTAATAGTGGTGCAAAATTGCCTTGGTTTAGGCACGGCATACAGGCTGACCAAAAACGGCGGCGACAATGGTGTTGCCCTTTGGGGCTGGCTGCTTGTTATGGGCTTGGCATCAATAATTCCCGGGCTGGGTATCTATCTGTGGGTTAAGTACAGGGATGCCTAGGGCCTGTTCCCACTAACGAAAACGCATATTTGCGGTCGATATTTCCGCCATTCTGCGTCGCTTCGTCATTTTCTTATAGTGGGGAACAGGCCCTAAAAACGAAATGCATTGTTTCCCACGGCAATTTTCTCTTTTGCGGCCTCATCAGGCCGCTTTTTGCGTATTTCAATGAGGTTTAGCACATCATAGCCCCGCTTGGCCAAGAAAGCAATCATGCCATCGTTATTTGGATGCACGCAGTTGTAAAGGGTTTGTTGGCCGTAGCTGTGGGCAAGCTTCTCTGCGTAGCGATATAAAACGGATGCAATGCCGCGCCGCCTTGCCGAAGGATCCACAAAAAGCGATTCTACCCATACCACAGGCGCATCTATGCGGCACACCAAATAACCCACGCAGTTATGATTCTCCTTGTATATAAATATCGGATAATCCTTTTCCATGTATTCCATAAATTCATCGTAGGCGGCTTCTACATCCGGCGTGGTTTGCAGGCCCATAAAGCCGCGCAGCGTGCAGCGAAACGCGGCAATAAGGGGTACAATCATGTCTATGTCTTCAATTTTTGCTTTGACAATATGTGCTGCCATTATGGGCACGACCCACAGCCGCATTGGCATGTCACGCCAACTTTTTCTACCGATAGCAGCACTTCTTCGCCATTAATATCCCAAGGCTTGCTATGCCCGAAGGATTCATTTTTTGTCAGGCTTTCCGCTAGCACTTCGGCGCAAATGTCGTTGCCATGCTTTTCCATAATGTCATGTACGATTGTCGCGGCACTAGCGTAAGAAAGTTTGATTTTGTCCGTCACGTCAAAGCCCGCTTCTTTGCGCATTGTCTGCACCTTGGAGACAATTTCGCGTACAAAGCCTTCTTCGATAAGTTCCGGCGTTAGGGCTGTCTCCAGCACAACAAAGTGGCTACCTACGGATTGACTGGCATAGCCTTCCATTTGCTCGGCTTCTATCAACAAATCATCATTGCCCAGCGCAACCTGTGTGCCCTCAATTTCAAAGGATATCTCGCCCGCCTGCTGCAATTGCGCGTGCAGGGCATTGCCATTTTCTAGCAGATATGCCGAAATTTTTGGCAGCATCTTGCCATAGCGGGGCCCTAGGGTTTTAAGCTGGGGCTTTAGCTTGTATGAGGCGTATTGGGCAAGATTGTCTTCAAAGCTGACTTGCTTGATATTAAGCTCTTCGCAGATGACGGCTATAAAGGCGTCAGAAAGGCGTGCGCGGGATTCTACCAGCATCCTGCCCAGGGGTTGGCGGTTTTTGATGTTGGCGGCGTTTCTAGCGGCGCGGCCCGCTACTACGATGTCCACGGTGTTGCCCATATCCTCTTCAAGGCGCGGGTCTATCAGGCCTTCGTCATAGGTGGGAAAGTCGCATAAATGCACGGATTTCGGCGCGGTTGCGTCAATATCCGCCACCAGGTTTTGGTAAATTTCCTCGGCCATAAAGGGTACGTAAGGTGCTACAATTTTTGATAGCTCTGTTAGCACGGTGTATAGCGTCATGTATGCGTCAATTTTATCTTTGTACAGGCCGGAACCCCAGAAACGCTCGCGACTGCGGCGTACATACCAATTTGAAAGGTCGTCCGTAAAGCGGGCAATCTCCCGGGCGGTTTCCGTGATTTTGTATTCTTCCAGCCCTTCGTCAACAAGCCGTATCAGCGCGTGCAGGCGCGACAGCACCCATTTGTCCATAACGGGCAGGTTTTCCACGTCCAGCTTGTGTTCGGTTGGGTTAAAGTTATCAATATTGGCGTACAGCACATAAAAGGCGTAGGTGTTCCATAGAGTGCCCAAAAACTTGCGCTGCACTTCCGTCAGGGCCTCGCGGCTAAATTTGCTAGGCAGCCACACCGCGCTTGAGGCGAAGAAATTCCAGCGGACGGTATCCGCGCCAAATTCTTCCACAACTTCCCATGGCACAACATTGCCTTTGCTCTTGCTCATTTTCTGGCCGTTTTCGTCCTGTATGTGGCCCAGCACAATCACGTTTTCATAGGGGTTTTTGTCAAACAGCAGGGTGGATATGGCCAAAAGGGTGTAAAACCAGCCCCGGGTTTGGTCTATGGCCTCGGAAATAAAGTTTGCGGGGAAGTTTTCCTCGAAAAGCTCTTTGTTTTCAAAGGGGTAATGATGCTGGGCGAAAGGCATTGCACCGGAATCAAACCAGCAATCTATCACTTCCGGCACGCGCTTCATGCCGCCGCCGCATTTGTCGCATTTTATGCGTATTTCGTCCACGGCGGGCTTATGCATGTCCACAATGTCTTGTCCGCTGCGCTCTTTAAGCTCCGCGACACTGCCGATGGCGTGGACATGGCCACAATCACATTCCCATAGGGGCAGCGGCGTGCCCCAATACCTCTCGCGGGAAAGGGACCAGTCTATCACACCGTCCAAGAAGTTGCCAAAGCGGCCGGTTTTCACGTTTTCCGGCATCCAATTTATGTTTTCATTGTTGGCAAGCAGACGCTCGCGCAGCTTGCTCATTTCAATAAACCACGCGCTGCGGGCGTAATACAGCAGGGGCGTGTCACAGCGCCAGCAATGGGGGTAGCTATGGTCTGTTGTCAGCACCTGATACACATTGTCGCGCTGTTTCATATATTCTATAATTTGCGGGTCGGCGGTCTTGGCAAAAATGCCGCTCCATGGGGTTTCTTCCGTCATTTCGCCCGCGTCGTTAACAAGCTGCACGAAGGGCAGGCCGTATTTGCGGGCCACCCGGTTGTCGTCTTCGCCAAAAGCGGGGGCTTGATGCACCACGCCGGTGCCGTCGGACAGGGTAACATAACTGTCGCACACGATATAATGGCTGTCCACATCAAATTTCACAAAGTCAAACAGGGGCACATAATGCAGGCCTTCCAAGGCTTTGCCCTTCATAGTTTCTATGATTTCATGGTCTTCGCCCAGCACTTTTTCGGCAAGGGCCTCGGCCAAAATGTAGACTTTGCCGTCTTTTTTCGCTCGCACGTAATTTTCTTCGCCATTTACGCAAAGCGCAACGTTTGAGGGCAGCGTCCAGGGGGTTGTCGTCCAAGCCAGGATATATTCGTCATCCCTGTCACGCAGCTTAAACTGCGCCACAACGGATGCTTCGGTGATATCCTTGTAGCCCTGGGCCACCTCATGACTGGACAAGGAAGTGCCGCAGCGGGGGCAATATGGCAGTATTTTATGGCCCTTGTACAGCAGGCCCTTGTCGTGGATGGTCTTCAAAGCCCACCAAACGCTTTCAACATAGGTGTTGTCGTATGTGACATAGGGCTCGTCATAATTAAGCCAAAAGCCAACGCGATTGGACATGGTTTCCCATACGTCCTTGTATTTCCAGACGCTTTCCTTGCATTTGGCAATGAAAGGTGCCACGCCATAGTCCTCAATTTGGCCTTTGCCGGAGATGCCAAGCTCTTTTTCAACCTCAAGCTCTACGGGTAGACCATGAGTGTCCCAGCCCGCTTTGCGCAGCACTTTATAGCCCTTCATCGTCTTGTAGCGCGGGATGATGTCCTTCACCGCCCGGGTGATGATGTGGCCAAAATGGGGCTTGCCATTGGCTGTGGGCGGCCCTTCGTAAAAGCTAAAGCTTGCGGCCCCTTCCCTGTTTGCGATGGTCTTTTCAAAGATATTGTTTTCTTCCCAAAATTTCAGCACATCAAGCTCGCGCTGGGCAAAATTAAGGTCTGTGCTAACTTTTTTATGCATGTTGGCTATCCTCCAAGCTCAATGATAATATACTCTCTGCTGTAGCCCGACCGGCTTTCGCCCATGTCAATCATCAGCAAGGTATCGTTAAAAAATTCAAGATGTACAAGTATTGCATCGCCTTTGTTGGTTCTGAAAACTTCGGGGGGCTCGAAGCCTCTGGATACGAGGCCTTGCTCTATCAATTTCAAGGCTATGTCAGGGTCGTCAGTGTGTTGTCCAAAGCCGGTTTCTAGCCGCGCATAAAATGCTCGCTCTTCCGGCAGATAAAAGGTTGGTCTGCCATCGTAGTGCAAAAGGCGAAATTGCACCGAATGACCGTAGTGTTCTAATTGATGCACGTGGATGTCGCCCAATTCGTAGTCACCCAAAAGTTCTGTGATAATTTCATGTTGCGCCACGGTTGGGTATATACCGTTTACACGGTCTTCAAACAGCACAGCGGTTCTGTCATCAAAATGAAACAAATGAAAATGCGGCCAGCAGGCGCAGATGCCCGCCATGCTTTCAAATATGCCCATAAACTGCTGCTGCCCGGCCTCGTCTATAAAGGACAAGCCGCCTCGAGGTATCAGATAATGGAAAAAGAGCACATCCAGCACAAAGGCCTCGCCGGGTAAGAGCTTGTCGATGGCAAAGGGTACTTCGCGGGTGTAATAGTATCTTCGCGTTGCCATATGGGTGTGACCAAGGGTTATAAACGACAGGTCACGCAAGGGCTCGTCCGTCCAAAAAACAATTCTGTTGCGCCATTCTATGTCCGCTTCCGCAAAATCAAAATGGTGGATGCGGTCAAATTGTTCTAAAAATTCATCGTCCACATGGTCAATGATATTTATGGGCGGCGTAGGCGGCCTTGCCACATCGTGGGCATAGCTTAGGCCGCATTCGCAACGCTCGTATTCGCTTTTATATTCGTATTCATATGGGTCTTCGTCCTCTGACAGCGGGGCCTCATGCGCTTCATCTTCCATTTCATATTCGTCTGCTATATATGCCTCGTATATATCCTCATCATAAGCAGCAACATAGCCATCTGCGCAGCCTGCCAGCAGAAAAACAGCCGCAAATATCAAAACCCAAATAGACTTTTTCATGCCTCAATGCTCCTTACGAATGATATGCTCTATGCTGGTTATGCCATCCAGCTTGCGCGACTTTAAAAATTGCGGAACCAGATTGTAGCTGGCCAAGTCATCCAGGGGCAGCCAATGCAGCGTTTCGCTTGGCGGTTGGTCTGTAAAACTGCCTTCGGCTATATCTAGATGGATGCCGGCCTTCATCAGATAATAATTTGTGACAATTTCTTCGTAAACTTCGCGGATAACGGCCTCTTCTGATGTTTCATGGATGTTAACGGTCCCACCGACTAGGTAGCACAAGCCTGAATGATCTGCATGGCCCGCTGTGAGGCAAATCATCCGGGTTGTTAGGTATCATCGACATGGCCTAATTCTCCCCTTGCCGCCGCTTTGTATCGCTTTATATACGGGCGGCAAGATGCCGCCCCTACATCAATGTTACGTATAGTTCACTGTAGGGGCGGCTTGTAGCCGCCCGCTCATATCCCGTGTCTGTTATTTCTGGATGTCCAATATATTCGGGCGGCTACAAGCCGCCCCTACAAACAGCCAGCACTCTTATCATGTAGGGGCGGCATTTTGCCGCCCGCAGATGAAGAGGCACAAAGTTAACGTTGCACACGCCCACTACCATCGCCGCCCATCAAAGCCCGCACTTCTGCCACGGACACATGGTTGAAATCGCCTTCAATGCTATGCTTTAAGCATGAAGCCGCCACGGCAAATTCGATGGCTTCTTGCGGGCCATAGCCCTCATGCATGGCGTAAATAAGGCCACCGGCAAAGCTGTCGCCGCCGCCAACGCGGTCTACAATATGAATTGGATATTTTTTGCTGAAATAATAGTCCTTGCCGTCGTAAAACATTGCCGCCCAGTCGTTATTGTCTGCGCTATGACTTTCGCGTAGGGTTATGGCAACATGGGTAAAGCCAAAACGCTCTTTTAACTTGGCAGCCACTTCTTTGTAGGCATCATGCTCCAGCTCGCCATGGTCCACATTGCTGCCGCTGGCCTTAATGCCAAATACCTTGTCGGCATCTTCTTCGTTGGCGATGCATACGTCTATAAGAGGCGCAATTTCGCTCATTACCTTATTTGCCTCGTCTGTGGTCCAAAGGTTTTTGCGATAGTTAAGGTCGCAAGAAATGGTGATGCCCTTTTCTTTGGCTTTTTTGCAGGCCTCAAGGGCAAGGGCGGCACCATTTTCAGAAATGGCAGGCGTGATGCCCGTAAAATGGAACCAATCGCAGCCGTTAAAGATGGTGTCCCAGTCAAATTCGCCTAAATTGGCTTCGGCAATGGCGGCGTTGGCCCTGTCATAAATTACCTTGGAAGGACGCTGGGATGCCCCTCTTTCAAGGAAATAAATACCTACACGGTCGCCGCCGCGCACGATGTGCTGTGTGTCCACGCCATATTGGCGCAAGGCGTTTACGGCTGCTTGCCCTATGTCATGTTTTGGTAATTTCGTCACAAAAGCCGCGTCTTTTCCATAATTTGCTAAAGATACCGCCACATTGGCCTCTCCGCCGCCATATACAGCGTTAAAGGTGGTTGCTTGCACAAAGCGCGTGGTGTGCGGTGGTGCCAGCCTCAACATAATTTCTCCAAAGGTAATAATTTTTCCCATAATATCTTCTCCTTCCAAAAAATCATATGTAAAAACGTATTTACCAAAAGATTATACCAAAAACTGACTATGTTAGCAACTCTTTTTATTGCGTCGCGGCAAAGTCTATGTTAAAATATTTGATGGGGGTGTTATATTTTGAAAGAAAAAATCATAGAAACGCGTATTTTACAACGAATTGTCATGTACACGGCGGGTCTTTTTGTCTTGGCTTTCGGCGTGGCCGTTTCCATAAATTCTCGCCTTGGTGTGTCGCCTGTCAATTCTATTCCTTATATATTGGGCCGTATTTTTGACACTGCCCCCGGCATTTGGGCCACATCAATGTTTGCCTTTTTCATCGTCTTGCAAATTATCATCTTGCGCAAGAAGTTTCGCTGGTTTGATATCTCACAAATTGTCTTTTCCTTCATTTTCGGCTATTTTCTGGACCTTATTTTGTGGATATTGGGCGGCTATCAAATACCTACATATTTTGGGCAGCTTGCAATGCTTATCGCCTCCATTTTCCTTATTGCGGCGGGCCTTGTCCTTATCATCAGCGCAAAAATAGTTGCTCTGCCGCCGGAAGCCCTTTGTTTAACCATCGCGGGTCAAATAAAAGGCGCGAAATTTCATAATGTAAAGATTGTTGTAGATTCTATTTTGGTGTTAACTGCCGTCACGCTTTCGTTGCTGTTTTTGGGCGGCCTTGATGGCATACGCGAAGGTACCGTTATCTCGGCTGTGTTGATAGGCAAGGTTATACCCCTTGTTAGAAAGGCGTTGTCGCCTATAATTAGGTTTGTTCATAAAGAAGAGGAAGCCAAGGAAGAAGTTAAAGCAGAATCATGATTTTCGTTGGCGCAGCATATGCTATAGGACAAGTTCGATAACAGTGGAGAGGACGTGACTAAACACAAATGATACAGCGTTATGGATTTTTTGCATATTTCAGCGATAGGCCCGATGCAGGATATGGCTTTGGATTGTATAGCATTGCGCATTTTGTTATACTTGCAGCAATAGCTGCCATCGTTTGGGCCATTTGCGTTGCATATCGACGGCTGGATGATGCGCGCAGGCGAAAAATGATGTTTGCAATCGCAATTATAATACTTGTCGTAGAAACCGCAAAGGTGATAAGCTATCCCATATTTCATGATGGCTTTCGGGTAGAATATACGTCGCTTCATCTATGCGGCATTATGATTTTTGTGGGCCTTGCATACGCCATACGCCCAAACGAAACCTTGGGCGAGCTGTTATACGCAGTAGGTCTGCCCGGCTTCATTGCGGCCCTTGTGTTTCCAAATTGGACGATGTATCCCCTTCTTAATTTCTATGTCTTTACATCTTTCACCACCCATGGCTTGCAAATAGCCTTTATACTTATGCTGATTTTTGCCGGACAGGTGCGCCCTGCCCCACGCCGCGCCTGGAAGACGGCGGTGTTTCTTGTAGCAATTGCTATACCAATTTACATACTAAATCTTGCCATAGGCACAAATTTCTTATATCTAAATTATGGTTCGCCGGGGTCACCGCTGGAGATTTTATTTGATACCTTTGGCAGTCCGCTGTTTTTGATACCTTTTGCAATGCTGGCAGCCGTAATTATTACAATTATGTACATACCGTGGATTGTTGTTGAAAAGAAAGGGCGTGCTAAGCACATATGATACAGCGTTACGGATTTTTTGCGTATTTCAGCGACAGGCCGGATGCGGGATATGGCTTTGGGATGTATAGCGTCACGCATTTCGTGGTGCTTGCCGTTATTGCTGTTATTATCGCGGCCATGTGTATTGGCTATAAGCGGATGGATGATGCAAGCCGGCTGAAAATGGTGCGTATAATTGCATACACGCTGGTTGTTATAGAAATTATGCAGGTGTCCAGCTATCCCATTTTTCATGATGGCTTTCGGGTAGAATATTTTTCGCTTCACCTATGCGGCATTATGATTTTTGTGGGCCTTGCGTATGCCATAAAGCCAAGCGAAACCGTGGGCGAAATATTGTATGCGGTGGGTTTGCCCGGCTATCTGGCGGCGTTTGCCTTTCCAAATTGGACAATGTATCCTCTTCTTAATTTTTACGCCATCAAGGCTTTTACCACCCATGGCTTGCAAATTGCTTTTATACTTATGCTTATTTTCGCGGGACAGGTACGCCCCAGTCCATCCAGAGCCTGGAAGCCGCTGGTGTTTCTTGTGGCCATTGCCATACCAATTTACATATTAAATCTTGCGATAGGCACAAACTTCCTGTATATAAATTCGGGCTCGCCAGGTTCGCCGTTAGAAATTTTTATTGACACCTTTGGCAGTCCGCTGTTTTTGGTGCCTTATGCGGGGCTGGTGGTTGTTGTTATAGCATTGATGTATATGCCGTGGTATATTATCGAGAAAAAGAAGGGGCGTGCTAAGTACTAATGATACAGCGTTATGGATTTTTTGCATATTTCAGTGATAGGCCGGATGCAGGATATGGCTTTGGATTGTACAGTGTTGCGCATTTTGTGATACTTGCAGCAATAGCTGCCATCACCTGGGCCATTTGCCTTGCTTATCGACGGATGGATGATACAAACAGAACAAAAATGATGTTTACAATCGCAATTATAATACTTGTCGTAGAAGTTGCAAAGGTGATAAGCTATCCCATATTTCATGACGGCTTTAGGGTAGAATATACGTCACTTCATCTATGCGGCATTATGATTTTTGTAGGCCTTATCTATGCCATGCGCCCAAGCGAAACCTTGGGTGAAATATTATACGCAGTAGGCTTGCCAGGCTTCATTGCCGCGCTTGTGTTTCCAAATTGGACGATGTATCCTCTTCTCAATTTCTATGTCTTTACGTCTTTCACCACACATGGCTTGCAAATAGCCTTCATACTTATGCTTATCTTTGCAGGACAGGTTCGCCCCAGCCCACGTCGCGCCTGGAAGCCGGCGGTTTTTCTTGTAGCAATTGCCATACCAATTTATGCGCTAAATCTTGCCATAGGCACAAATTTCCTGTATTTGAATTATGGCTCACCGGGGTCGCCGCTGGAGATTTTATTTGACACCTTTGGCAGTCCGCTGTTTTTGATACCTTTTGCAATGCTGGCGGCAGTTATTATTGCAATTATGTACGTACCTTGGTTGATTATTGAGAAAAAGAAGGAGCGTGCTAAGCACTAATGATACAGCGTTACGGTTTTTTTGCGTATTTCAGCGATAGGCCCGAGGCGGAATTAGGCTTTGGGCTTTACAGCGTCACGCATTTCGTGGTGCTTGCCATTATTGCGGTATTTGCTTGGGTCGTCTGCATCGTTTATCGGCGGATGGATGATATAAACCGGCTAAAAATGGTACGAGTAATTGCAGTTTCGGTTTTGGTGCTGGAATTTGCGCAGCAAATAAGCTATCCCATCTTTCACGATGGTGTTAGGGTGGAATATCTGCCCTTTCAGCTATGTGGCATCATGATTTTTCTTGGCATCGTATACGCCATAAAGCCAAATGACACCCTGGGTGAAATATTTTATGGGCTGGGCCTGCCGGGCTATGTGGCCGCGCTTTTGTTTCCAAATTGGGACATGTACCCAATTATCAACTTCTACGCGATAAAAAGCTTTAGCACCCATGCATTGCAGATAGCCTTTGTGCTTATGCTGCTGGCCGCGGGGCAAATACGCCCCAAGGCGCGAAACGCCTGGAAGCCGATGGTGTTTATCGCGCTTCTTGCCGTGCCAACTTACATATTCAATATCATTTTCGGCACAAACTTCTTGTTTATAAATGCGGGGTCGCCGGGGTCGCCTTTGGAATTCCTGGTTGACACCTTTGGCAACCCGTTGTTTTTGATACCCTATGCGATGCTGGCGGCGGCTGTAATATCGCTGATGTATGTGCCGTGGTTTATTATTGAGAGAAGAAAGCGGAAGCGAGAGGATTGTGGTTTATGACAGAATAACCCGCAGCCATCCGTAGGGGCGGCTTGTAGCCGCCCGTTAATGAAATGCCGCGTATTCCGTAACGTGCCGATGTCGCTTTATAAGCGGGCGGCTGTAAGCCGCCCCTACATTAGCATTGAGGTTTTGCTTTAC
>Ga0123355_10016428_pt1 | contig 11665 bp, 9 predicted proteins | sample TergutEmb28metaG_3_FD_89872 | JGI IMG/M metagenome (GOLD analysis project Ga0123355, IMG submission 89872) | Embiratermes neotenicus P1 segment gut microbial communities from Petit-Saut dam, French Guiana - Emb289 P1 | ecosystem: Host-associated > Arthropoda: Insects > Digestive system > Gut ...
CAAGTTACTTTGATGTTATGTACAGATATTAACATTACAGAAACCACATATTCCTGCCAGTTTCAATATGTATTTGGTAATCAATAAGTGAGTAATAGCTGTCAAAGTTTCAAATTTCTCTGGGCAATATCTCCGTAACCATTGAACTTTGGATATAGGTGTTTTGGGTTATATCGGTATAGTTTGACCTAAGGAACACTCTCCCGAAGTTAGGTCCTTTCCTCCTGGGACACCCTGTATACAATATTAAATTATATTAAAATACTCCTACATATTTCGGCGCTTCTGCACCATCTTCGGGGAAATGTGATATTTTGTTTGTTACAGCTATAAACTGCCGGTCCCAGTGGCCGCGCGGTTTAAGGTGTAGGTCTAAGGCCGTTTGCCTGATGAGATTGTGGGTTCGAATCCCACCGGTGTGATGGATGTTTCTCTGTTGTGAGAGTTGTGTGTTGTCAGGTAGAGGTCACTGAAACGGGCTGATCACTCTTCCAGAGGAGTCTACCGACTGTGGTGCGTCGTTGTGTGTGATTTAGAACCTCGTGAGCGGGCAGGCCCTGGTCCACCGGGGGCTGTCAGGCCTAGACAAACACACAAACAAACAAACAAACAAACACAAACAAAGTTTTAAAATATTAGAATTATTAAAATTGCATAAATCTCTGTGTCATTTTATGGTAAAATCTGTGCTGTTGATAAAATGTGATAGTGGTTGCATTTGCCATTCAGTATTCGTGTTTCGGTGCGTCTAGTGCGCTAATTGGAAGTGGATGCATGTATAGGGTGTCCAAGGAGGAAAGGACCTAACTTCGGGAGAGTGTTCTTTAGGTCAAACTATACCGATATAACCCAAAACACCCATATCCAAAGTTCAATGATTACAGAGATATTGGCCAGAGAAAAGTGTGGACTTCTTTGGTGTCTGCGTAATGTACTCTGTCCGTGACGACATCCGCTTCACCTTCAACGCGACAATCCTGCAGTAGCTGCGTTCCTAGATGGAGCTCACAGCAACGACCTTGGCTCCTTTACAGATGTTCGGAGTGTATAGTGGTTAGAAGTCAGTGGACAACTATGACACGTGTGCGAGTGTTTTTGTAGTTCCATTTAATGGCTTTATGTCACTCACAAGTTACTTTGATATTATATGCAGATATTAACATTACAGAAACCACATATTCCTTCCAGTTTCAATATGTATTTGGAAATCAATAAGTGTGTAATAGCTGTCAAATTTTCAAACTTCTCTGGCCAATATCTCCGTAACCATTGAACTTTGGATATAGGTGTTTTGGGTTATATCGGTACAGTTTGACCTAAGAAACACTCTCCGGAAGTTAGGTCCTTTCCTCCTGGGACACCCTGTATATATAAGTTATATACGAATACATATATAGATATTTTACTAAGACGTTTTTAAAGTGCTTAGAGCGTTGCTATGTAAATTATAACGAAATAAGTTATCTGAATCAAGTTTTTAGAACTTCATTTTATGTAGTACATATCGGTACAATCCGGCGTTGCTCGGTCGGTATAATCACTAGGGTACGGGCTGGATGTTTCGGTTTTCGATTACCTATAGGAAGAAGAGATTTTTCTTCCTCCGAAACGGCGAAACCGACCCTGGGCACACCGAGCCTCCTATTCAGTGGGTACCGAGACAAGGGACAAAGCGGCCGAGGTTTGAAGTTAACCACTCACCTTCATTTAGAGCCGAGGTCGAGAATGAGTGGAGCAATACCTCCACATCCTCTAGAAACTTTCATGACGAGACCTGAGAAAATTTTATTTTATAAATACCGATGCATAGAGATGTCCCCTAAATTAAGCGAATTTCGCAGTGGTAAAAATATGTACCGGATTAAGACATACAACACTGTAATATTGCCTGCCGTTTTCTATGGGTGTTACGTTTGGTCGCGTACATTGAGAGAGGGACGTAGGCTGAGGTTGTTTGAGATAAGGTGTTGAGTAGAATATTTGGTTCTAAGAGTGAGGAGGTGACAGGGGAGTGGGGAAAACTACATAATGAGTAGCTTAATGATTTTTTCGGGTAATAAAATCGAGAAGAATAGATTGACGGGCACGTAGCGCTTATGGGAGAGAGGAAAGGCTTATAAAAGATTTGGTGGGGAAACCTAAATGAAAAAGACGACTTGGGAAACCCAGGCATAGATGGGAGGTTAATGTTAATATGGACCTTTAGGAAAAGGGTTGTGTGGTTATGGACTGGATGAAGCTGGATCAGGATAGGGACAAGAGGCGGGCGCTTGTGAATGCGGCAATGAACCTTCGGGTTACATAATATGCGGGGAATTTCTTGACTAGCCAGAAACTGCTAGCCTCTCAAGAGGGACTCTGCTCCGTGGAGTAAATAAGCAAGTAAGTAAGTACGTAAGTAAGTAATTAATTAAGTAATTAACAGTATGTAGCACATGCTTTATCATTCAAACCCGTGCCTATTGGTGATATTCCTATGTTTCGCCCCACAGGTGTCATTCTCTTTCCACTTTACCATCAAAAAGCTAGGCTTTCTAATGATTACATAGTGTGTTCTTTGTGAGCTTTGAACTCAATTCGTGTATATTATTGTAGATCAAGTTGTTTTTTCAATGGTCTAACATGATCCAGTGCTATTTTTAAAGTGTAATGATTTGTTAAACTCTGAACCACTGACATTATTTGCCTTGTACACCGATATAAAAACTCTTGCCAGTTAACTGGACCGCCAGCTCCACACTAAAAATTAAGCTGATGAAAGGCATTTTCAGTGTAAGTTTGTGACAGAACCTGCCGCTATATTTTGATATTGTAACCGAACATGTAATTTGAGATACAAGCTGCTTATTGCTGTCAGTATGAAGAACGTTGTCTTTTGGATGTGACGCCGTGTAGTCTGGTGGAAATCTAAAAACGTTTATTAGAAACCTGCTGCCTAATTAGAAACTCTATCCTCTTGGATTTGACACCGTGCAGTCTGGTGAAAATTTATAAATTATTCTACGAAACCTTCTGCTTCCTTCTGCAGGGAGTACTGGGGTGTTTTTAGGGGGGGTGTTTTGCAATAACACACTAATAAATTATTCTCAGCATAAATATAGATGTGTTTTCTACAAACTGATTTTGAATAACAAACCATAAATTTACATACTCATTGAGTTTTGTTATGTATTAACAGTATAACGGTCCATTTGTGCATACCAGTTACTATACTAAGTACATATACAGAATATCAAAACATATTTTACATTAATTTTACCAATAAACTCAATATTTATGTTTCATATACAAGATAACCACTTACATTTTGACATAACATGTACCAGGAGTTCACCCAGAATTGTTCATTGGCTCCGACCCTGAGGGTAAAAATAATTTATGTTTAATTTTAAAACCTGTGTTATAAACATAGTTCCCTAAATATAACTGTAAAATAACATTGTTTGGAGCTGTATGTAAAAGCATTTAAATATCACCACATATTCCGTGACTCAATTTAAATCACAAGGCCCAATTTTATTTTTATTTGTAAGGTAATCGGAGACCCTTAATTTTGTTTTATTTTTCAAAATTATAATATAATATAATTATAATATAATATAATATAATTATAATATAATATCAGTCGATTTCAGTGGCTCATTTAGACTGAAGGGTAAATCTCGTAAAATATTATATCTCTTCTACAAAATCGGTGTTTTCTTAAAAGTTCTTTGTTTGGGCGTGACGGGGGGGCGGAACTGATGTCCGGTAGCCCTACAGTTGGGTGCGCGCGTACACTGACGTAACTGTAAATGGCTGTTTATTGCGCTGGATAGAGCAGTGTTTGGGCTGTTTGAAGGGAGAGGACCTTGCTGTTGGAACCCTTTAGACACAGCTCTGAACACAGAAGGGTTTGGACACGTTCGTACTTTAATGTCGCAAGATAAATCGCTGCTTTTGGTAAGGCACTTCAACATTGTGCCGTAAGGCAAAACTACACATTCGCCTGGCTGCAGAACTGTGGAGGTTTCTTGCAAATAACTGTGACAAATGGCACGCATTAATGTCTTTTTCTACGCAATTAACACAAAAAAATTATATATTTTTCTACTTGTAGAATTGCTGTTAAAATGGCATAATTGGTCCTAATTCACGGCACAGTTCTCCTTTTTTTCAGACACTATATTGTCAGGATCTTCCCAAATTATAACGAAACAATATATGTATAAAAATTAGAGAAGCTGAAGGTATATTTCATGACATCTACTCTGTTAAGAATGCTGCATGCTTGCCATTGTGAGGAAACTAGTAACGTTTATGGAGAGAAATTGTCCTACAATCACGTCTTCAAAAATAGTAGTGATTATCTGATTAAAATATTTTACAGACATGTGGAAAATATTTTGTTCACACAGAAGGTGATGAGTTTTAGGATTCGTGTTAAAAAAAAAATCTCATCTCTTCCTTCCTTCATTGCCTGCTTCTTGGAAAACCTGTCTTTCGAAATAAATAAATAAATAAATATAAAGGAAGGAAGGAAGAAAGAAAGAAACGAAGGAAAACGCTAAAGAAACCCCCACTTTTATTTTTGTTTTCATTCCACCCCTCAAAAACCAATCTGTTCCAAGTCATGCAAAACTAGCAGAATTTTACTCTCCAAAAGTGAAGACCGTGGGGATATTATAAAAATAAAGGATTAGAAATTGACGTATTTAAACATGTACAATAATTAACATTCAAATTATAAGGACATTTTATTCAAACTATTATTATACAAAATGTACAAAAATTGATTTTTATGTGGAAATTATAACGTGAAATGAAAACCAATAAATAATATTCAAATTACAAAAACATGCTGTTATAAACAAACTGGATGCCCCATGGCTTGGTTACGTGAGGGTATGACGCAGAAGTAAAAGTTCCATCTGGTCATATAAAAAGAAAATTGAAAATAATTTTGAAATTATGCCGATATTATATTCAGATTAACGTCAGGAAGATGGATAAATAATTAATATTAAAACTATTTCTGTGTATTGTACTGAGCAGTCATTAATATTAAAAATTTGCGCTAATAAATAATTAATATGCAAGTATTTTCTATATCAGATATAAATTAGTATATTGATGTTTGAGGGAAGGTGGTGGATTTGAGCGTACAAGTGACGTTATTAAATATGTACGGATTCCGACGGCAGGATTAAAAGAGGGTACACCCACAGCAATACTAATTTTGGAATGACAGTTTTCAGTACTCCTGTTGATGGGTGCGGTGACGCCCGAAACATGTAAAATGATTTAGTAGTAAAATAAATCAGACTGCGTACTGTTGCATCCAGTTGGATTTTATTTAATATTGAATTATGATGCACGGAACCATGAGCTTAAAAAAACATTGTGTTACAATAGCCTGCAGTGTTCAGTACAGTAACATGCTCTTCAGGTTTGTAGCCTAGGAGCAATATGCTATACCATGTAGCCTAGGTGTGTAGTAGGCTATACAATCAAGGTTTGTGTTTGTACATTCTATGGCGTTCGCACAAAGACGAAATGGCCTAACGATGCATTTCTCAGAACGTATCTCCGTCGATAAGCAACGCATGACTGTACATTGATCCGTCTTTCAACTTCATCCTCTTGTGGTGGGTATTTAAATTTCAACGCATGGTTAATGGAGAATGTGTTATTTAAATTCCCTTGCCGCTGATGGCATTCGAACCCCGGATCCTTCACACCCTAGCATAGCCACTACGCTAGCAACGAAAACATTGTTATTAGCATCATCATTATCATAATCATCTCCGAGTCTCCTTGTTCTTATTCGCATCTTCATAATCATCACTGTCGCCCCAAGCTGTGGTTACGTCATGCTGTAACACCGCCATAAGGAATCAGCACAATAAGCACCCACCCGCAGTCCGCCATGTCAGGAAGGTAAAGAGCTGCGACCATAGATGTTGTCGTAACACAACCACAGAAACGCCGGCCATGCAAGATTGCTGTGGTTGTTTTGGTTTTAGTCGCCAGAAAAAATGAAGTAACTCTAGGATGGCAACGCCAGGACTGAACCAAAAACAACGGAAAGTACACAGGAAATTTACTTGTAAAACTTAAGCGCCTTCGCTTTAACATTGTTGCCGTGTAAAAGGATAAGTTATTACGTATTCTGAGTGTCTGTACCTTTGGTTACCCAGCATGCAAAGCGAATACGTCGTTTTATATTGTCTTCTGTGGCCTGTCCGCCTGTACAATATATTTTCCACATTATGTCATAAACGGCACGAATTTCGGAAAAAGTTATTTAAAATAGAATGAGCGTTTTGATTCTTTATGCTGCTTCTGTCAGAAATGTTTCCCATTCTACGAAAAACTGGGCAAGATGTTATATTAAATGTACATAAGTCTTCATGTAAAGTACGCGTTATTTTCGTCAGATTTTTATCAAACTTTCATTTTGTCGACAGATTTTCGAAAAATCCTCAAATACGAAATTTCATGAAAATCTGTGCAATGGGAGCGAGTTGTTCCGTATGTACGAACGAACAGACAGACATGACGGAACTAATAGTCGAGAACTCTGGGTTATTACGCAGCGAGGAATGGTATTTCCTTACTGATGTTTCGGGACAACCTATCGTTCCCATTCAAGGGATTCTTGAATATGGTACCGATTGGTTGTCTCGAAACGCCGGCAAGGAATTACCACTACTCGCTGCGTACTAGCCCAGAAGAGCGCAGTTCTTATTCGCTTCGCGGCGATTATTAGCTTGCGTCATGAACTCATTCCATCTAATAGTCGTTGTTAGTAAAAACAGAAGACCTGTGTGACTGGGGCGAGAAATTAATTTTTTATTCCCTGCATCCAATAAGGTGCAAATTATCTTCACGTTATCTCCCATTTTTCCCCTAATGCCACTTTCTGTGATTCTGAAAATAAGTTATGTAAGGAAATGAAAGGTTCTTCATTTCAGTGCTCCAGACTTAGTACTAAATACGGTGCTATATGATATGATATGAAATATTTGTTAATTGAAATTGGGTTGGCACCCGGTAGCAGCAGTACAGTACACATTTACACACGAACAATACACAGAACGACACAATGAAACAGAATACCACGTACACAAAACGGAACGTACATGATCATAAGAATACATAAACCTAACTATAAGAATACATAATTTACAAAGTAAACAGAAGCGTAGAAAACATAATATTAAGTTTATGGTTTAAAGCTTTTATGTGCTTACTTGTTTATTAATCCTTCGCTCCTGTTGCTGTTATCAGTGTTGAGTCCTCTGTTTCCAACCGGTAACTGCTCACTGTAGTGATGTGACAACGACACGTAACACTTTTGTAACCATATATCAGTTAATTAATGTGTTTGTCTCACCTTTCCGTTTGACCCCCAACATCGACAGTGATAAAAGCGGATAAGAGATTCTTTATGAAAGCCTCTCTGCTCACTTTTCCACACGTCCTTGTAAATTTTTTCAAAGGAAGGGAATGATCGGATTGTCAAAATAATGTTTCACTGTTTGGAATGTAGACAGTTTATTCGCTTATGACTGACTTCGGGGGGTTTAATAATTCTGAAATCTGTCACTGTACAAGAGAGGCAAAATGGTGCCAAAGTTACGTACGTAATCTTTATGTTTATACGTATTCCGTGCATTTTTATTGTTTTTGTTATTTAATTGTAGCAACAAATGCGTATATTTATTTATTTATATTACAATATTACATTATACTACAAATTCTCCTACATGTTTCGGTGTTTCTGCACCATCTTCAGGGAGCTTTGATAATGTGTTCGTTAAAGCTATAAAATGCCAGTCCCAGTGGCCGCGCCGCCTAATGTATAGGTCTGCGGCCGCTCGCCTGCTGAGATTGTGGGTTCGAATCCCACCGGGGGCATGAAAGTTCTTCTGTTGTGAGTGTTGTGTGTTGTCAAGTAGAGGTCTCGGCGTCGAACTGATCACTCGGCTAGAGGATTCCTACCGGCTGTGATGCGTCGTTGTGTGTGATCTCGAAATATCAAGAATGAGGATGCCATAGCCCACTGGGGGCTGTAGCGGCAAACACATACAAACAAACAAATTTATAAAATATTCTAAAGTCCTGTTCTGGTCCGTCTATTGTGCTAGTTGGAACTGGAATATATATATACATATATATACATACATACATACAAGCACTTCTTAGCACGTTGCTCTAACGTTTGCAGGCTAATCAAAAAAAAATCCAGAATGCTGTCCGTCCAATCAGGTCTTCACGGCAGCAATGACCTCTGCGTCGGTCCAAAAATGGCGACCTTTCAATTGTTTTTTCAGTCCAGGGAACAGGTGGCAGTCCGACGGGGCCAGATCCAGAGAATAGGGTGGGTGATCAAGCCATTGGAAGCCTAGGTAGGCCAGTTTCTCCTGGGTTGCAAGTGCCCGGTGAGCCGGCGCATTGTCGGGCAAGAACAAGACGTGCTTGGAGAAATTCCCTCGGCGTTTTTCCTCCAAATATCCTTCAATTGCACCAGCAGAGGTGAGTAATACTCCGCGTTAATAGTTAGACCCTTTGGAAGATAATCAATGAGGAGTATGCCGTCTTGATCCCAAATAGTCGAGGCGAGAAATTTTCCAGTGGATTTTTGCACTCGGAATTTTTGGGCGGGGTTAGCCGCTATGCCTCCAATCCATTGATTGTTGCTTTGTCTCCGGGTCATAATGTTATAACCAGGTTTCGTCCATGGTCACCAATCGCGACAGGAAATCATTTGGATCGCGTGGAAAAAATTCCAAATTTTGCTCAGACGACTGGCATCGTTGATGTTTTCGATTCGAATTCAGGCATTTCGGAACCCACTTCGCGGAGAGCTTCCGCATGTCCAAATGGTCATGAATGATGGACCCGATCCGTTCACGCGAGATGCTCAGTTGCTCAGCTATTGATTTAGCCGAAATCCGTTGGTCTTCCATGATTAGCTCGTGAATTTTTGTCAATAATCTCCGAGGTCGTCACTGTTTTGGGTCGTCCAGGACGAAGCGTATCACAGGTGGGAAAATCACCATGTTTAAACTGGGCCACCCATTTCTTGACAGTGGCGTCGGATGGTGCATGTTCCCCTAATGTTTCTATCAGAATGGAGTGAATTTCCTTCTGCGCCTTGCCTTGCAGAAAAAAAAAAAAACTTGATGGCAGCTCTTCGACTCGATGTTGTTGAAATCGCGCGCGTCGCCTGACATACTTCCTCTCAGCCCCTGTAACAAGAAAACACTTGCAACTCAGCACATGAACAGACCCCTGTTTCCAACGACACTTTCGATTCCGCACTACGACATCGGGATGTAGGTCGGGCTAAAGATTTATCAGCACCCTCTCGTAAATGGCAGGTTAACATTAAAATGGTTACGTAAGACAGACCAAGGTGCACATTTTTCTTAATAATTTATTTCACTTAATTTATCCTCGACATGTTTCGAACAAGTAATTATTTGTCATCAGTAGGATTTTGGCACAAGCAGCTTACAGTATCTCACAATGCATCTTGAAAGCCCGGATACCACCATAGCCGAACCGCACCCTAACTCCAACAGAGCAAACCAAGATTGAAACAGCGTATGTGGTGGTTCAACAACATGGTCGCAAACTCCTGAAGATGGGCATATTAAGGCCCGAAACATGTTGAGTATCTTAGAAGAAAAATAAAAATAGCAAGTGGCATCTAGTTTGTTTTTTATTCTTTAGCTATCACAAGATGCACGATCCAATAAACATTAGACTTTAATACTAATTTAGTCCCGTATTTAATGTGAGTAGAATGACGCTCGTTGGGAAACAGAATGGGAATAAATACAAGGAATGTGCAAAGTACCTTGTAAAACGAAAGATATCTGCACAGATAGGGAACGTTGAATAAGTATAACGTAATATTCTCCAGCGTTTGATTAAACATTTTTGCTAGGTAATGCGAACAATTCTTTCCCTCTTTATTATTTTGGACCTGGTTGTAACTTTCAACAATATAAAACCACTGACTTTCACCATCGAAACACAACTGATCCTGTTTTTATTGGTGTCAACCTAGAAAATATTTTGTACGGGTGTAAAGAATGTAAATTTGCATCAGTACTTCGTAAACGGTGTCCGATAATTTTGTCCGCTATTAACGAAGACTGGATTTTCGTGACGTGTCTTAAAATGTCTGGATTACATTCAACGGTAGTTCGTCCAGTGGAAGCCGCTCTGATGCGTGCTGACAAACAAACGGGACAGATGGAAGGCGAATGTGACGAAGCTGATTGGCCCTTGTCGCTAGCTGACGAAAGAACTGGAGGACGATCAGAGTTATCATGAATAGAAGGGTAGTCATAACTACCAAAACCAGAAATATTTTTTTAATCAAAAAGTAGAAAAGGACGTATAAAAATTAAGCTAACCAGGCGTCTTCAGACGGAGCAGGATTTTTTGAAGGAGCTGCAAAAATTGTCTACGTCGGCACAATGGAAAAGTCAAACGTACCTCTTTTCAGTATTTCATTTTCACATGGAAGGTTTTTACTTTGATTAACACTTCTGCACTGTGCAGTAGTGAAGTGTGACACACTCACTAATTTTCAGGACTTCGCTCTTAGCCCACAGATAGGAGCGACATAGGCCGCATATTGAAATGTTGTCTCTATATTTACCGAGTTTAAATTCGTATATGAATTCTTCGTCTTCTTTCTTATGGTCAACCTGAAATACCGAAAAATAAACTGTGAATTGTGTTATTTCCCAAACCAAGTAAAATAATTTCCCCCACATGAGTATCGCTTTACAATAACGTTGTGCTTTATTAAAGTTCTGTAGTATCATTTCAACACCACCAATTCTATATTCACTGAACTCTCTGCCATGTTCACTTCTAACATTACTCACAATGTCAGAAAGAGTAACAAACCAAGGACATTTGACTTCAGAAAATATTCTAAAAGGACATTGTGTGGTCTGAAACAAACACCCGGACCGATGACTGTTTTGTGATTCACTGTGAATGTCTCTTCAGAGCTAGCTTCCCGGTTCTTGCACGGATATATGGCGGTAGCAGCAATCCTTTCCAGACTAAAATTTCTGGCTTTAGTAAACGTTCTTCTACAAGACGGACAATTCGAAACCTGCAGCCCACAGCTGTCACAGATGCTGTGTCCGTTTTTACACAATCTGATTGGTGGTTCCATGTGCTCAAGGCACTCCAGTTCCTTTAAGAGATCCCAATCGAGTTGCTTTGGGTGCGCCATTTTCTTCGTGTTGCTGTTCGACACCATTTGCTACTTTTAACGATCAGAAAGAGAAACAGGACTATTACATTTCCTTCATATAATTACACACAACACGTTACACACCGCGCGGCAAAACATCCAGTAATCCGTAACATACTAACCATAAGAAATATGCTTAATAGCTGTACGTAACATCAAAGTCACTTGTGAGTGACATAAAGCCATTAAATTGAACTACAAAAACACTCGCACTCGTGTCGTAGTTGTCCTTAGACTTCCAAGCACTATACATGACACACGCATCCCGAGCCGTGACGTAACACGTCTGAGCGCGTTTCCCCTACAGATATGTACTAAAATAATGCAACCCTTTGGTAGGCATGCCTTCATTTAACACTGACTGTCGAAATTGTTAGCTTGCTCTACACG
>Ga0123355_10016429_pt1 | contig 11664 bp, 6 predicted proteins | sample TergutEmb28metaG_3_FD_89872 | JGI IMG/M metagenome (GOLD analysis project Ga0123355, IMG submission 89872) | Embiratermes neotenicus P1 segment gut microbial communities from Petit-Saut dam, French Guiana - Emb289 P1 | ecosystem: Host-associated > Arthropoda: Insects > Digestive system > Gut ...
AACACATCAGTACACTTCAACATGTGCTCCTTTTGTTGCACGGAGAACGTCTAATCGATAATCAGTTTCTCTCCACGTGTTCTCCAACATGTCTTCAGTTATTGTAGCAAAAGCGTCTGTTATACTTGCCTTCAGATTTGTAATATCTGGAACTGGTGTCGAATACACTTTGTCCTTAACATACCGCCATAAAAAGAAGTCAAGGGGGGTGATATCCGGCGATCGTGGTGGCCAGAGTGTCGGACCATCTCTCCTAATCCACCAGTATGGAAATGTTGCATCCAAAAACCAAATGTTACAATAAACACATGACATAAAATTTTAGAAACGAACTTAAGAAATTGTAAAAAAATATGTTCGTATTCCCGTAGTTTTCTTGTAATAAATGTTTGTAATCAGGGAAGTACTTAATGCTCACCCTGTACATTGTTTTTAGTATCTCGCTCAATTCTTCTAAAAGTGAGAAATGTTTCAAACAAAAGTTGCAGAGAAAATAAAAAAAAACATTTTATTTATTTATTTAGAAACTCCTCCCGCGTATGAGATAACGTGGAATAATATTGCAGAGCCGGGCAGGCTACAGGTGACAATATGGCGCCTGCACATTGTATGCTGGATACCAAAATCTACAAACACTCACATTATGCAGTATTTATTGCTCTTCCACAACAACAACGGTTGCACAAACGCGCGTCAGTGTCACGTTATACTTACGTTGCCTGTCCTGTTTATCTGTCGTTTTGTGTGTTCACGTGTCCACTGAAACAAACAATATGTGTATACACACACATATAAACATAATTAATATGAATACTTTACAAACAGTTGTTACAGACATTTACCGACATGTTATTTGAACTGCGTCGTGTATTAATCTTAGGGCTTGAATTCATTCTTCCTCCTCGTCGACGAATACTGTCTTCTGGGATGTACAGCCGTATAGCACCAATGTTAGGGCTAAAACTGCTGCCTCCGTCTTCACGGCGAGATCCCAGAAGAAAACAACTTTTGTAGTCACACCTGTGAGAGCCTCATGTTTTCTATTGCTGCTACGAACGGATGCACAGCTCTTGGGAGGACCTCAACCTGCGAAATGGGCGACCGTGGATTCGTGTTCCGCTTTTCGGCAGGGTGGCGTAACTGTGCGTGCAGACCGACTGTGGTATAAACCCCACCTTCTACTCAGTCAGTACCACGTTAAAGTGGCCGCAACATGAGGCTGACAACACACTGCTTGTAGTGTCGGGGGTAAGAATGAGTGAAGCCGTACCTCATTTCCTCCATATGTCCATACATCGTAATGGCGTGCGCAGGGATCGCTCGAACTAATGTGTTCGTAGATTACTGGGGGCATAGAATTAGTTATTTTAGACTTATTCTGAGACATCAAGTTGTGTACAGTGTTCATGCAAAGTAACGATACACCGCATCAGTCAAACACAACTCTGTTTCACGAAGAATATCAGTTTATTTGGCTACTTGTTTCCATTCATCGTCAATCATCATCAGACATTCGTACAAAACCTCTAAAACACAGCAGTTTGAAGAACTGTTGTGTTCTAAAAAAATTAAAGACTTCGTACGAATGTGATGATGATGATGATGATGATGACGCAGTATGAATCGAACCAAGTAGCTATATAATATGATGTTCTTTTTGATATACAGTTGTGTTTCACTGGTGCGTTTTATTGTTATTTTGTACAACAATTTTAAATTTTCACGGATATTCTTCGATAACGTGAATCCTAATTCACGCCACTAAACCAACAAAATGCACACAATTGTTCCTTACATACGTAGTATTTATATTACAGAATCTCACACAATTGGACATTCAGCGCGATATGCTAATATAAATATTTAAGGAACGTTACTGTGCATTTTGTTGATTTAGTGGCGTGAATTAGTTACAGATAATGAACGGAATTAACAGTATAAAGTATAAACATGAATCATACATGGGGGTTGTTGTACCGCGTGGAGATCAGTTGTCTGTCACACGTTTCGGAGAAATTTGACTCTGAGGGAGACATACACCTATGTAAATATAACACCACGCTCTCACGCGCACTTCGAATCTGAGTGGGGAAGCAGCGAATCTTCAAAACAGAATCCACACTGAAATGTCATTATTGGTCTGTAAGTTCTGTGTGCCTAGTTTTCAGAGGATCAAGACGCCGGACTGTTACAGGTACCAGCGGTGCTAATGCACTTCACACTGCGTAATAAAGCGATATATAGCCATTCCTATGCCATTCTGCGTGCAGTAATTACCAGTTTAATGTTGTGCTGTTGCTCGCGCTGACGTGGCCTGCACACCAACAGTGTCGAGCCCGCTGAATCCGGTCTGACTCACAGTGATTCTGCAGAGGCAGATCTTCAGCACCGCTCGACTCGACTGAAGCAGCGTGACTGAACAGAGGAAACAAACGGTGCAGCCTGTGTCACACCGACACAATTCGACGTGACTCGCTTCTGTTAGTAGGTCTAAAGCTGTTTGCAGACACCTAGTGATCCAGCTTAACCGTTATGCCGTCGTAGTCACGGATAACTTTATCTGCAACGTTTCTGTTTTCAGTTGGTACCATTTTTTATGGCGCAACAGCTCCCAGAGTTTCAGGACTTCCTCATTATCGAGGCTACAAGATCAGACTCAGACACACGACAATCGACACGACGTCTCTGGAAGAGTGATCAGCCCGACGCAGACATATGTATCGGACAAAACACAATATTCACAAGAGACACATCCATGCCGCCGGCGGGATTCGAAACTGCAATCGAAGCAAGCAAGTGGCCGTAGACCCACGCCTTAGATCGCGCGGCCACTGGGATCGGAAGTTGGCAGCAAGTATTGCAGATAAACTTGGCCGGCAGTCTACGTGATTAGCACCACTCGTGTAACTGAGAATCAGACCAATAGCTCGACAAATGCGAAGTGTTCTGATTAAAATAATGACTTAACTTTTCTTTAATTATGCAGTACGTGGCGACTGATGTGGCTCTCTGTTAGCTTGCAGGCTGTATAAATCACGCGTTTTGCTTGCTTCAAGACTACCGAGAGGTCCCGAAACGTCGGCAGCTAGCTACCAAATTACGCCGCATACCATCCCTGAAGAGCGAAGATCTGAAACGCTGAAAACCTGAAATTCAGCATAGCCTTGGTGTTGGTAATAGGTCGACCGCGTTTTTTAGAATTGTGCGTCCTTAAATTCCATGCAATGCTAGTACATTTTTGTTTATTCGATACATTTATTGTTTCTCAATGGTCACGTGGTCTTGGGAAGTTATCGATATTTTGGTACATTACTAACTCCTGTAAGGTTGTTTGTTCCTACACTTGTGTATTTTTCTCCCAATGAGATCCTACCTCTACTTAATACCGACATCGGACTAGTTAGTATTTAAAGCGTGATTACGTTGTAGCAATAAGTAGCTTCCGTCTTTAGGCTAATTATTTTATAAACATTGAACCTATTTTAATGCTCCGCAATTTATCACCATTCAAATCAAATTACACGTTCGGCCTTCGGCTGCCTGTAAAGACAGGGCCCGCCGTTCGTCTTTCACAAAAATCGGCCAATCTGTTCAGAACTTATGACGTGCAGAAACAAAAACACGCACACGTAAACTGCTCGTTGCTCTTCTCATTTAGAAAGCGTAATAAAGACTGCATTTATCTAATATCTGACGTAAGCAAATCCTTCACCAATCAATACTTTTCGTTTAAGTCCTTAGAGCCAGCCCAGTTTGTGTTCACATCTATCCCCGCTTCACTCGAAAACCTTCTTTGGAAGAGGCGATTGAAATTTGCAGGACGCGGCAAAATACATGATATTTAATATGCATAAGGGATCTGTCCCTCAATCGAAATGACGTTCCCACAGATAGGATCGCAAGAAAGTCAATTTCATATCAACTTCCAACTGAACCTCGAGGTTGTTGTAAAGTTGTTTGAACAGGTTTCTGTTTGCACAGTTGTGTGCTAACGAAGGTTCAGGGGGGCGAAGGCGTCGTACGGAGAGAGAGAGAGAGAGCGAGAGAGAGAAAAGTTGTTTCAATTAATTCGCTGTACGTGCTTTAGGAAAACATAATCTTGAGTCCTGCGTGTGTTTGGTTGCCAGCAGTAGCTGGTGGTGATGATCAGATAGGCAAATTGACATCAATATTCAATACAACCGACACTGTGGCATTAATTAAATGTTTATGGAGTAACTTTCATTTCCTGTTGCGTCATGAAATTAGTTTAATTGCTTCGTTTTAATTATTTAGGCGGCTTTCTGCACCGTGTTCATTAGACTGGTTTTCGAAAAGAAAAATTGCCTCGAGGACAATGCGTGCTGTTTTCGCTGTTCCTATGAAGTCCTTAATGAGCTAGATTCAGAGTTCTCGCAGCGGTAATGCTGAGGATCCCATTGTTCTTGGTTTTAATGCAGTGCATATTGGCATACAGATGTAAAGTTTTCGCATAATATCGAGGTCTCCATCTTCAGGAAAGTGCAAGTGTCTTCCCAAACCTTCATAATAACCTATGAACTAAATTGCGTTTACAGATAATATACAAACATTTTTGCAAGTCAAGTTGCGATTTTTATCCAGTTACATTGTAAAGCCCAAGGGGCTTGTGTCACAAGGTGCAAGAATTTGTGAGATCTGGTTTTGACTCTGCCTGTCACAAGACTGCCTCATAAACTCACGTAGTAAAAGAAAAAAGGATAATGACAATAATAATAATAATAATAATAATTTTATTTTTATTATAAACAACTACAGCAACAACACAGAAGAAGTGAAGGAATGGAAGATGAGAGCAAGGAGGAAGAAGCAAAATACAGACATAAATATTTTTTATCGTCAATTGGTCCGTCGCGCCCTCTGCAGATGTTTTCGTCTGATCGCTTAAACATGAAAAGAGAATATCGATTCCGATGTGACCCCAAAAAAAGCATGTTATTGGAAATCTTCTCCTTTCTTCGAAGATAGGAGTAGTATGGGAGCCTGCGAACTGCTGTCAAAAGAAACAATAACAACAGTGAGTACATTTTTAAATAGCAGTCTTTGTGGATTTATGTGCTTTTATTTGCAGCAAACAGTAGTTACATAGCGTGATACAAAATGTATATTTGGACTTCCGTTGTATGGAAATAAATGGTCGGTCCAGTGTTTGTGAATTTCGTTGCAGTGCGAGGCTGTAAATTTACTGATAAAATTTGATGTAAATACAAACAGGAATACATTGACGTCATCGTTAATTTGAGGTTCCACGGCTGTTAAATTGTACTGTGAAACCTGCTTTTGGCGTTAATGCCATATGGCAGCAAACCGTTTTGCCGAATTTCGGAGGAAAACATTGCCCCAATCTTCAGGGTAGAATTGTCATTCCACAAGTGCCCCCGTATTCGTATCTATTTATCCAACATGACGTATTTTAAATATCTAGAGCGTCACTAAATAAATGTGTAAGTAAAAGCCTTAAAGTGGACATGGGGAACGTAGGGCCGATATTGGACATACAAGTGATCCTGGGACAGACGAGTCACATAAGCTGCCTCACAGCACATTTCAGAGTAAGATATATTGTTTGGGCATTTACCAGTCAATTATCAGTGTGGGGACACGCTCTTTCGGCTACAGATTTTAGGCACATTCACAAAGTTGCACGGTTCTATTGAAACTAAGAACAGTCGTCGAAGCCTACAAGGCTTAATAAAGTCCTTCTGACCGCATTGCCTTCAGCATGTGACAAATCGAAACGGCTGAGTGTGTATTTACGAAACTTAGTTCCACGAAAATCTCTTCAGGTAGTTCAGTGTTCGTTTGTTTCGACGGTTCTAACTATCACGTGTTTCGCCAGGCGCACCTCTAGCGAAGATCGTTTAATATTTATCGGAGCGGAAAATGTTAAGAACCAGAGTTATAAAAAGTAACAAAAACGCATTTGATGTTCAATATATTCAGTACCTGGAAAGTTTTATAGTACAATGCTGGTGAAGGACGGAGAAAAGGAATATCCTACATGCAATAAAAAGTAAGAAAGCGAACTGAATTGGTCACATATTGCACAGTATCTGCCTTCTAAATCACGTTACTGAAGGACAGATAGAGGGAAAGATAGAAGTGACGGGAAGACGTGGAAGAAGACGTAAGAAGCTACTGGATGAACTTAAGGGAACAAGAAAGTACTGGAAATTGAAGTAGGAAGCACTAGACCTCAATGGACGGAGAACTTGCTTTGGAAGAGTGTATCGAACTGTCGTAAGACAGACTGTGGAAGGAAGGTAGGAAGGAAGGAAGGAAGGAAGGAAGGAAGGAAGGAAGGAAGGAAGGAAGGAAGGAAGGAATAATCTTTAAATGCTGTTACACTTTATAGATAATTAAGCAAATACTCTATACATTTCTGAACTTGTAGACTACGTTCGACAATTCGAATCTACACGAAGATTGCCCAATTTTCATATTGTGGCAGTAATTAAATAACGTTGTTTCCCAAATGAACAATAATTAGCAGTAACCTGTGTAACAATACAGGACCGAGTCAAAGTTTAGCCGTAAGTGTAGAGGGTAATAGAATTAGGCTGCTGAAAGACAGGGCAACAGATCTGAGCTGTGAGGAAATTATAGACGGGATCAGAGACAGTAGAGATGGGCTAGGAAGAGGAACGAGATGGAAAGGGGAGGGACTGGAACGGGATGCATTGGGACGGAAGGGAAGACAGCAGGATTGAATGGAAAGGGAGAAATTAAAATGGAGTGGAAGGAAATGGAAGAGAAGGAGACAGAAGAAAATGGAATGGAAGGACAGGGCACAGGATGGAATAATTGAAGGGAACAGCTTTAAGTGGAGTGGAAGGGAAGAGAATGAAGCGAATAAGAGAGGAACGGAATGGAGTACAAGAGAATTAAATGGAATGGTTTGGAAGGGAAGATAAGAAGGGAAAACGCAAGTGAACGGAATGGAAATGGAAGGAAGGGAAAGGAATGATGTGAAATGAAGCGAAATTGAGTTGCATTGAATTACAATTTGCACATGTTCAAACAAGTCAATTTTTCATTGGTTGATACCGCCACGTGTCTCCACTCTGCTTATATGTAACACAGGGCTGAGTAACCTTTGCTTATATGTAACACAGGGCTGAGTAGCCTTTGCTTATATGTAACACAGGGCTGAGTAACCTTTGCTTATATGTAACACAGGGCTGAGTAACCTTACACCCACAGTTTACTTCGATATGCTCGCACTGCCTGTCGTTATATTAAAAGCTCTACTCTCTAGTTTTACACCTGTACTGTATTTATATCAATCTGTTTTAAAAGTTTCCTTCTGCTCAGATTTCTGAACACTTTCTTGTAATGGAATTTTCCAACTTTTCAAGACGTGAAGACCGGTCCTTACCTACAATTTTCTTTGAGCTTCGATTCAATTCACATCATCTCTCTCTCTCTCTCTCTCTCTCTCTCTCGCCCCTCCCTTCCTTGCCCGAGGCTTTCATGATATTTGGATTCCATTTTGCCAGTTTTCCGTTAAGCTGCTGTGAACAAAACTCGGCCCCATGACTTGTCATCTTCTTGCATCTGCTTCCCTAGGAGTTAAGTGATATTAGTTGTCAACACGCAGCAGTCTGCACAGAGCACAGGCTAGCAGCACCACAGATCATCAAGAGACTTTCCACTTTTATAGAATCCTAATTACCATTACCGTATACCCTCAAGCTTGTCGCTGGCACAATTCTGAATCATTTCAATAAATTTCGCACTCTTACAAAACCTGTATCCCTGAGGTGCATTTTAATGCCGTTGTAAATCTATCCCTAGGTCTGTCAATGGTTCTTTTCCTTCAGGTTCCCGACAAAAAAATTCGCTTGAATTTAACATGTTTGCCATGTTTTCTGCATGTCCCACCCATCTCTTAACTAGCTACCTATGCAACAGACTGGCCGAACGACATGTAATAACTTAATTTAATGCTATTAGATATTTTAGTCATCACTTTATCTACCTGTTCACTGTAGAGTAGAAAGGTGATGTGTCTGAGTACACTCCGTGACACACTACGCACGCGCGCGCACACACACACAGAAAGACTCCTCTGGACGAGGGATCGGCTCTGCGCATAGGCCTCTGCATATACAACATACACCATTCAGAACAGGCAGAGTTCCCTTCCTGCCGGCGGGATTCGAACTCGAATTCTAGCAGGCGAGCGGCCACAGGCCTGCTATCTTTCTTTTATATTGTGTTCCGGCTTTTATAGAATATCTTCTATGGCCTCTTGAAGTTAAGAAGTAATTCCTGAAAATGTGTCAAGGGAAATTCCTGACAGGGAGAGAGTTTGTTAATCTTGCGTTGCTCCTGCACGGACGTCTGGGGCTCGACGAACTTCGTAACAAAAGAATACCGAAGGTTGTTTCTCCAGGAGTAGAACAGCCATGTTGTGAAACTGACAACTCGGCTACATCTAGCAAGGAAGTTATAATGCATGTAGTAGTGGTTTCTGCTGTGGTTGTGGTTGGTATGCAATTCCCGACACATAATACACACACGTAAACACCACTTCTCCACGTGCACGCTGTATATTGCCGGCCGCTTGATTGCTGCACTCACTGCGCGTCACATACACTGACTGAAATTTTCCACTAGCCACTTCACTCGTGAATCTGTCTCAGTGCTTATAAGGAGGTGGCGTTTGGGCAATAAACTATCCTGGCTACGTGGGTGGGCTAGCCTGCCGTGTCCACCCCCCCCCCCCCGCTGAGACCGCTGCACCCCTTGGTAATCCGGAAAGCGTACCCGTCGTCCAGAGTGAGTCGTGAGGATGGAAGGAATGGCCGGTGGTGGAGTTGATTCTGTGTCAACATGGAGGACGTACGCCAGCTTTAGGCGGTCAGTGGAGACCGTCTTTGCAGCACCCTGGACCTCGATGGTGTAGGTCTTGTCGCTCCTGTGGAGGACCCTGTATGGACGGACATACGGGGCTTGGAGGGCTCCCCCGAGGGCACCTGGCGTAGAAAGACATGCGAGGTGGTGGCCAGGTCCTTGAAAATGAACTTGGATGGCGCAGCATGCTGGGAAGCTGGTATGGGGCGAAGGTTTCCAATGTGGACCTTCAGCCGGGACGCGAAGTCCGTGACGTCAGTGTATTCGGAGAGGGAAAGGGCGAAGAATTCCCCCGGTAACCGCAGGAGAGAAACGTAAACCAGTTCGGCTGATGAGGCTTTCAAGTCCTTCCACGGACTGCGAATCCCCAACAGGACCAACGGAAGAGCTTCGGCCCAGTGTTCATCGCCATGGCACATGAGGGCGGCCTTCATTTGACAGTGTAGCCTCTCGATCATGCCATTGGAGGCGGGATGACATGCAGTAGTCCGGGTTAGAGGATCCGGTGATGGTAGCCAGAGTCTTGAAAAGGCGGGCCACGAATTGCGTGCCCTATTCGGTTGTGATTTCCTAGAAGCAGCCGAAACGAGCAATCCAGACAGACGAAGGCCTTAGAGACTGCTTCGGCGGCAATGTCAGAGGGAGTGCCTCAGGCCAACGTGTGTATCTGTCGATGGCAGTGAGACAGTACCGGAAGCCGGATGAGACATGCATCGGCCCAACCAGGTTGATATGCACATGAGAGAAACGTGCCGACGGGAGGTTGAAACTCCTGAGGGGGACCTTCACATGCCGCGTTACCTTGGACAGTTGTCTAGGTGTACACTCGCGTGTCAATAATCGGCAGTCTGTACCCACTCCTGGCCACACAAACCGCTGGGACACCAACTTGACGGTGGCGTTGGCCCCGGGGTGGCTAAGGTTGTGGAGCGTGTCAAAGACCTGGCGTCTAAAAGGCGTAGTTATAAATGGCCGCGGTTGTGGAATGGACGTGTCGCAGTAGATCTTGGCGTCCGTCCCGGGAATGTGCACTCGTTCTAACCGAGGCGCGGAACCATTTTTCAGAACGTCTTGCAACTCCGCAACCTGATCCTGGGAACTCGAAAGAGCCAGATAATCAAGAGGCGTCGTGATGGAGTTAGCTCTCGATAAGGCGTCTGCCACAACATTGTCTTGCCCTGAGACATGCCGGGAGTCGGTAGAGAATTGTCCAATAAACTCCAGATGACGGAGATGTCGTGGCGAGCACTTATCACTCCGTTGCTGAAAAGCATGAGTGAGAGGCTTGTGATCCGTAAAAATATCAAAGTGACGACCTTCGACCATATGTCGGAAGTATTTAATGGCCTCATACACTAACAAGAGCTCGCGGTCTTACGGACTATAATTTGTTGAATGTGGCTGAGCCTATGGGAGTAGAGAGCCAGGCGTTGCCAAGCGTCGCAGACACGCTGCTGCAAGGCGGCACCAATAGCAGTATCAGAAGCGTCTGTAAATAAGGCCAACGTAGCAGATGGTTCCGGGCAAGCCAGAAGTGTGGCACGGGAGAGGCTAGCCCTGCAGTCCTCGAAAGCTTGGACCATGGTGGGTGTCCAATCCACCGGTTGGGATCATTTGACCTTGGGACCAGCTAACGCGGCGTGGAGTGGCGCTTGTATGCTGGCGGCTTGTGGAATGAACCGCCGGTAAATATTTAGCATGCCAAGGAAACGTTTGAGGACTTTGACAAATACGGGCTGTTGAAAATGATTGATCGTTGCAACTTTCTCATCCAGTGGCCGAGTACCTGCAGTTGACACTGTGTAGCCAAGGAATGTCACTTCATTCGCGCCGAAAACACATTTTGCTGGATTCAGCAAGACACCTTACGCGTTGAAGCGCTGGAACAATGTAAGCAGGTGCTGCTCGTGCTCTTCATCCGAGGTAGAGGCGAACAGCACCTCATCTATATATGAGTAACAAAAATACAGGTCTCTGAGAACCTCATCTATGAACCGCTGAAATGTTTGCGCGGCGTTTCGGAGCCCGAAGGACATACATGGGAATTCGAAAATCTCAAAGGGCGTGATGATGGCTCTTTTTGCGATGTCGTCTGGATGAATTGGAATCTGATGGCATGCTTTCACCAAATCTATCGTGGAGAAGATTTTCCGGCCAGCTAGTTGTGCAAAGTCGGTAATGGGCCGAACGGGATATTGGTTGGGGATTGACGTAGCATTCAGAGCAAGATAGTCGCCACAATGGTCTCCAGTCGTCTTCTTTCTTGGGGACGAGGTGGAGGGGCGAAGCCCTGGGGCTATCGGAACGCCAAGCGGTGCCATTTCGTAGCATTTCCTCGAACTCGGATTTTGCGATTCGGAGGCGGTCCGGTGCTAGTTGCCGTGGGCGCGAAGTTACAGGTGGTCCAAGCGTGGCACGGATGTGATGGACCGTAGAATTCCGGGGTTCCCGGAGAATACCAGCAGGACGGATTACGTCCTGAAAATCCTAGAGCAGTGCGTGATAGCGAGAGCTTTCGGCGAGGACTTTAATGTGGCCGCCGTACATTCCTACCGAGGCGCCGTTGAGAGTAAGGTTAGTGATGTCGTGAGGCGTCGGTGTCTCATGTCGTCGAGTAAGTAGTAGAAGCAGAGAAAGTCCTAGCCGACGATGGGTCCCGTTACGTCCCCGACGACAAAACGCCTTGAAAACTCCCGTTGCAAGCCGAAATCCAAACGCAGGGTTATACAACGGTAGGTGTGTACAGTAGTGCCAATTGTTCCGAACAACTCATAACTAGACTGTGCC
>Ga0123355_10016430_pt1 | contig 11664 bp, 8 predicted proteins | sample TergutEmb28metaG_3_FD_89872 | JGI IMG/M metagenome (GOLD analysis project Ga0123355, IMG submission 89872) | Embiratermes neotenicus P1 segment gut microbial communities from Petit-Saut dam, French Guiana - Emb289 P1 | ecosystem: Host-associated > Arthropoda: Insects > Digestive system > Gut ...
CCAACAGGAACGACCAGTTATATTTGTCCCGTCAATAAACGCCCCTTACTAGCCCCCCACCTTTGGGGGTCGAGGGGGTTTCCCCCTTGCGGGTTCAAAGGGCAGCGCCCTTGCAGGGGTGGCAGGGGACAGCGTCCCCTAGGATTCTTTATATCCCCTAGCTTAATAACATTAATGCATCTTGTCGGCTATTAACCTCCTGTGCAGTAGGCACAGACTCCTGCGCCCCTGCTTTAGTTACAGTAAGCGCCCCCGCAACATTAGCATACTGTATCGCCTTTGCAATATCGCCATGCTGCAAGTATTGCACACCCATAGCGGCGGTAAACACATCGCCTGCGGCGGTTGCGTCTACAGCTTCTACTTTGTGTGCGGGGTAATGCGTAAGTGTGCCGTCTTTGTAGTGCATGGCACCTTTGCTGCCCATCTTTAACACGATATGTTTGGCGCCGCTGCGTTTTGTTAATAACTCCGCTGCTGTTTTGCATTCCGCTTCGGTGGCCGGGGTTATGCCGCAAAGGGCGGCGGTTTCTGTTTCATTAGGGCTTAAAATTTCCATACCGTGGATTTTTTCCAACGGGAAATTGAGCGCAGGGCCTGTGTCAACTATAAATGGAATGCCCTTGTCGCGGGCTTTGCCGCAGGCGTAAATAACCATTTCTTCGGCAATTTCGAATTGGATAATCATGCCGTCGTAGTCCTGTTCAAACGCGCGGTCTATGTCGGCCTTGTTTAGGTCTAAATTACTGGCAAGGTGCACGATTAGGCGGTTGTTGCCGCCTTCTTCCAGCATTATTACGCAAAAGCCGGATTGTTTGCCCGTACTTACGCTTACATAATTTACGCCCACGCCATTATCTATTAGCGACTGGCGAAGCTGCTCGCCAAAGGCATCCTCGCCTATTTTACATACAAAAGTGGTGTCACCGCCAAGCTTTGCACACGCCACAGCTTGGTTTGCCCCTTTCCCGCCGGGGCCAAATTGATATGCTTCCGACAGCATCGTTTCGCCAGGCAGGGGCATACGCTGGGTAAGCAGCAAAAGGTCCATGTTTATGCTGCCGACTACCAAGATTTTAGGGTTTTTGTTCATTGGGCTATCCTTTCCAGTCTTGTTGCACGCGTTTTTACGCATTATAGCACCAAAATGCCTTGAGTATAACACATTCGCATAGTATAATTGCAAAGAAAACAAAATCAGGAGGCGTTATTCATGTTAAAAGTTGCAGTATTAAGCCGCTGGCACGTACACGCAGACGGCTACGCTCACGAGTTTAGAAATAGAGATGACGTTAAGCTAACAGTAGTTTGGGACGAAGAGCCCGACAAGGGAAAAGAATTTGCAGACCGGTTTGGCCTAGATTTTGAGCCGGATTTGGACAAATTACTTGCGCGTGCAGATGTGGATGCCGTTTGCGTAAACGCGCCAACCAATATGCACCCCGAAGTTTTGATTAAGTCTGCCAAGGCAGGCAAACATATTTTTACAGAAAAAGTACTGGCCCTTACAAACGCCCAGGCTGCAGATATCCGTAAAGCGGTGGAAGAAAACGGCGTAAAATTTTGTATTTCCTTCCCGCACCGCACATTCCCGCATAACTTGTTTGCAAAAAAGGTTATGGACGAAAAGTTGCTGGGTGATGTGAACTATATGCGCGTGCGCAATGCCCACAACGGCGCGTCTGCAGGCTGGCTGCCGGCCCACTTTTATGACCAAGTGCAATGCGGCGGCGGCGCAATGATAGACCTTGGCGCGCACCCAATGTACCTAATCCCGTGGATTATGGGCAAGCCAGTGGAAGTTGCATCTGCGTTTACATGTGTTACGGGCCATGCTGTCGAAGACAACGCCGTAACGGTGATGAAGTACGCAAACGGGGCAATAGCCGTGTCCGAAACAGGCTTTGTCTCCAGCAATAGCCCGTTTATGCTGGAACTTTACGGAACCGCCGGTTCTCTCATGATTACCGGCAACGATGTTCAGCTTATTTCTTCTAAAGTAAACCAGGCAACCGCCGGCTTTGGCGGGTGGATTAAGCCGGACAACCTGCCGCAAGCACTGCCTAGCGCAATTGCGCAATTTGTTGAAGGCGTGCTTTATGGCAAAGAGATTATATTTGGTATGGACGATGCCGTTGTTCTCACAGAAATGATGGATGCCGCGTACAGGGCGCATAAGCAAGGCGGATTTGCGAAGTTATAATATGGAAACCGCTTACCTTATTCAAAATATATTTTTAATTTTCGGCGGCCTGGGTCTGTTCCTTTACGGCATGAAAATGCTGGTAGACGGGCTGGAAGTCATGGCCGGCAACCGGATGCGTTCGATTATAGAGCGCGCCACCGCTAACCGCTTTTTGGGGATAGGGGTTGGCGCGCTTGTTACCATTATCATTCAAAGCTCTACGGCTACATCGGTTATCGCTGTTGGGCTTATTAATGCTGGGCTCATGTCGCTGGTGCAGGCGGTTAGCATTATTATTGGTTCGCATATTGGCACCACGTTTACCGCGCATCTTTTCACGTTTAGGATAACTGCGGTGGCCCCTATGCTTATTTTTATCGGGCTTATCATGTACTTGTTCTTAAAAGAAAAGGCCGCAAAAGATTTAGGCCGGATCATACTTGGCGTGGGCCTTTTATTTTTTGGCCTTTCTGTAATGGGGGAACCGTTAACGGTATTTGCCCAAACCCCCGGGTTTAAGACGATGCTTGTCGCATTCGAAAATCCTTTCCTTGCAATACTATCGGGCTTTATTTTTACTGCCGTTATACAAAGTTCTACGGCGGCTACAGGTATCCTTGTTTCGCTTTACATAAGCGGTGTTGACATTCATTTTTCTACGGCGGCGTTTATTATTTTGGGTATAAGTGTTGGCACGACGGTTACCGCGTTGCTTGCATCGCTTGCCGGGCGGCGGGAAAGTAAACGCCTTGCACTTGCCAATATGATTTATATTACGGTTGGAAGCAGTATTTTTGGGGTGTTGATACACGTTTTCCCCGGTATTTTGCAGTGGTTCCAAAACACATGGGACTATGGCGGGCGGCAGCTGGCCATGTTTTATACATTTTTCAAAGTTGGGCTGACCATCATTTTTTTGCCATTTGTGGGCTATTTAGCCAAGTTAATGTACACACTCATGCCAAAGCGCACACAAACCGCAGATACGATGGAGCTGCACTATATAAAAACAGGCAGCACCCAATCGCCGGGCGTTATTATCGAACAAGCCTTTGATGAATTAAACCACATGGGGCAAATGGTTTTGGAAAATTTAGAGCTTGCGCTGGACGCATTTACAACAAGCAACGAGGAAAAAGCCGCCTCTGTAGTAGAAACAGAGACGGCAGTCAATTATTTGAACCGTCAAATTACTTCTTTGCTTATGGAATTGGAAAACGTGGAGTCTGTTTCCGAAATGAAAAAGATAGGCGCGCTGACATATATCGCTACAGACTTGGAACGGATAGGCAACTATGCAGAAAACATAACAGAGTATAAAGTACGTACAAAGAAAAAGGGCAAACTACGCCTTTCCGACAAGGCTATGGAAGAGTTACACGCGTTGGGCAATGCCACAGTGCATATAATCACTTTAACCATAGGGCTTTTTAACACGCTGTCGGAAGAAACGCTGGAGAAAATCCATTATTTGAAGCGATACATTGATAACTTGGCAAACGAATATACAGAAAACCACATACAGCGGCTTAAAAACGAAAAAAACAACCCGCGCGGCGGCGTAATATTTATTAATATGGTTATGAACCTAGAACGCTGTGCCGACCATGCCAATAACGTTGCGTACTATATGGCAGAGATAAAGCAGTTTAGGGCAGAATAGTCTCAAAGGGAAGGTTCTCGCTTAGTGGCTTGTTTCATGTACTTTTGACAATGCCTGTGATATACAGGTATAATTACCGAGAGGTGATACCATGCGCGCTTATGAGTTTTATACCACGCCAAAAGATGGTGTTATATCCATACCAGAGCAGCTAAGGGCTAGAATTACGTCTAGTATAAAAGTTATTATATTGGAAGAATTGCACGATGCGCCCAATTACGAAGATATTAATGCAAAACGTAAAAGCGACCTGCTACTGCCACCAACACTAGATACAAGTGAGTGGAAATTTAGTAGGGAGGAAGCAAATGAGCGGTAGTGTATTCTTGGATACAAACATTTTAATCTGTATGTAACAAGAAGACCAACAATGTACGTAAGCCCCGGATACGGCAATAATCTATAGCCGTGTCCGGGGCTTTTGGTAATTTCCTATACTATTCGCCCACTGCATCCAAAAGCAAAAGTACCGGTACCAACATAACAGTACCTCTGCCATCTACCGTTATTTCTATTACAAAGCGGCTGGTTGCTGTTGCCGGGTCGGGAGGGGTGAGTTCAAATTCCAGGCAAGATACATTGTTGGGCCAATTGCTTTGCCCAACATAGCATTTGCACTCTGGCCCGGGGCTAATCTTCCACCCATCGGGGGAGTACCAGCGGATATTAAACCCGGCCTGTATCCTGTATTTATTTGTGATGGTTAGCCGTATTTTAGCGGTTTTGCCAGGCACTAACGCTACTCCGGATACATATTCAACAGCAACGTCATAAAGCGGATAACTAAAACGGTTGGCCGGCGTGTTCATATGCGTCAGCGCTTTTTTATCTGCATACAATACATCATTTGATACCGCTGGTGCGTTTGTTTGGTTGCGTGGCGGCCCCACCGGTAAGCAATGATGCATTGCGACTTTGCGCATAATGGTCTCGGTACGGTCTGTCAATTCATCAATAGTACCGGGAATCATCGAGCCAAAATATCCAAGATCCCCTATGTTTAAGCACGCCGTTTTAATACCCCGCCCAATTGGCTGTACCCATTTTTCTGGAATAGATTCTACACCATGCATAATACCAAATAGCGAGCCAAGCGTGGCGGCAGTGCAATCTGTATCTTCCCCGCAGTTAACCGTAATACAAAGGCTTTTGTCAAAGTCGCCTTCGCCATATAATAGCCCTATGATAAGGATGCCTATGTTTGAAGGCGCGTCCCATCCCATTTTGCCATCTGCGAGCCCCTTGTCGATATCGTCTTGGGATATACGTGACATGTCACAGAAAAACACGCTGCCTCTAAATTGGCGGAGCACTTCATCTCTTGCTTCAAGCCATGGTTTTCCTTGGTGGTACATATCCACTACACAGCGTACGGCTTTGGCGATACCACATGTTTCGGGTATATAAGAAAGCCCTATGTCAATTAATGTTGCCGGGTCATGAACCAAAAAAGCTGCGCTTTCCATTGCCGCACAAAATATTTCCGCATACATTCCCTCGCCGTCACCATGGTCGAGCGAAGCATCTTCGTAAGCATAACGCACCGCTAAACGCGGGTTACCCGGTGCGATACACGCCCATATCTCTGAGCGGATAAATGCTCCGCAGCTGTCCTTAAAATAGTTGTTACGCATTCCGGTATAGGGCGGAATAAGCCCCGCCTGCATATTTATTTTGGCATTGCCGTACTCTGCCCAAAAAGGCGATACAAAACTCTGCCAGTATTCTGCCATTAATGAGGAATTCACGTGAATCCCTTGTTCTTCAAGCATAATTAGCCACAACAATTGGATATCCAAATCGTCATTTGGCAGCGGGTTTCCGCCCAGTTCCTGTGTGTAATAAGTGACATCATTGACCCCTCTGTACCATTCAAAGGGGGCGCCAAGCGTGCCTCCTATGTTTTTGCCCAGCCAGCAACCAAGTACCTTGCTGCGGTATTCATCTCTGCTAATCATTCGAACCGCTCCTTTCATAGCGTGATAACATGAGCTTTTCCCCGTCTATTTTAATTTCACTGATGCATAAGCGTCTTCCGTCGTCAGGGCCGGGGTGTGGTGGCGTTTCCGCTCTGGAACGGCCATGGTAGACAATAAGCAGCTCCCCGTTTGGCCCGTGTATCATCGAATTATGCCCGCAACTGGTGCAGAAATCGTCTTTCCCAACAAGCGGGTTGTACGCATACTCGCTAGGATATTTGCGGAACACGGCTTCCTCCAGCAGGACATTGGCGTCGCAGACGGAGTAGCCTACAAAGTAGTCTTCGTGTTCAAAACCATTTGCGCTGTACATTAAAAATCCGGTTCCCTCATGCTCGAAATAGAACGCGCCTTCTATGGTGTACCAGTCCCGCCCGTCCCCAAGGCGGTTTTTTGCAGATATCTCCTGCGTTATGGACGGGGAGACGACTAAGCGCGGTTTATATGCCGGGGTAAAGGGGTCCAGTAGTTTGTCAAGCATGATTACTGTGCCAATTTTCTCGCCTTCTGTAATGTTTACGGAATAAAACAAGTAAAGCTGGCCGTTTTTAAGCACCACATGCGGGTCTATACTAAATTCATCGAACAGGGTTTTTTTGTACACAAACGGGCCAAGTGGGTTGTCGGAAACGGCAACCTGCAAAAACTCTTTGTGGGGGTCTGTCTCGCCTTTGGGAATGGCGGAATAGTACATGTAAAACAGGCCTTGATAAAAAAATACAGCCGGTGCCCAGTAAGCCACACGGCTTTCGTCATGCAGGGCAAAGCCCATATGTTCGAAGCTTTTTAAGTCTTTCGAGCGCAACACATTCACGCCGTAATACCCGGTAGAGTAGCAATAATACATGCCGTCATGGGATATAACATAAGGGTCGGGGTTGCATTTAATACTGGCTAATGGATTTTCGCAGCCGGAGGTTATCGGAATAGGATTATTATCAAACACACTGTGCCACTCCTTTTTTACAAAAAACCGGGCGGCAGGTTGCCGCCCGGTTTTATATTGCCCTAGGAAATTGCTCTGTACGAAACGCGCGCGCAAGCGCGCTTTCTTACTTGGTAGGAAATTATCTAAATGCGTCAAGCATTTCTTGCAGCGGCCCGCGGTGCGATTCCACTGCTTGGGCGGCTGTCATTTCTCCAGACAAGAAATCCCAGATAAATCTGTCTAATTGCCATGGATATTCAGGTATGTTGTATCCCATATCCGAGCGCATTGTAAGTGATGCATGAAGTTGGGTTTGTACGTCTTGTTCTGTTAAGAATGTTTCGCGAGCAGCCATAATTGCGCCTTCAGACATCAGTTCCGGCTCATCGCCAGCCCATGCAAACAATTCTTCTACAACCGTAAGCAAATCTGCAGAATCCCAAGAAGAAGCTACGGCAAAAGTATAACCTTGTCTCCAGCCGCCAAGCCAAGTTGCGCCTGTTGTGTTGGATGGGCCTGTTGGGAATGGAACCACCGCAAATTCAAAAGTCAAAGGACTTCTGTCATTAATAGCCCACGTTGCTGCCGGGAATAACGCGGTAACGCCAAGGTCGAATGCAAAGAAGTTACGACCCCAGTCATATGGAGCCGGAGCTAATGCAGGGTCAGTATACCAAAGACCTTCTTGTATAATTGTTTCCATAAATTCAAGTGCTTGCATGGTGTTTGGGTTGTCAAAAGCATAAATCAAATCGTCTGTGGCAAGCATACCATCGTTAGAGCCGATGAAGTTACGCAAAAGTTCACCGGGCTGGCCGGAAATACCCCATTGGTCGATTGCGCCGCTACCGGTGGTGTCGCGTGTCGCCATGCGCATAATGTCAAGGGCGGCATCCCATGTCCAGCGGCCTTGGTTATGAAGGTCTACAGGGTTTGGTGCGCCAATTGCGTTAATGATATCCAAGTTTACGCCCATTGTCACACCGCTAAGGTCCAAAGCAGATGAATAGAATGCCCACATATGCCCTAATCCTGTGGCTCTTGGGCGTATATAAAGCTGCGGACCTAAAAGGTCGGAGCCGGGCAAATTAATTTCATCAATAGGCATAATCAAATCCCCGTGAATGGCGGACATAAGCATCCAAGGCTCCATAAATACAAGGTCTGCCATTGGGTCGCCTGCCATTACAGACGCTGTTAATACGGGTATAACTTCCATAGCTCCGGGAATGGCAATACTGTCAAACGCAACATTAAATTCCCGTTCTACACGGCGGGCGTTATCCCAAATCAGCCTGTCTATAAAATAGTTTGCAGAAACTGCCGGGTCTGGCTCGTCATAGAAGGGACTTGCCATGGTGAAAGGAAAGCCGCCGTCCCACCACATGGCAGCGGTAAGTGTTCTGCCGCCCATGTCTTTTGGCTGGTGAATGCCGCTAATTAATGCGGTTTCTGGTTGGTCTGTAGGGGGGTGTATCACTTCCGGCGGTGGAGCTGGTGTTGGATCATCGTTGCCTGCTGGTGGCGGAGTTGTGCCGCCGTTGTTTTCGGTGCTGTCTTCTGTGCGGTTACAAGCGGCTAGTAGTACTAGCGCAAGCAAAAGGGCAATAAGTACACCGGTTCTTAATGTTTTCATTTTATGAAATCCTCCTTTTATTGGGGTTTTACCCCTATCTCACAAGCTGTACTTGGCAACTTCACTTTGTGCGCAAGCTTAGCCGAGACTCAGTAATAAGTTGGTAATGCACGTATTTCTTCCTGTCCTATATTTTCTGCCGCCCCATATGCTGTAACCGTTCGCGTTTGGCCGGGCAGCATATCAAAATATTCATCGCTAAGGCGGAGCGCAGGCTCAAAATGCACAGCATGGCAATAGCCGGTACTTTTGATGGTGATATGGTAGTCGCGGCCCCTTTTTTCAATTTTTTCTATATTTATTGTACAAGTATGGGGCGCATAATCCTTAAAATCCATAGTGCGCATCAATGCTAAAGGAATTTCCATAGACGCCGCGTTACTTGCCCTGGCAAAGATTACACCCTGCCGTAAATCTTGACGTGGCATTTCAAAAGAAAAAATGATACTTTTAGAAAATGGCGGAAGGGAAATATTTTTTTCGGCAGTATCGCAGACACCGTCAAAACCAGCATAGCCATATTCTACACTAATATGAACAATATTTGAAGTATCATTTGCGCCTAAAACAAGAATTTTTTCTCCGCCCGTAGATGAACGAGATGGGCGTAAAATTAATTTTACCGGCGCGAATGCCCGCTTTACGTAGTAATAAGAAGGCTTGCGGTGCAGATAATAGTCGATAATACTCCAGCCCACTTCGCCCCAAGCGTCGTTATACATCCAAAACAGGCTACCGTTACTGTGTTCATAAAACCGGATAGATTCTAAAGAGTACGCGTACATAAGCCCCTGAACCAGCCTTGCGTATTTTAAGTAATCCGGGAGCGTAAGCGTGTCTGGCTCCGCATAGTGCTTTTGCACGCCCGCCGCTACGGTTTCTTTTTCAAATGTATTGTTATGCAAATTCCAGATATCACTATTGCGCGCAATTTCGTGCCCGCCGTGGTATTTTTGTATGGTTTCTTCCGAACAAGGGCCTACGTAGCCGTATTCAGACACAAATGCGGACGTTACGTTATCGTAAGTTTCCGGGGTTATGCGCTTGCTCATATCTGGGTTCATGGTGCCTTCGTTCCAAAAATGCTGGTTGCCTATTTCGCTGGCATTTGGGTTTTTGCCGCCAAAAGGAGAAGAACGCCAATATGGAATTTGTGGGCAGTTTGCTTGTATTATCTTTGGCATAAGCGTGTTGAAAATATCCATGCCCATAGAAACGCCTTGCTTCGTGTTGTTTTCTATAGCGTTATTAAATAAATACTGGATTTCGTTGTTACCGCACCACAACGCGAAACAAGGGTGATGCCGCAGGCGTTTGGTTTGATAGTCTATTTCTTTTTCCACGTCCTGCTTAAATGCCTCTGTATCGTCTGGATACAAGGCACAGGCGAACATAAAATCCTGCCAGACAAGTATCCCGTATTTGTCGCATAGCTCATAAAATAAATCTGTTTCGTAAATGCCGCCGCCCCATATCCGCAGCATATTAAAGTTGCATTCGCGGGCTTCTTTTATGAGTGTTTCATATTTTTCCGGGGTGATGCGGGCGTAAATGGAATCTGCAGGGATCCAGTTTGCGCCTTTGCAAAAAATGGTTTTGCCATTGACTTGCAGGCTAAAATTTCGGCGGCTGTCACCTATTTTTTCTGTATTTAAGGAGATGGTTCGTATTCCCATTTGTACGGGTTTGCCGGTATATTCGGTTCCGTTGCTTATAACGGTGGTGTGCAGGGTGTAAAGCGGTTGTTCGCCTGCGCCGTTTGGCCACCATAGTTGCGGGTTTTCAATTACAGCGTCAAAACGCACAAAATTTGTACCCGGCTGGGCAAATATTTCTGTAGATAAGGTTAAAATGGATTTGTTTTTGTATCGCACCTCAAGTTGTACCGTAGCGTCTGTAGTTGCTATGGCGGCAAAGCTTTCGACTTCTATATCAAAGCGCATACGGGCAACACTTGGGTTTGCATCCAAAGTAACGGGGTGCACGTTTTGTACTTCAAAAGCGCTGTTAATATTTAAGTATGCATTTTTCATAATGCCTATACTTACTACACGGGGAGCCCAATCCCACCCGTATACATATTGCGGCTTGCGCAAAAAGACACGCCTTGTATCGCCACGGTCGCCCCTATGGGCCGACTTTTCTGTACATACATATTTAATAAATTTCTGCTCTTGTTGCGCAGTAACCTTTTCATGCCCGGCGGTTAAACGAACCGTGAGCGTATTTAAGCCTGCTTTGACAAAATTCAATACTTCCGCTTCGAAAGGATAGTGGCAGCTTTGATGCGTACCCACGTGCTTTCCGTTAACAAAAATATCTGCGTATAAGTCGAGGCTTTCTAAGACTAAACGGATACCGTTTGCGCCTATGTCTTGGGCAGAAAGGGTAAATGCATTCATAAACCACCAAGACTTATTTTCTACCCATTCGCTTTCAAAGCAATAGTCTGCAACAACAGGGTCTTTGATGATATTATGGCGGATTAAAGGCATCCGCACATCGCAGGGTAGGTTTATTGCACCCATGAAGTCTGTTGCAGCCTCTACTTCCGCTAAGTTATCTGCGGTTATATCCAATTCCCTATGCAGGAGTTTCCAGTTGTCGTTAATGTTTAGCCTCATGGTCGCCCCCTTCGCAAATATTGACTAAGAATGAATGTCGCGTTAATATGTAAGAGGTGTCTTAATTTGTATTGTTAAATTAATCAACAATTTAATGTGGTGTAATTATAGTGCCGAGTCATGTTTTTGTCAACAAAAAAATTTTATACCATAAAACGATTTTGCATATGTACCTACTATCATAAGGGAAATGGAGCATAAATGTAATAAATAGACAAATATGTATTATAGTGCAGTAAGAATTTATAAGCGTTAATAATGCCGGATTATAACGTAAACTTACAAATAAAAAAAGCGCGCTTGCGCGTGCGTTTCGTACAGACCAATTTCCTAGAGGATAAAAAAGCGGCTTCGCCGCGGGTTTCGGCCTCGCCGCGGGTTTCGGCCTCGCCGCGGGTTTCGGCCTCGCCGTTGGCGCGTTGCCGCCAACCATCAGACTGTTTTCAACTAAATTCACTATATCTATGCTTTCCGTTGACACTTACATACAAATCCTTGATAATAGAGTGGAAATAATGACGTAGCTTAAGTAAAGTAACGCTATATATAGTGAATTTAGTTGAAAACAGTCCGAAAGCGAGGCCGAAACCCGCGGCAGTAGGCGGGCAGACGGGAAACGCTATCGCTGTCCGCATGTTCTCGGACGAAG
>Ga0123355_10016431_pt1 | contig 11664 bp, 8 predicted proteins | sample TergutEmb28metaG_3_FD_89872 | JGI IMG/M metagenome (GOLD analysis project Ga0123355, IMG submission 89872) | Embiratermes neotenicus P1 segment gut microbial communities from Petit-Saut dam, French Guiana - Emb289 P1 | ecosystem: Host-associated > Arthropoda: Insects > Digestive system > Gut ...
GGCATAACTATATATGCTCTACTATCATATTGGTCGCTACCTTCCCAGAATTCTGCGCCATCGAGAACCCAGTGACTAAATGGAAGGAATCCATCGTTAGCTTCAATCGGAACTCTGGCTCCTGCCACATATCTCGGTGCGCTACCTGTACCGTTGATAACAGTAAGCGGACTACCGACTGGTGTCCATTCATTGCCTGTAATGGCAATCGATGTTAGCATACTAATATAGTCACCAAATTGATTGTTCATAAATGTATTATTACTCACAACATTCCAGGCAGAATCTGCCCATGCTTGCGGACCGTGAGCAAATGCAAGTACTGCTGATGGACCCCAGAATGCGTTGTATGAGTTTCGACCCCATTCGTGAGTCAAATTCAGTTCGCCATTGAGCCAGCGTCCTGCTACTTGATTGAATACACCATTCGTCACAGCAAGTTGGAATGCATTGTATGTTTCTGTCACAGTTTCTGATACAGGAGTGACTCCTGAGAACAGCACGTCAACACCTAAGCGCCACGGCACACGACAGGCATTCCAGTGTCTTGCACCATCGCTTGATGATTCATGCCATTGTTGTCCTGCAGTGTGATTTGGATGTGTACCTGTTCCTTGATTGGGAACTATCCAGACGTCATTAACATTATCCCAACGGATGAAGTCCGGGATTATTCCATTAGGTTCGGCTTGCATTGCTGCGACAGCATTTAGAGATTCGTACGTCACATCAATAACGCGTTGCCAATCATTTTGTGGGTTAACTTCCAAGAATGCTTTTAGGTGATGTAAAATATGGTCAGATGGACGAGATGTTCTTGAGTTAGCTCCCTGATTATTATTTACCCAGTTACCGATAGTTATATGGTAATTTCCGCCACCGGTTCTAGCTGGAGCAGTCGCATTGACACCTGTACCACCACCGGACTGTCCGAATGAACGATGCACATTCATTAGCCACAGGTCATTAACCATTCTGCGTGCCCACTCAGAGTAGCTGTATACTTTTCCGTCCGGAGTTGTCGGACACCATACCGGATCATCGCCCCATTGCTCACCGGCAAGAATAATTGCATATGCCATATCCATAGCGCCATCTGTAGCATTAGATGGTCCTGTTTCACGAATAAATCCTTGAATATCTGTGTTGTAGTGAAGCGACCATGCCATAGTATAGGCGGGTCTGAAGTTGTTCGGTACATTGCCACGGTACGAGTTGTTAGTTACAACAGCTCCGGTCTGATGATGACCGCCTGTGACATGTATCGGATGAGTCGGCCAATGCCTTAGTGAACGGAACATCGCATCAAAGAACAACTTTGTATCAACTTCCCCGATACAGAAATGATCTTGCAGTTCTGTCGGAAGAGCATTGAAGAGTAAGTTTCTTATGGTTGTAGTTGAGCCATTGAACTCAAAAGGTATGTCTTCTGAGCCTGACATCTTAACAAGCATTAGCATACCATAGCCCATAGCTTCACATACTGTGAGTCTTAGTGAACGTGCGCCTGTACCCCAACCACCGGTTCCATGAGCAATAAACATTGCCATACGGAAATTGTCAGGATCATCTCTTACAGAAGCAGGGTCTACCACGAACTGGCTGGTTATTTCCTCAAAGAAATATACTGCTGGATGAGCCGCAACACCGGGAGCAATAGACTGTGGCGCACCTTGAATTATACGTGCAAATTGACGTAAAACTGCATGGTTCATATCTTCCTGAGTTAAACCTGTTGGTGTGTATAAATCTACAACAACACCTGTGCCCAAACCTGCTTGAGGGAATGGACGAAGAGCGTGATCGCTATACTCAATATCGCCACCGTTGCCGTTACCGCCACCATCGTCTTCTACTCTGTTGTTCGCAAAATACGCTCTTGTAGCTGGACCGTGTGCTGCGCCTTGTGTATTTACAGTCATTCCAAACTCAGTAGCATTCGGATTAAATGCATTAGCTCCAGTTTGGACGGCTTTTGTGAAAGGTGCTCTTAAATCAAACACGAACTGTGTTGTCTCTCCATCGGCTACAACAACCACTCTGTGCTCAGCGGGCAATGCCATAGCTTGCGCATGAGTGTGATTCCAACCACCCGTAGCAGAAAGCGATAGTACTAGCTGTGTACCCGCTGCTGGTGGGGTTGGATATTCGACCACTAGGAAGTTCGCTGCGTTAATCTGTGGTCTGGTTGGAATTGGTGAATGTTGAGCATTTTGCATCCACCATTGATTAACATACCAATGTATGTTGCCACTCGCAGCTGCATGTGCTATAGGTGTAACACCCGTTGCAGTAGTTGATACCCCCAAAGGTAGCTCAATTGATACCGGATATCTATATCCATCGATCACCAAATCAGCACTAGCCTGAACGATTGTTTCGGTTGCTGCGTCGATAAGGTCTCTTAGATATTCGAGATTTGTATCGTTTTCATCCACAGGACTATTCTCTGCAGCCGCAAGACCTGCAGGCACAAACGATAACATTATTGCGAATGCTAACAAAAATGTTAGTACCCTCTTCTTAAACTTGCCAAAATTCATAAAACTCTCCTTTTCACGGTATGGTTTTTCTTTCCGATATTTTGCTATAACAACAAAGCTCGGAACTCGTTACGCAAGACACTCTCAAGCGCAAACACTTCTGTAGCAAAAACGTATCATAATTCGCAGTAGTTGTAAAGCAAAGTAACTAATAATTGTGCTGGCACACTTTTCAATTTAGTAGAAAGGCTGCGGCAAACGATTATACTTTCGTTATGCATCAGCCCTTATACTCTTATCAAGTTTGTAATAGTTTATGAGTTTCTCACCCGCCGAAATATTCCAAAATCGCTTCAACGGTCACATCTGCCATATGCTCTTGCTGTACAGGGTCAATTAGCCATACAAAGTCTTCAATATTCTTTATAAAGCTAGATTCCAATATAACTGTTGGCACCCACGATGGTCTGCACACAAAGAAGTTAGATTGGTTTATATTTCTATTTCGGTTTGTTCCCGGGTTTACATTATACATGACATCCAGAATCGTTTGCGCAAGGCTTACTGCATTGGAATTGCGATACCATACTGTAAAACCGCTGATATTGTTGGAGTTGGTTGTCTCTGCAACGCTGTTTACATGTAGCGACAGGAATATATCCGGTTTAATTCGTCTACTTATATTGACTCGTTCTTGAAGGCTCACATCAATATCCGAATCTCGAGTCAAATAGACTGTTGCTCCAAGATTCTCGAGCCGTTCCGCAAGCAAAAGTGAATTAATGAGCACAATGTGCTTTTCAGACATTTCATAGCCTAATGGTCCAATAGCACCGGAATATTCACCACCATGTCCGGGATCTATGAGTATCGTTATGCCGATTAGAGGTTCGTCACCAGGAGCAAGAGTTTTCCTTCTTCTTAGATAAAACCTAAACTCCCCATCATCATATTCCATGAAATAACCTTCGAGATTAGCATCATCTCTTATGGTAAGCTCAATATACGGAATGTTATTACGTATTCCGCTATTGCTTTCAGAGATTAGCGCATTTGACAGGTTTGTCGGCAGAGTTAAGGATGGTGCCTCTGTGTGCATTCCAAAATTTAATTTTAAGATGTATCCATCAAATGTTGCATGTACTGCAGAAAATTCATCAGCTTGCCAAACAATTACATCATAATCTGTGCCGACTTGATATATACCATCTCGCAACACATTTTCTATAAGCTCACTCTCATTACGTGTAGACACCGCATTTCTACTTATCCACATTCCGTTTGAAAGTCTTACAAAATTATTTGTTGACTCGGCAATTACGCGATCAACCTGTCCTCTTTCCAACATAAAATCAGAACCGCCGGAAATGGTATTTGACGGAAAAAGCCAGGCTTCATTAGATGTTACTGTTGCATATCTTGGTGTGGTGACCTCCGTTATTGTTGCCGGCGCAGTGCCACCACCGCCGCCACCACCACCGCCGCCGCCAATCGTAATTGTTTTGGTAACATCATCCTGACCGTATTGGCTGAATGTAAACACATTTGTTCCTGCTTCAAGGGGGGCAAAGTAAAAGAAAAATCCTTCAACCGTGCGAGTTGTGACCATTTCTCCATTTACAAATAATGGAATATCCGGAATACTTGTCCCCACAATATTGAATCCATGTGCATTTGCTACTGATATGTTTAAGGTGACATTATTCTCCGGAAATCCGACTGAAAGCGTATCGAGAATCATAATTGGCTCACGTTCGTCAACACTGTCTCTTTCCATATAGAAATCTCGAAGCGTATTACCAAGTGCGCCCCTAAGATGATTAAAACGGAAAAAGATATTACCATCAACAACATCAGATTGAGCTGTCAATTCAAGTTGGCGAACCATTTCACCTCGCCAGCTTGGCGGTCGCTCATCTTCAGCCTCTCTCCACGCGGCATGACCAATATATAAATCTACATTTGTATCTCTGCAAAGATCAATCCACCAGTCCAGTATAGGAACAAAATCTGCTGGTCCAAAACCAATATACCAGTATATTTGTGGATTAATATAGTCCACCCATTCTTCCAAAACCCAGAGTCGTGTATCAGCATAAAGAAGGTGGTACGACTCAAATGTACTGGTAACAGGCTTTCCAAGCGGACTGCTTGAATCATTTTTCCAAATAGCAGAAGGGGATATTCCCCAGCGAACATTTCGTCCCTGCTCTTCGTTTATCTCGCGAATAGTTGATTGGATGTCTCGTATAAGAATATTTACATTCTCACGACGCCAATCTGAAAGTCCCATTCCATTGCCATATCGCTCAAAAGTGGCTGCATCATCAAAGTCTGAACCCGGATAAAAATAATCATCAAAATGTATACCGTCAACATCATAGTTGTTGATAAGTTCAATAATACCATCAATGATTAGCTGCCTCGCTTCAGGCAAGCCAGGATCAAGGAATAATCCCTCACGTCCATTTGATGTAGACCATGCTACAGCCAACTCCGGACGTTGTCGTACAGGGTTGTCAGGAGATAATGTATTTGGGTCTGAGTTATTCTCTGCAGTATGAATTATCCGATACGGATTGAGCCATGCGTGAAGTTCTATGCCCTTTGCATGACTGGCTTCAATAATATATGCCAGAGGATCAAATCCCGGAACGCCCTGCCCTTGAGTACCCGTAAGCCAGTGACTCCATGGAAAAACAGATGATTCGTAAAACGCATCACCTGTAGGACGCACTTGGAAAATTATTGCATTTAAGCCCATTTCTGCAGTACGATTTACAATATAATCAATTTCACGCTTCAATTCATCAGCAGAAAGACCCGGTCGCGAAGGAAAATCTAAGTTTAGTACTGATGTAAGCCAAACACCACGAAACTCAGTTTCGTCTATATCATATATTATTTCGTAATCATCAAATATTTCATCTTCCGGTATATTAGCAATAGGTGTTTGTGGAACTTCTGTCTCTATATGTGGTTGTGGATCAATATCTTCCGGCTCGACATCATCCGGATGCCATGACACTCGACTATCAAATACAAACAAAAAAATGACAAACAGCATAATTATTACGCGCAGTAATATTTTATGCTTTTTCATCCAGTCATTTAACTTGCTTTGCTTTTCATGCTTGTTTCTATTTCTTTTTAACATTACTTAAGTTAGTTCCTCAAAAGTCGGCAAAAATTCTTACTTATACTAATCCTCGTCACCAGTGTCACCAAGGCGACACACGAAGTCTATATACAGACGCAGCAAGTTATTTCATAGGAGCATTATTGTTCAGCTTCTAAAAATCAGTTCATTTGCTAATGAAAATGTCTCTCTGAAAAAGTAAATTGCTTTTCTATGCCATCCGGGTGTTTCTGCTGCTACGCCATATGCATTCAGTCCGGCTCTTTCGCCAACGAGTCTCGCTCTGTATAGATGGAATTCATTTGACACAATAGCTACTCTAATATTTTCAACATCCATGCCATTTTCTTCCATAATTTCTATTGCAAAATTAATATTCTCATGTGTGCTGGTGGAGGCTCCTTCTCGCCAAATCCGATTTTCATCTATTCCTCTCTCGATTAAAAAGCGAGCCATAGCCTCAGCTTCGGTAATGGTTCTACCCGGTCCCAGCCCTCCTGTCACTATGATTGGAATATCATCTCTCGTTTGAACAAACTCAATAGTTGCATTCAGGCGATATGCAAGAATTAGACTAGGTCTGTCATTTATTAATCCGGCACCCAATACTATTATCGCATCGACCTCAACATCATCTGTACGGGTTCCCGATATTATAAGACCTTGTAAAATAACAAAACACAAGACTCCGATTATTAAACATACAAAGTAGCAACGTTTTAGTATTCTCGCAATACGGGAAAATTTTTCGCTTGCTCCTAGAGTCCAAAGCACCATATATGTTAACACTAAAAATGATAGACAGCCAAAGAACATTAAAAATACATGCATATGTGATATTCGAAGCTGTGTCAAAATGTAGAAAAACCCACATATGATAGCAGCAATAATAGTTGCAACAATGGTGATATTCCGGCGTCGTGCCGTCACATGCTTACTTTGCTTGTTTTCGTTTTCATTACTTTCCTTCAATATTTCCTCCTGCAAGACTGATTTGCTTTGCATCTTTCGAATTATTTACATAATACCAATACCATTACACTCTCGTAACATATTGATAATTCACAGTATTCGGTTGCCTATATCCAATGCAAAATACTATAACATATGCAGATATATAAATCAATTTTGCAACTTTCATTGACAGAAAGTTACGTGTGCTCAGTGGCGACAAAATCGCGTATCATATTAAAAATCCAACCACTATTAGCAACAAGGCAAACATGCCGCCAATGGAAGCGCAGATCGTGCGGAAGTTTAAATCAAATCTAACCAGCACATCTAGCTTTGTCTGATAGCGCGGTAAGACCTTGCTTACAAGTAGTATCCCCACTCCCCAGCTGGCTAGCACAATCAACGTTTTTTCTACGAAACTCCATACGCTAATGGACAGTTCTCTACCAAACAGGATATATATGGAATCAAGTCCCCATATGCCACCTACTAAGCACAAAATACCTATCATCAAAACAGAAATTTGTTTACACATATCCACACGCACTGTATTGTCGTCTGTAGGTCGCCCAAATAACATTTTTGCGCAGCGGATGAATATTACAATTGTCCCCAAGTTGATAATTGTCATCAGTACGAACAATAGCGGATTCACATTAGCCATCATAAAATACTTGGAAATATTTCCACTAAAAAATGGTGCTCCTGTAATCCCTAAAATCGCGAGACTAATTCCCACGCCGACCAAAGGCATCCGTCGAAACACACCTCTGATTTTTGTCACATTTCCCGTACCACAAGACTCTATCAAGATTCCGGCACTTAAAAAGAGTCCGGCCTTTGCCACAGCATGCCCCACCATATGGTACACACTGCCTATGTAAGAGTATGGTTGATTTACACTTAGTCCGACTAAAATAAGCCCAACTTGAGCAATTGTGCTGTATGCCAATATACGCTTAAAGCTTGTCTGAGAAACAGCTAAAACTATGCCGAAAATGGCAGTCATCACACCAATGATGATGAAAAAATTATCTACATCTATTACGCTAAACATGCTTTGGAAACGCAAAAATAGGTATAGTCCCACTTTCACTTGTAAACCCGACAAGATTGCCGCCACTGTTGCCGGTGCTTTCGGAATACTATGTACTTTTGGCAAAAATGTAAATATTGGCAAAAGTCCGCATTTTGCAGCAACAGCAGTCATAATTAACGCAAAAGGCAATACAAGCTGCGAACGTTCTAAATATGCCATTGCGTGTCCGCTGTAAGCTAAATCCAACAAGCCTGTGAGCATGTATATGTACCCAACACCAAAGAGAAACAGTTGCATCACGATTACATTTACCATGAGATAAACCATACCATCATACATGGAACGATTATTGCGGTTATACATGAGCAAAATCGCTGCCACAACAGAGGCAACTTCCGTAAGGACGAAGATATTGAATAAATCTCTCGTCAAAAACAGACCCATGAGAGCGCCTTCCATAATGAATATCAAAAACCAATATAAGCGACTTTTCTGCTCTCGAAAGCTGTAGAGCATCACCATCAAAAAGATAAATACCGTCAGCATGACAAAGATTGCAGAAAGTTCATCTGCTCGCAAAGTGATTCCCAGAAGCCCGGTGTAATTCCCAATATAGGTGGTAACTTCTGCCTCTTGGGTGAGTACAAACAAATATATTGCCGCCACAAAAAGACCGGCTTGCACCAAAAACACAAGTGCTCTTCCCAAACGAAAAGAAGGACACAGGTAAAAGAAAACTGATATTAAAATCGGAATCAATACAAAGTAGATTAGCACTCAATACTCCTTAATGCCTAAAAATTGCGTTTACTCTACATCCTCCATGCTCTTTTGTTCTGCAATGTCCCAATCTGTCGTTTTATAAGTTCGGAACATGGACATTAGCATAGTAATATTAATCGTAGTAACAGCGACTCCAATGACAATTGCCGTAATCATCAGGGCGTGTGGCAGCGGATCTGCAACATATTGTAGCTCTTCAAAATGACCTCCAATTGGCGGCGAAATGCCACTGCGAAAACCAATTGTCAGGAAAAACAAGACCACAGAAGCTTGCATTACTGCCATCAATATAATCGACTTAATTATCTTGCGTCCGGTAATCAATCCAAAAAAACAGATAAAAAACACAAGAATAGGAGCTACTGTTAGGATATTATTTAAGATCATGGCAATTCCCCCACTAAACTCAAACATAAAATAATAATCTTATCCTCTTTCAATCGCGATAAATCTATAAAATAAGATAACAAAACCGCAACCCACCTTCAGACCAATCATTAAGTTCATCACAACCATGTAGATCGCTTGAAAGGTCGGTGGGAAATGTGCGTGTACACCCAGAAAAACAATAAAGATAACAATTAAAAGTGTAAAGAAGAAAATAAACTCTTCCAAGCGAAACATTTTTTTAATTGGAAGGTCGTAGATATTATAAATTAAATATCTGCAAACGAAGAAAATCGCAATAAAAAGTCCACCTTGGAACCCACCGCCAGCAGTGATATGCCCATTAAAAATAAGATATACACCAAAGAGAAGCACCACTGCACAAACAATCCTCATTACTGTAACAACAACTACAGAACGCTCTACATCGCTATGTCTGCCGTCTGACACAGATTCTTTACTGGAATAAGACATGTGAGAAACTGCAATCACGCTGATAATCAAAACAAGAGCTTCGAAGAGCGTGTCATATACACGATAACCTAAATAAATTGCTGTAACTGCGTTTTCTCCGCCGATTTCATACATGAATCGAGACAGATACTGCTCCTTCAGATAGGTGTTCACCTCTCCATCGGGCATGAAATAAAGAAAAAGCCCAAATAAGAGCACGGTAAATCCGAGCGGAAGTACCAATGCTTTCCACCTTTTTTTGTTCTTTTGAACCTTCTTCACAGATTGAGGAAGGCGATCAACTTTTAAATCATCATATTTTTCAAAGCAAACGACGAAAAATATCGTCGTAAACGCACCCACTGCAGCCTCTGCCATAGCTACATCCGGTGAGCCCAAAAAGAAAAAAGAGGCAGAAGCAGTAAGAGAAAATATGGTCATATAAATAATAAGTCTAATATTTCGCTCTTCTATCAAAATGCAAACCGCAATAATAACGAATAGAAGAAATAATGCATATACCATGAAATGAAAACCTAATTTGACCTTTCTAGTATTAATACAAAAATACTGCTATCATTTTATTAGTGCTTTGTATCTGTAGTATCATGGGTATCCTCTTCTCTATATCCACTTAAATACGCCGAGCGACCAATGACATAGGTAACCATTGGATTGATAACTAAGAGGAGTACTAATAAGAGGAGTGTACGAAACGAAAAGAAACTTAGTCCTTGCCTAACTATGACTCCAATCGCGACCGTTAGGGCACCAACTGTATCAATTTTAGCGACAACTAAAATACGCGGATAAAATCTGCGAAAGCGAAATATCCCAATCACACCAAACAGCATAAAAATGGTTCCGACAATAATTATAATATCCCCAACAAGAGCCATCTTTACTTCCCTCCCTTTTTCCGTTGCTTCTTCCGTTGTTTATTACTTCGGTAAAGAGCTATAAACATGGTGCCAACAAAGCCGGAAAGTGCATAGATTATAACATAATCCAAGAGGTATGAAACCTCTTGAAATGAGGAATATATGAGTACCATTACAATAATTTTTGAAGAAATAAGAGACATTCCCAAAAGTCTATCCCAAACAGAAGGTCCACGAATAGCCATCACGAGATACATCACTAAAAACGCTAACATAATCCACAAAATATACATTACAATTACTCACTCACTTCTGTCGGCTTTTGTGCTTTCATCAATTTTTTCTCCAACCAGACTCGGTTATCATCTACTGACTGATGCACGTTTTCATCTTTCGGATGTCCCAAATTCAATACCGTTATTGTATTCTCTTCCAAATTTAATGAGATTGAGCCGGGTATAAGTGTAATGGAATTCACGAGTAAGGCCTTTAAAAAATCACTCTTGAGCTCCGTTTTCACCTCAACAATATCAAGTCGCGCACCAGTCAAAATCCGTTTAATTACGACAAAACCCTGAACATAAATCCCCACGATTAGGTAGAGTGCATAAGGGATTAGCCTAAGAAAACGGACATCACGCACTTTCTCAAGTGGGATGAACTTCCACGTAAACAACAGGCATGCAAAACTGACAATCCCTCCTAGAATCACAGAGAACCAGGAGAGATTTTCAACTAATATGAGCCATACAATCATTAATAATACGAACGCACCTATCGCATTTTTGCTCATAACAATGATAATTCCTTTGCTACAATCTTTGATACTAGTGTTCTGTAAAACTTAAATTTTGCATATATCGCTGGTATATTTTTCACTCTGCTTCGTCAATCGTCGGTTAAATACCAATGGGTATTCGCCCTCCTCTCGCCTCGCCGAGCAAAAAATATACTCAGCACTATACGCAAGTTTAGACTTTACAGAACACTAATCCAGTTATTAAAGAGTATTAGGTACAAAACAACCATGAAAATGAGTGGTCATTTTCTTTCAAATAATATCAAGGAGTATAACATATTTTTTTACACTTTGCCAGTTAAAACAAGAGAAAGTTCAAGTATCCTCGGTATAGCAGTATAATAGTGTTCGTTTGGCATTTGGAGCATTTGCAGGTATAGACTCTAATTTCACGGCTATCTCTTTTTACTATGTAAATACTGACAAATCCGAACCCATCTCCCACAGGGAAAATGCGGTTCGGATTATCGAGTTTTTGGTGCGGGTGGCGATATAGGACTTAGGAAAATCCTGCCATATCAAACATTTATTGACTTTCAAATGGGCGGGGCCTACAAAAAAATGCTAATGCAATATTTACATTGATTATTTGAGCATACTTAAAACATGAAATTATACTATAGTCATGAGTAAATCAGAGGCTTTGAATACTCAAACATTTTTTCTTCACTCTCGGATAAATCTGCAGGGTCAATACCCTTTTCAGTACAATACCTTGACATTGCACGGTAGTCATGTTCAATGAC
>Ga0123355_10016432_pt1 | contig 11663 bp, 4 predicted proteins | sample TergutEmb28metaG_3_FD_89872 | JGI IMG/M metagenome (GOLD analysis project Ga0123355, IMG submission 89872) | Embiratermes neotenicus P1 segment gut microbial communities from Petit-Saut dam, French Guiana - Emb289 P1 | ecosystem: Host-associated > Arthropoda: Insects > Digestive system > Gut ...
GTTGTAAATTTAAAACTTGACCCCCCCCAACAAACCTCCCCTTTCCCCCCAAAAAAATCATTACTCCCCCCCCCCCCCCCCGCCTCATACGCCACGGGATTGTAACTACAAATGCAGTGTTTATTTTGTTTGGTAGAACGCACGGGAGATGTACGTTCCTTTATTTCAGCTTCATGTCAGAAATATAGGCTGCTGTAGTCAACATCGGTGATAAAAATGTAGCACATAACATATCGAGCCGAATCGTTGTATCCAGCAGGAATGAAAGCGAAATAATTCTATTCAACCTTGTAGGTTGCAGTCGAAGTGACTTGAGAATTTTGAAATAGAGCCTATATTTGGCTTTCGGTAAGACAGAAATTAAACACTTATTTTCGAGAAGAACTCTTAAGCCCTCAACACAATTCCTACGCACAGGCTCCTTCGCGTCCATAACTATTATTATTATTATTATTTGTTGTTGTTGTTGGCACTTTATGCAGTGTATCTACAATTATGTACTTGAAACAAACCATATCTGTAGAGTATATGGTGTTGCAGCTATTATATAATTACACTTTTAAGTTACATGTAATGTTACTTCTTATGTTGAATGTCATGTACTTTTACATCAGTAATTTCCAAAGTGTATGTGCAGTGTCCAATATGGCTGTTTTCTGCATTTCCTTGATTTCATGCTTTCCTGATATTTTGCTCAAGTATATTCTGGATGAGGCTGAAATTATTCCAGCTGCTCCTGTTTTTACTGGTACTCACTTTGTGTTTACATTCGCGTGCGCTGTACTTTTACTGTAAGGTATCTATATTTTAGAATCTTCTCGGCTTCTGTATTGATCACATTTCTGTCACATGAATTTGCCACATGAGTTACTATTCGTATTATTTTTCATTATCACGGATTACGATTAATGTAAGGTACGGGTCTGTCCGTCTCCACTAACAACTCTTTCTCATTTGTGCGTTTTGTTTTTGGATTTTGTTCCTTAGCCTTGCTTTCCGTTGCCAAATAAAATATATCTTGTCGGCGCCATCTTGTTTTCTCAAAATTTAAAAAAATCATTACCTCAAAAAAGAGTAAACATTTTGCCAACATTTTCTCTCATATTTTGAATTCCGTAGTGCTTGTAAAGATGTACACAAATACCATTCAGAGTAGATATAAATGTGTGTGTATTGTTAACAAGCATAAGAAGACAATGTGTGTGTAGAAGTAGCATTGAGGGCAGTTCGTGCAACCGTTGTTCCAGTAGAAAGCAACAAGTATTACATATTCTGAATGTTTGTTTGTAGCTTTAGGTATCCAGCATGCAATGCGCATGTCCCATATTGTTGTCTGTGGCCTGTTAGGCTCTACAATATTTTTCCACCTTATCTCATAAACAGTACGATTTTCGAAAAAAACGTTATTGAGTCTAAAATGTGTTTTGATTTTCTCTACAGCTTTTGCCTGAAGCTTTTCTCGTTTCAAGAGGAATGGAGTAAGATATGATCATAAATGTATGTTGGTCTTCATGTAAAGTACCTGTTATTCTTGCTGGATTACAATGAAACTTTTATTTTCTAGACAGATTTTCGAAAAATATTCATATATCAAATTTCATGAAAATCCGTCCAGTGAGAGCTTAGATGTTCCGTGTGGACGGACGGACGGACAGACAGACAGCGAGGCTTGACGAATCTAATAGTTACTTTTTTCACTTTTGCGAAAGCGCCTAAAAGTTGATGAGGTTTCAATTCAAGGACCTTCATACCGTGCAGCAAATATGTACTGTACGTATAGGAAATTACAGATGCTTGTCTTCGTTGATCGACATGAAGCTAATGCAGTCATTTACTATGTGGACGTCGTCACTACATTTGCGGAGCAAGATGATTCCCCTTCCTCAGGAAAGGAAAGAAATTTGTCTTGCGGAATACTGTGGAACCGATTACTCGTAACATAACTCCAATCTAATGAGTTTGACCCCTGTTAAGCCGGATTTGATTCAGTTTTAAAATACAGGGTTATTCGAAACGATTGTCGGGGTTTTAGCAACTTGTCATACGCAATACACTTGAGATAGGAGTATGTGTTTTTTATTTAATAGGACAACACTCCAAGTTTTTGTTACATAACTTACAGGTGCTCTATATATGCACCGTTTGTGATTCTACAAACATCAACACGACAATCGAGTTCGTACCAAACTGTTTGTAGCATGTCAGCGGTGATGTTTTCAATGGCGGTTCTGATTCGTACCTTCAGTTCCGGGATACGTAAAGTATGGAACAAAAACTTGGAGTGTTGTTCTATTAAATAAAAAATACATATACTCCTATCTCAAGTGTACAGTATTGTGTATGACAAGTCGTTAAAACCCCGACAATCATTTCGAATAACCCTATATTTTCTCTTGTTCTTCTTATTTATGTAAAAGCAGATTTCTAATATCTGTGGATGAAAAATTAAGAATAATGTCAGCTCTGTGAATATGGCAGAACGGATAATGTTCGCTAATATTAAGAAAAACATGTATTAGAGAGAGGAATGCACGAGCATGTTGTATGTGTGTAGTGGCATTGGAAGCAACTTTTACAATTACGTAGCTAAATACGTGAGTAATTACTTAACCTTCCTAGTTTCTGGTTATCAGGAAGTACAAACTTTAATTTTGAGGAAAGAAGCTTGAAACAATAACGTTCTTAGGAATTTTATCTGTACCTAATAAGATTGCTGTAAGTTAATAATTTCGAAATTCATGAAGGCATATAATATATTTAGGATATAATAGCTCGGAGTTTCCGTATATAAAGAAATTCTACGAATGTCTTTAGCAGTTTTGTAGCAAAACTATCGAACAACCTATTCTTGGAGAACGGTTTAATATGTTCTTACACTACCAATTTCTGAGAAAAATAAAATTTCGAATTTGCTCCACACGAACAAACGTCGCCTGCCACACAAAATTTTCACTTCTCCTGCCAAATGTTGCCAAAATGTTTAAGTAGTTCTGCGGTTCGGAAATATAAATAGTCACATTATCGCCATTATCAGTTCATGCGTTTCTTTCTCGCAGAAAATTTAACAAACTCCTTTGCATCGTGTTATTAAAATGAATCGGGTACAGACAGGTTTTGTTGTCAACGCTAATATATATTGTGTACTATATACTAGGTGCATTTACTGTTACCCATGGAACACTGGGTCATATTTAGCGTTAGTGCAACAGCAACATGCTTGTTGATCAGGGTTTAATGTTTTCCTTTAGAAAATATACAAATCAAAGAAATGTACATTTGCAAGAGGCAATGGAAGTTTGAGAAACCAAGCTAGGATGAGGATGTCTGAAGAACCAGGCATAAGCCTTCACTTCAAGAAGATATTGTTGAAGGAATGTTTACCACCTCTAGAGACTCCGCCTCTTTCCTTTATTCCATTGTTGTCGCCCATTGAAAATCCACCGAACAAAAGACAAGACCCGACAGATAATATATCTCATGTGATGACAACCAGAAATATTGTGTTGCATTCCCCTTTCTTCCACCCCAAACTCCTAGCTTACTTTCCACCCCAAACAACAACCCTTGTTATCACCATTCTCTGTGCTAAAGAAAATCTACGTTTAGCATCTGTAAATGTAGGAGTAGCACCAGCGATGAAATATAATAATTTAGGTTGTAGAATTTAACTTATGAGTGGTTGTGACCCAGCAGCAGTGACTGTGAAGTATTGTTACATGCTGAAATCTTGTCATTCTGCCTTAGTCACAGGAAGAACCTGTTACTCTAACTGTGCCTTATTTTATTTTCTATTAGAACTCATTCAGAGTAATACTTATTTCTTGAAACAAAAATTGAAATTCTTTCTTTGACTAGCAGTGAGTCTTCCAGGTGCTGAAAGGATTTATCTCACTTCATAACAGCCCAGTTTTGTGAAAGAATATCGAAAAGCCTACTCTGGGACCCTGTGCACGCCAGTTGATTGCAATCACACCGACATGTGCAATTCGTTAAAGGCTAATTTTTGGCATTATCTTCTAGTTGAGCCTTAGCCACTGAATGTTGGCTCTCTTTTTTTTTAAATTTATGATTATTTTATCTAAATACGTATCTGATAATATTTAATGCGATTGCCCTTAATCAGTTTGTTCGGGAGTATTTATCTTGAGATCCGCGCTGCTTTGTGATTTTACGCAGCGTAGAATGGAGTAATATACCGACATTTCGGGACAATGTATCTGTTCCATCTTCAAGGATAAAGTAGTCCAAAAAGACACTATGTACACAGAACAGAAATATGCACAAGGTGCGCTGTGGTACTGATGTTTATAAATACAAAATTTCGGCTTGTTAAATTTCGCCACATACCTCGTACATTCAGGAATACAAAAACGTGCGCAGACCAACGAAATCAAAGACATGAGAACAAATTTTGTAAAAATATTTCCCGTCTGGCCTGCTCAAATATAGTTTTTTTTGGTATCAAGTAGTTATGCGTTGCTGGAAACAAAAAAAAAGAGTCATCTCCAGCTAAACAAAAACTGATTATACCTTCTTCCTCCTAGTATTTCACTCTCTTGTGCAATTCATCCTGTTCCTTGGATTTGTCTCTTTCCTGCAAATGTAGAACCAGAAAAATTTGTTCTTGCCTTTCCTTGTCATCATGTTTTATTCAACAATTGATGGTACCGCTTTTGTCATTGTTGACGCCATTTGCAACTGTGAAGGCTGGATCAAATGGAGTCGCACGTGAGGTAGATCAAGTGTGAACAAAAGAAGAACTTATCAGGAAGGCAATCGTGTCGTGGAAAGGAAATGTGTAATAAGATGTCTGGTATAAAAGAAGAGTGCAATTGAAGTTAATGTGTTAAAGTAGAAAATATAGTGGAGATGAGAGAAAGATACATTGGCTAATTTTTCTGTTTGGTGAAGTGGGTAAAGGCTTCGTCTGGACTATGAATTTTATGAAATCAGTTTCCTTTAAATGTTATAGTAGAGAGGATTCATTCATTCATTAGTATTCAGCCTTGAAGGTCGGGCTTGGCAGGAACTAGAGCTCAGTCATGTGACCGGTATGGCTCTGGCACACTGCATCCTGGGCAAGTTCTTGGGGGTAGTTTGCCATTGCATTCCCCCGCCTTTAGACGTTCCCACTTTAGCCGCCAGGTGCCTCCGTCCGCAACGACTCGAGAGATCTTAGCGAGAAATATGTCCGGTAGTAATTTTGCCTAAATTCCGACTTCCACGTAAATTTAGGGATCTAGGGATGTAGCAAATCTACGACATGTGACCGACGGCTTTACTTCCCCTCCGAAGGAAGGCGTGCTGAGAATTTTTTCGCCCCTAAAAATCCGAAGGCTTCGGCCGGGTTTGAACCCACAAACTTGGGTACTAAAAGCCAGCACGCTACCCCTAGACCACAGAAGCCGTAGAGAGGATATCTATACTAAATAATGTAGACGCTGGTTATTGGTGATTGTTAACGAATTTATTTTAATTTGGATATTCTCTTCATTCTGTAACGTTGTTTGTACTGCAGTACGTGACGGTTAGTGTTAAGTTGCCCAGTTGACTAGCGCAGTCACGCACATATAGAGAATGAGATAAAATTGAAGAAAATGAAACTTTTCTATTACAACCAGTGAATGAAGTACTGAAAACATGGCAGTATGACTGCATTGCACGTGCTGTGTACACACACATATGTGAATAAATATATTTATTTTTTGAGGCTAACCGAGCGCTCGCAGTATTTGTGTGGAAGGTACGTGCAGAATATTAAAGGACGCATATTACGTTTTTTTATTACATTGAATCTTGACACTAACATATATTCCAAACTATTGGGTTAATGTAAAGTTGTCCCTATACAGGCTTGGATAGATACCTAGAGTTCCAGTAAGTTGAGGCTCCCAGGTTTCCAGACAATTAGCACATGATGGTGGTAGGGTTGTCAGTCCTAAACCCCGAACGCCCAGTAAATATTCCTGGTACACATTTCTGTTAGAGACTGGATTTATAGCATTGCTATAATGCGGCCGGAATGGTTATGGCTATAAAAAATTTCAATAATTCCATTGGGAATAGAAACCGCGACCTTCCAGCTTGTAGTGCAGTGTCTTAACCAGCTGCGCCTAAGTTTATTGGTTTATATTTTAAAATTTGTTTTTCTCAAACCACAAGAAGTATTATTTTCATAAATATTATCATAGATTAACAATTTTTCTACTGCCTAAAGAATATTAATTCAGTTCTTAATTCTCTCTACAGCGTAGCAGTCACATGAAAATAGAGATTTTAGCACTGTTTAAACACGTGTTAGGGAACCTCTACTTTAACAATTCCTTTAATATCTTCTCGTTCTTCTGCACCCTTCCCCATCCTTCATCACCCATATCAGGACACCGTATTTGCCACAGATATGCTTTTACACTTGCACTGGGCCTAGATCTGCGCAAGAGGTGCTTGTGTAGGTCACGTGTCTATGAGTTTCATTGAAACCAATGTATGTTCCCACAGACACAATGGCTTGATTGTGTGTCCCTGTTGCAATTTAATTTCTCTGACTGCAATTTTGACGCATTATATAGCACGCTTTATCTTTGTTCGTTCACTTTGTGTTGTTTATTTATGTGATTGTCCCTTTTGGCTCTTTGATGCCAAAAGGGTAATCGATTAATTTTAGATACTTCCTGCACCCTTATTGATTTGGGCCTTCCGATGTGTTGCAATTCGTTATCCAGTGTTTTGTGTCTTATTGTATATTGTCAGTTTGTATAGTGGATGTTGACGGAAAAGACTATTACATTTCTAGTTGACTGGAGTCTCCATGGTGCGTGCTGAGCAGATAGTGAGGTCTGTATTTTGTACGTTTAGTTGTATCTCTTTTCTATCAAGATAATTAATGTCTGTAGGGTTTCGAAACAAAAACGGGTCCTTCACATTACTGCAACTGGCCACCGTCTATTTCCCGATTTGAATGTGGAAATAAATCAGATGTTATACATATATCAGATGTATACTAGTCTTTTTTTTTGCAGAGAAGCCCACTGGATGGTTTTTGGTTCTCTTCTTCACATTGTTAGATATGTAATATCAATTCTAATGTCGTTTTTGTTTATAAGACGAGACCAATATAGTGCGTATCATTCCTTTGTTTATGACAAAATATTACATCAATTTATTTTACCACTTACGTAATTCTATGTATATACTAAGGCCATTCGGTGTACAAAACGGTACAAAACCTTTCCTGTAACACTACTGTCATTTCATATCTCTGTTACAATTAATCATTATACTGTTTTACAGTACGTCAGTGCAACATGTTATAACTATCCAGTTTATTGATAAGAAATTAAATATAAACCCCTGCGACCATTCAATACACATCTTTACAGCAACGCAGAGTACAACTTAACAACTTCTCCATCAGCTTGTTGTGAGACACTAATAGTCAATTTATGTAAAAATATACGTATATATATATATGCATACATATATACGCATATATATATATATCTGTCCATAAAATATAATTATTCAGTGTAAAATTCTGCATCAATTAACCGACCTTACTATGGAAATTCAACGTAAAACACTGAATTTTCAAAATGCGCAAGAATGCAGCCCTCCAACGAAAACCTATAGTCATCTTTCTTTGCGAATCTAATTCTTTTTTATATTGACTACCCCCATATGTGAGAATTTCCAAAGAGAGAACCTGTATACAAATTTTAGTGTGTGTATGTTTATCTAAATACAAAATTTATCCTATCAAGCTGTGTAGTTTCTTTGTTATCAAACTTCGAAGAAATAGATAAATATATATATCTGAATTGTCGAGTTTTACAAAATGTTGCACTGATAAAATTTTTATGTTTATGCAAAATATGTTACAGCCCAAACATTAGGTCTCTACAGTAAGCGTCATTGTCATGCTTCTTGTTTATATAAATTAGGTTTTATTATTATTTTTGATAGAGAAGTAGAAGGGCAAATGGGAGGTAGCCAAATGGCTTGTCGTGTATAACACAATTCACGAATATTTGGGAATTTGTAAAAGAGATGAAACGATGCCAGAATGGTGGTCACATGGACATGATACTGCACGGTGTAATTGCCTATAAATAAGATTTATTGGCTGAATATGCAACACTCGTGTTCTGAATTCAGTGTCCCTACTTGCGTGATAGATGCCGGACTAGTGACTGCTTGTCCAGGAAATGTCGACGGAAGATGTCGTGTGGCAACGAGGGGAAGATTCTGTACCAATCAGTGTCTTCATAATGCACGCAGTAGGATATTTCGCCCTAGTTTCGGAGACGGAGTCTTCCATTCTCTGTCTATCGCCAAACGATTACCTGAGAAACTCCACGACTGAATAATCTGCTGTGGTGTTCGATTATAGCCCAAGAAGCAGCAAGTGTGCTGTCACGGAATGGAACGATCTGGCTAAGTTAAAATCAAATTCGAATTACTACGTAACTTCATATTCACGACGTTGCGAAATCAAATCTACACCGTGAACCCCTGTCCCGAAATTTTTCGTTGTTCCCTCAGTTGTAAGACGGAACATGGAAAACAAAACAGGTAACGTACGTACAACTTAATATTGAGGATCGTTCGTGCAACCATTTTTGCAGTGAAAAACAGTTAGTGTTACATATTCTAAATATATGTTTGTAGCCTGTTATTCAGCATGCACAGCATGGGCACTCTGGCTGTAACATACCTTCCCACGATTCTGTGGAATTAGTTGTTGAATATGAAATATATGTCTTGTTGTTCGCTGCAACATTCGTCTGAAACATTTCTAATTCTAAGAAGAATTGAGCGAGATATTATCAGAAATGTGTATTGGTCTTCATGTAAAGTGCCAGATATTCTTGTCAGATTTTAATGACACTTGAATTTTCTCTACAAAAATTCGAAAAAAAAAATATCCAATCATCAAATTTTATTTAAATCCGTCCTGTGGGAGCCGAGTTGTTCCACGCGGACGGAAGGACAGACGCACATAACGATGCTAACAGTAGATTTTCGCAACTTTGGGAACGCACCTAAAAATGTGGAACGGGTTACGTATGGAAAAGGGAGAGAACTGTTGTAGCAGTGAACGACCGAGTCATCGACCGTTCGGGAGTCCGTGACACGTTGGCGAATCTATGCTTAAGATATATTTCTTGGCGGTAACCGACTGTAGCCTGTGTGGGGGTTAACGTGCATATCGATCTGCGAATCCGAGACAGTAAATATATCAATAGCCATACGCTGTATCCAGAATGAGAGTTTCTTTTTTTAAAGAAGCCGAAAAGTAGTGAATGATGTTGCATTGTTTCCCACTACATTCGGTAGTAGCAAGAAACCCGTGGAGCAGCAGACCAACTAAATTTACAAACGAAGGAACTGAGGTGTATTACTACTAAAGAATTGTTTTGATTCAGGTTATAATAAAATATTATTTTAAATTTTGCTCGCATTCCTTTATTTTGCCCCCAGTTTCAGACTCAGAAACCTTTAAGAAATTAGAAATTCATTAATTTATTCTAAGCTCCTTTTAGTAAAACTGACATTTCAAGACAATGTATAGTATGATGGGTGGATACACTGTGTCAGTAACGAGAATCTTATGTTTCAATTTCTGGCAAAAGTTTGTTAGTGGTTTTATTGCACTTATTGGTCAGTCTGACAATTCAGTCTATTGGTAACGTGACTATTTTTTCCTAGAAAACAGTAATATGTGTCATGTCTGCTCGCATATTGTCCCTGTTCTTCTGCAAAAAATTTTGGGAAAATGCACTGTAAACGATTCGCTTCCACTGCCACCCAAGACAAATATCTTTATAGACCGCGCGGTGTTTAGCAAAGGTAAAGTGAATGGCAGTGTAGGCTTTTAGTACGATCTTCCATAAATTATTCCCCATCTTTCTTCAAACTGTAGCCAGTTAGAACGGCCTTGGCATGTAGCGCGAATGCAGAAAGAGCAACTTCTGCTACACAGATTTAGGGGGAATACCTGAATGATATTATTTATTATTACGTACCCAGTTGGAACACTTGTAGGATGGGACTACACTTGAGATGGGAGTTGAGTTGGGAGGATAATATTAAAATGGACTATGAATAACTCAGTTTTAAAGGTTTGGAGAGAAATGAGGTTCCGTGATATATCTCTTGTTTTTAGGCTTTAACATGAGCGATTTTGAAATTCCTGATTTTTAAATCATATTTCATTAGTAGACAGTCTCTGTGTGTCTATATCTGTCGGTCAGATGATTAATTAGTCCGTAGCTTACTGAGTATAACAATCATCAGGCAGTCTGTTACGTAGTTAATCATTAGGCACTCTTTACGTAGTTAATCATCAGTCAGTTAACCTAGTTAGTCATCTGGCAGTACGGTACCTAGTTATCAGACAGTCATTTACCTAGTTAATTATCCGACTGTCAGTTCCCTAGTTAATCTTCAAGCAGTCAGTTTGCCAGTTAATTAAGGCAATTTCACTTACCTCATTAATCATCAGGCAGTCATTTACCGAGTTAATCATCTGGCAGTAAGTTACCTAGTTATATATCAGTTATATACCTAGTTAATCATGAAGCAGTAATTTACCTAGTTAATTAAAAAGATAGTTAAACTAACTAATCATCGGGCAGTATGTTACCTGGTTAATTATGAGGCAATCAGTTACATAGTTAATTATCAGACTTGTGTAGCCGAACATTTTAGGTACCTCAGGTAGAGCGTTTGCTGGCCTCAGTTACGTGCAGTTCAAAGAAATCCGTCATAAATTTCACTATCAACTTCCATCCAAAGAAATGTTAGTGATAGGTTGGAAGGGTTGGATACGGAAATCTTTGAGTGGGAAACAAGGTTAGCGGCAGAAAAAGGACTACAACTTAACACAAGCTGAACTACCACCCAAGACAAATATAAACTAAGAAAAGGAATTTTGATCCTAACACCGGCGGTCAAGTAAGAGAGCTGTGTGAGTGTGGTGGTGCATAGTGTGGTGGTGCATAGTGAGGTGGTGCATATTGTGGTGGAACATAGTGAGGTGGTGCATAGTGTGGTGGTGCAAAGTGTGGTGGTGCATAGTGAGGTGGTGCATAGTGTGGTGGTGCAAAGTGTGGTGATGCATAGTGAGGAGGTGCATAGTGTGGTGGTGCATAGTGTGGTGGTGCATAGTGTGGTGGTGCATATTGTGGTGGTGCATAGTGTGGTGGTGCATAGTGTGGTGGTGCAAGGTGTGGTGGTGCATAGTGTGGAGGTGCACGGTGAGGTCGTGCATAGTGTGGCGGTGCATAGTGTGTTGGTGCACGGTGAGGTGGTGCATAGTGTGGCGGTGCATAGTGTGGTGGTGCATAGTGTGGTGGTGCATATTGTGGTGGTGCATAGTGTGGTGGTGCATAGTGAGGTGGTGCATAGTGTGGTGGTGCAAATTGTGGTGATGCATAGTGAGGAGGTGCATAGTGTGGTGGTGCATAGTGTGGTGGTGCACGGTGAGGAGGTGCATAGTGTGGCGGTGCATAGTGTGGTGGTGCATATTGTGGTGGTGCATAGTGAGGTGGTGCATAGTGTGGTGGTGCACGGTGAGGTGGTGCACAGTGTGGCGGTGCATAGTGTGGTGGTGCATAGTGAGGTGGTGCATATTGTGGTGGTGCATAGTGTGGTGGTGCATA
>Ga0123355_10016433_pt1 | contig 11663 bp, 6 predicted proteins | sample TergutEmb28metaG_3_FD_89872 | JGI IMG/M metagenome (GOLD analysis project Ga0123355, IMG submission 89872) | Embiratermes neotenicus P1 segment gut microbial communities from Petit-Saut dam, French Guiana - Emb289 P1 | ecosystem: Host-associated > Arthropoda: Insects > Digestive system > Gut ...
CTGTGGCAATTTGTGTTGGCTCCTCGGCTGGGATTAGAGGTGTAAAGTAAAAGTACTGATCTCGCTTACAGAACAGCACTCTGCAGTATCACCAGGAACAAATTTGTCGTCGCTCTGACGGTCAGCCACTGACTCTTGATGTATTTACCGTGGAAATACAGGGTGGCGCAAAAAGAACGCATGTTTTTTAAATGGGTAGTAGTCGGGAGAGTTTCTTTCTTTGGGGTTACCTCAAATCAAGAGTCTGCGTTCGAAAACCTCGTACAGTCGACGATCTGAAAGTTTCCATTTGCGAAGAAATTGCAACTGTGCCACAAGAAATGTTAGTAAATGTGATGCAGAACTTTGAGGAGAGGCTCCGGACGCCATCTTTCCGATATAATTTTCCGTAATTGAGTAATCATTGTAAGTAATCAAAACTGCATTTATTACCGGTTGTTTTGGTGTTAACATATTTTTTATATTGAAAATAAAAAAGTTACAATTATTTGAAAAAATGCGTTCTTTTTGCGCCACCCTGTATAAGATATACACACATTCACAACAACCAAGAATATGAGGCTTCTGTACATTTTATTTATGGCCTTTAGTCCTACATGTAAATTTTACGTCCTTTGAACCGTGCATTGTGATACACATATGTAATAAGAACCAACAAAATACACACTATTTTCATTAATGATTTAATTCAATCATATACGTGGTTTGTCTCAAAAGTAAGTGTACTGATTTTTTATTTAAATGTCTACTGGACTCACTTGAAATTACAAGTATTCAAAGTATGACCCTTGGGAAGTTACACAATGGTTCCGTTTTTTCCACTGATCATAGCAGTACCGGAAGTAATTTTCTGTAAGTGTGTGTAGCTGAACGGTTACAACTTTTTGTATGTTTTCCATCGTCCCGAAATGATAACACTTCAACTTCAACTTAGAGAAGAGGTAGAAATCGCACGGAGCTAGATCTGGGCTGTTGGGAGGATGTGGAAGAACAGGAATGTTTTTCTTCGCCAGAAATTCTCGAATTGAAAGTGCTGTGTGAGCTGGCGCGTTGTCGTGGTGCAGCACCCAGTCGTCTGCATTGTCCGTCCGGACTCGCTGGACCCTTTCCAAGACATCTTTGTAGAAGGCGTGATTGTCTGTCCTGGAGGTACAAATTATTTGTGCACAATGCCACGGCTGTCGAAAAAAACAATAATAATAGTTTTCACCCTGGATCTGCTCATGCGTGCTTTCTTTGGACGAGGAGAACTTTTCATGTGCCATTCCGCACTTTGCCGTTTGGTCTCGGGATCATAGTCGAACACCCGTGATTCATCTCCTGTTATTACTTTATCCAAAAAATGTGGCTCAATTTTGAGTCTTCGCAGCAAATCCTGACAAATTTCCAACCGGTTCGCTTTTTGCTCCACAGACAAGTTTTTTGGCACTAGTTTTGCACAAATTTTTCGCATGTGCAAATGATCTGTTAGAATTCTATGAACTGCAATTTTATCCAAGCCCGTTTCTTCTGCAATCATCCTGACACTCAGTCGACGATCTTTTGCCATCACAGCTCGCACCACTTCCACATTTTGATCATTTGTTGACGAGATTGGTCTTCCAGGACGAGGGTCGTCTTCAACATTTTCTCGGCCCTCTTTGAAAGCTTTGTGCCACTTAAAAACCATAGTTCTCGATAGAGTGGCAGCTCCATAAGCTTCAGTTAAAGAAGCAAATGTCTCTGTGGCAGATTTGTTGAGTTTCACACAAAATCTGATGGTGTACCGTTGCGCGATATTTTCCTATATCACAAACGTAACGAGGTGATAAAACACGACCATACACAAACAGCAGTAGCGCCAATATACATCAAGGTGCTACGCTACAAATTCGCGCATAGGAAAATCAGTACACTTACTTTTGAGACAAACCACGTAGTCTTCGACATGTTTCGAACAACCAAGTGTTCATCCTCAGGAAGGCTTGTACATGCAGTTTTTTGGTATTTCTTCATGCATGTGTATAAGCAGTCTGGTTGATCCTGACGTCGACCAGACACAATGAAACCACATGATATACTGTGAGCAACATAACATCTGCAGACTCCCACCTTCTGTACTAGGTTGCTCAAGACCATTTGACCAATGACATAAAACACGCCTGGCAAGCAGTGTCACTTGCCTAACTTACGACCACTACTGCAAATTTAGACCACTCTGTAGCCAAACATTTTTGGTATATTTGTTTATTAGGTACAGTGATTGCTGGCCTGTTACAAGTGGTTCATAGCCATCTGTTATAAACTACAAACGTACATTCAAGAAACCATTGGTGATAGGTAGGAGGGGTTACAGAGAGATTCAAATGAGAAAAACGGTTAGCAGCAGGTAATGGAATTGGGTGACTGACTCTAGCAGTCGAGTAGGCGAGTGAGGTGGTGTAGAGTGTGGCCAACAGAAACAAAGGTGGGGAAGCGACAGCTGTTTTCATTTCTGTTGTGCGAATATGATTTTTGTGTGCATAACTGGATAAGAGTAGATTTTACTCCTAAAATACAAATAAATACATAAACAAATAGTGAAGACTGTGGATCCGATGAACCCCACCCATATCCCATGAGAAGTTTCACCTACCGCAATGAGCAAGTCGGGGCAGACGAGGTACAAAGGGTAATCGTGTTTAACTTCCACCATCCTTGCCTGTGGTTACACCAGAATGACTGACCTTATTGCATTCTTGCATCATTGCTACAAACATGGCTTATTACTGCCTATCACTGTGGAATCCTGAATGAAGGAGAGTTGTCTTATCCAAGCCACGAAGGCATAATGGGGGAGGAGGTGTGGTCAACTCCACGCCTTGGCCACTTTACCCCCAGGAAAGAATCCCTATACCCTTTGAATAAGAGGCTGGGGGTCCCACAGCCTGTCTGGACATTTCAGAGAAGAGAAAAATCACGTCTCTACTGGGGTCCAAAACCTGTATCTTGTAGCCTGTAACACAGTCACTACAGCTCACTCTGTCACTTAGACCAGTCAGTGAACAAAGACTAGTAATCAGCACATCCTGCAGAGTCCTGTATTTATAATGTACTGTACACAGTCTGCTGTATTGCCAACAGTCCTAGCTTTTTTCTATTGAATCTATTTGTTTTGTGGACTGTATCTTCAGCTCACACCTATACTAAGCAACATTATATCATAACTGTCATTTCATTCACATATCAGAAAGTGGATAAAGAAGCTTTTCTTAAACGTATGTAATGTAAGTAGGTTAACTGGAGTTCATGACAGTCTTCAGGGCCATATATAAACCTGACTGGTGATGACCAACTAGACTTGCACCACCCTTGCACAAGATTATGTTCTGCTTAGTGCTCTGTTATGTAAAGGTAGGTGCCATACTTGGGCACAATAAACATGTTTTCTCAATGATGACAAAATGTCAAGTCCCTTTATTTCAAAGTATTAACCCTTTCTCATTTAATGCCACTAACATTTCTATTTACCGTGTCCTTATGATCATGCCCGAAGTATTACATATCTTTGCTCCTTACAGTCCTTGACATAATTTACAGCAGTTAAAATATGGCAAAAAATCGACAGTTTATATTTTCTTAACCAGCTTATGTGCAAGTTGCTTCTGCACTGTCTGCCCAGTACATCTGGTAAGAGTCAGGTTGAAAATGTGGATGGGAGAGGATTCGGCTTGTCAGCATGCAAGTTGCATCTATAGCAAGCAAAATAAACCACACTGATGTTTATCATCAGGACATTAATTATAACTTTATATTTATTATACTATACTTACAACAAACATTGCAACCAATAAGGTCTCTTGCTTACTGTACTTCAGGACACAAAGCAAACACTACTCACAATGTGTGTATAACTGGTGTTTGCAAAGTTTGTACATCCACACCAAAGTAACATTCAAAAGTGCAACTTCCAACATGAAATTCCCCAAGCTTGTAGACCCTATAGGAATAAAAATGCCAATCTTTATGCCTCTATGCCTTATAATTCTTTTGTAGCAAGTATTTCAAGAAAAGTCAACTTGCTTGCAAGACACAGCTTAACTATGGACCTGATGAAGCTAGAAGAGTCATGTTGGGCTACTCTAAAAGCTAACAAAATGCATATGAAATCTGTGTTTTCAGTGTAGAAAGTATTAAGATTATGGGTTCATGGTATGTGATGTGGTGGTGTCTGACACACAGGTACCAACATCTTGGTGGAACCTGGGATTTCCACCTTCTGGGTTAGAAGGAAAGAACTCTCATACCCTGAACAGGGGGGCAGCAGGTTCCTCCAAATTATTTGGGTCTATCTACCAAACCTCATGGAGTCACATCCCGTGATTATTCTCAACAAACTGAAGTCCCCATTACATATCACATGCCTAGGTTTAACATACATGACCACCAGGGTTGTCAAACTGCACAATGAATTCCTCAAAAGATATGCAGAAGTTTCACTTCACAAAACACATGGTGATGTCCCCCCTCTGAACCTGTCCAGCAATGAGAATTTATAGCTGTTGTGTGTTCAGGTGTCACATTAACAGGAGGATTTGGGTATAAATAATGCCGACATCTTCTAAGGAAATGGAATCACTCATTACTTAAGTAAGTTAAATGAATGTGGAGTACTACCCTACATCAGATACTGAACAAGCTCCGCTGTTTAAGTGTCACACTCTGCCACAAAATATTTTAACCCCTCCCTAACAGCCAGTTACATACAGAGGATAAATTTCAAGCAGCAGCATAATAAATTTTGGATGTGACTAAACCTTTTATGAAGTTTCAATTTCTGAGATTTTTAAGCCTCATTCTGCACATCTTACTAGGTTCATTTCACGACACTGACAGTTGCTAAGATCATACAGTGGCAATGTCAGGTGTGGAGCATTGGCAGAATAATACTGACAGGGAAAAATCAAAATACTCAGGGAAAAACCTGGTCCAGTGCTACTCTGTCCACCACAAATCCCATACAGCCTGGCTCACAAGTGAACCCAGGTATCTGTGGTGAGAGATCCAGGACTAACAGTCGGAGGCATCTGTCTATGGTGGGAGAAGTGACCTAAGAATGCTTTCTACTGTATAGATCAGTCCTGATGTGTTGTACTACATGTAGCGTGTGTTACAAATACACGCTGTGTTCTGTTTGAGAGGTTATGTAACAGAAACTGCCATACAGCTGTTCTGTCTGAAGTTGGCTACGTATGCCAAATATCGCATACCCAATATTTGGACTATTTTCTTTACGAACAGCCTGTCAAAACTTCCTAAAACAGCCTGTTCTGCTGGCAGCTAGAGATGACAGCAAAAAACCTTCATGTAATTTCAGTGCCTCAAATTAAATGCCTCACAACAGAAACTGGTGACCCCATTTTTCCTGCTCTTAAGGTTTATTTCAAGCACTATAATATGGCAATTCTAAAATCCATAATACCAATGAAACTGTCACAACTGCTGTTCAAGACAGACATTCTGAGACTGCTAAGTGTCAAGGGGAAACGAGAGGTAACGAGCTGAATTTTGTGGAATAAAGATCAGTGACAATGACTGACAGGTATAAAAGAAGCACGACATATAGAAATACAGCCAATACTGTGCTGTGTTGCAGAGGGTGTCACAGTGATGAATGGATTAGTCGTCGTGTCTTGCTAATGACACACAACCAGAGAAGCTGCAATTGCCACTGACCCACGTCTGTTTCACACACTGTGTCTTCGCTATCAGATTTCTGAGTATTTTGGAGGGAATTTTGCTCCTGCTGATCTTATCATTATGACTGTGAAACTAATAGGCATGGTGTCTGTCCTACTGTAATGCCATGTTTTCATGTACCTGAGGCATATGGCTAAATTCAGAAGTAAACTAGTGGCTTGTTATACATGTAGCAAAGCATGTCAGAAAAGTCTTGCATCACACCTGAAGTATCATGCCCTGTGGGCCAAACTGAACCATAAAAATGATCACATATTTACTCGTATGTCTTACAGATGTAGTTCATATTGCAATAGCAGGATATGACAAACTGTTCTTATGCTTAACATCACAGTGAACATACAGCTTGTCACTTATTACAGAGGAGTGTAGATGTTTGTGAAAATATCTTAATTCATTAATAAGCTTTTACTGTCTTCACTGTAATGAAATTTCGTTGTAACAAACAATGTGTCCCACGAAAAGTGTCATACTGTGGCTTTTACTGTAGTAACCCTTGCAAGTTGTGTCACGGTTAAAAAAAATGAATTTTTGGTACGAAACAGCAGCAATAGGTACAGGAATATTTGCTATTTCCATTTTCTTCCATAGGGTTTACAAGCTCAGCATATTTAATTGAAAACCAAAATGGTCAGTAGTGTGGTGCGTTGATTTGTCTTGGTTCAGTAATCCATGTAATGAAGGATTGTAGAATCTGTATGGCAGCTTACAACACTGTCACATTCAGATCTGCATGCTCGAATCCTTCAGAACCTGAACAAATTATGCTTTAAATGCATTTTTCTCTATTCCATGCAACAGGATCATTATCTACCATATCTATTTGAGAATTCTGAGCAACAGTGTTCCAGTGGGTTGTAAAATCAACAGAATATTCTTTTATGCTTTTTGCACCTTGCATTGTGATATAATTAGTCAACATGAGCCAATAAAATGCAAACTTTTCAAATTAAAACTTTGATTCAATTTTTCAATTTTTTACATTTTCTACATGTTTCGAACTGTCCTGATAATGAACCCATGGGGTCTGAAACATGCAGCAGACGTCAAAAATTGAATTAAAGCATTAATTTGAAAAGTGTGTATTTCGTTGGTTCATGCTGCATAAGAATAATCTGACATTATGGCCAAAGAAAATGGGCTTCCCCCTGTTTGATCCTTATCAGCCTACTGTTTGATGATAGTTATAAAGACAAAAAAGGCACATGCCCCTCAGATCTGGCACCAGTATTGTCAGGAAGACATAACACCCATCTTGTTACCTTGTAAAGCATGTCAGTAGCTCACTACCTACTGGCATTCTTTCAGCACCCCTTTGTGTTCTCATTTGCACTGATGCAACTCCATAACTTCAACATCTGCAGCTTGATGCTTCTCTGCTTCAGTAACATCTCCAGTGGGTCTCAATGGGAAGTCCCTTGCAGTCTGTAAATAAACAAACATACACATACAGCTGCAGTTACATACAACAATTTCATATTTTATCAATCACTGCTACAGCAGGCCTCATGCCTCTGACTGTTTTTAAAAACATGACTATGCCATGTCAAACAACACAACTGAATTTTACCTTCTTTGGTCTTGTAGCAGCAATTCTGAATTGCGGACACACACATCACAACAGGTTGTACATGAACCCCATACAAGTATAAAAGGCATATAACACTGTTCAAAACACAAAATGTTATGGAAACAAGACTAGCTACACTTTACTAAATTGAGGCCGCTGTGAATTCGAAAATGACATAGAAATTTTCAGCTTAGCTCTAGTTTTTGAGTTACAGTTATGGCCTGCAATTCCACTTTTTTCCAACTAAATATTAGGTCTCCATCGTCAAAAGTTGGCAGCACTCTAAGCGAGCACCGTAATTCTCATACCATGATGAGATCATGTGATCAGCTATTGTCGTTGCAGGTGTTCGTCACGTGATCAGTAGACCTGTTGCATGTCAACTCTCTTCAGTTCTTATTAAGTGTTGTACGAAAGCAGTCACATTGTAGATGGTGTCCCCAAGTTGTTTAATGAGAATTGTGTCATGATAGTTTCAGCTGGCATTCTACTGTCATAGATTGTGCAGTATATTTATAAAAATGTCCTTGAAGTGCATAAATAACCTGGATAACTTCTGCTATCTATAAAGTTCATACATCAACAAATGCACTCTTTATTAAACTTGACAGTTTTAAAATTTACATTAAAAAGCACTTTGACTTGCTCCTACATGCATAGCTAAAGTAATATAACTTTAGCTAGGCTCTAGTGAAGGCTCCCTGATGATGGTCGTAGACCGAAACATGTAGGAGCAAGTCAAAGTGATTTTTAATGTAAATTTTAAAAGTCTGTCAAGTTTAATAAAGAGTACATTTGTTGGTGTGTGAACTTTATAGATATCAAAATGCACGGTACAGCGATAAAAAAAATAATAAAATAAAAATAAACTTCTGCTATATTTGCGGAGAAGTGACATTTGCCTCAAGGAAGTGTTCAATTACCCCAACTATAAAAAAAGGCATATTTCTTGTATTTCGGCTGTAAGGTAGGGGACCAGGACAAAAAATGGGCACCACACATGTGCTGCACTACGTGTTCATCCAAACTCAAAGCGCGGGTGAATGGAAAAGGACGAATGCCATTTGGAGTGGCCATGGTTTGGAGGGTGCCTAGCAATCACAGTACTGACTGTTGTTTCTGTATGGTGCCCCCTATTGAAAATGGTATATCCATGAAGAAAAAATCAACACATGTGTATCCGAATATACCATCAGAAATTCGGCCTGTGCCTCATGGCGATGGACTTCCTGTTCCCGAACCTCCAGACAATTTTGCTAAGTACTCTGATGACAAAGACATTGTTTCTTCAAACAGCGAAGAACAGCAGCCATCAGCTTCAAGAGATGCAGACTACTTGCCAAGCACAGACTCCTCCAATCATAAGACCACAAGGCAAGCTCAATGACCTCCATCAGGGATCTCAAACTTCCAAAATATAAGGCAGAACTTTTGGCATCAAAGTTACAACAGTGGAATTTACTACACCACTCCATGAAAGTGACAACATTTAGCACCAGAAACCAAGAATTCGAGCAATTCTTTAAGACTGTAGGTTATTTCACCTACTGCAAAGACACTGATGGTCTGATGGATGCAATGCATATGAGGCATAGTCCTGAGCAGTGGCAACTATTCATTGATGCTTCAAAGACAAGTCTTAAAGCAGTCCTCTTACACAATGGAAGTAAGTTGCCTTCCATTCCTGTGGCATATGCTCCCAGCACAAAAGAAACGTGTACAACTATGAACAACATCCTGGTTGAAGTAGAAGTACCAATGGGAAGTTTGTGATGATTTTAAGGTAATCGGCGTTTTATTAGGACTGCAAGCTGGCTACACTAAATATCTTGTTTCCTGTGTGAGTGGGATAGCTGTGCCGGAGGCACCCACTATTCTAGGAAACATTGGCCCCACAGACAGTCATTAACATCTGGAATGAAAAATGTTATACATAAGCCTTTGATAACGCCAAGCAAAGTTTTCCTCCCCCACTACATATTAAATTGGGGGTTATGAAAAATTTTGTAAAGGCTTTGGATGTGAAGGGTCCTGCATTCACATACTTATGTGGAAAATTCCCCAGGCTCACTTACGAGAAAGTATAAGCAGGTGTGTTTATTGGTCCTCAAATCAGACAACTTTTTAAAGACCAGCAGTTTGAAGCAGTGTTAAGTGACAAGGAGAAAGCAGCATGGCAATCCTTTGAAAAGGTTTTGAATGGTTTTCTGGGAAATTTCAAAGCTGCAAATTTCAGAGAACTTGTAGGAGATCTGATGGATTCGTATGAAAAGCTGGGGTGCAATATGTCGCTGAAAATGCACTTTTTATTTTCACACCTGAATTTCTTTCCATTAAATTGTGGTGCCGTGAGTGATGAACGTGGGAAGCGCTTCCATGTTAGGTGATAATTGCGCGATGATGAGAAGATAAGCTCCTAAAACAAAATACCATCGACAGGCCAAGAGGACACGTTAAGGTCAGTAAATTTCTTGTACATATAACTATGATAGTGCTGTTATCTCGAAAACAAGAGCTAACCAATGAATTTTAGAATTACTTTCGTATTCTGCGGGCCAAAAAACATAAAGATGGTATATTCACTTAACCACAACATTCAATCATCCAAAATTTGTTGAACAGTGTAATTTGTATACTGTTACACCCCAGTCAGAAGGACCTAAAAATACCTTGACAAAGTGCATTTGCACTTCATGTTTTTACATAACAGCTTGCTTAAACATTGTCATAAATTTCTGTTCTATGCCAGCTACGAGACTTAAACAATAGGTACACCAAATCTGATACTTCGCTTTGTCACGTAGATCATATTTCTGATTATCACACATGCTAATTAATTTCTCATTTAAGGTAATCAAATTTCACTCACTGAACCCCTCAATCCTAGTCTGTACAGCAACCTGCCTTCATTAAAACTCCGAAGAAACCTTGCATGCTAAATATTGAGTAGTTCCCTGACAAAACGTACCTCAACATTGTTCATGACTAACGTAAAACTACATATCTGTATTTAAGTAAAGTGTTAGATTATGCCCTAACATGTTCTACATTCTTCGCTTACTCCTTTTAAGGATGCATGGAATGCGAATAAATTAAATTTTTTTCTTTACATTGACCACAATAGGCCACCATTTTGCATTTCTTGAAAATATACTCTGCTGCACATCAATTAACACGGAATGGCATGAACATCCAATACTAGGGCCACATTTTGTGTAAACACCATGCACTATAAAAATACATTTTAGTATACGTAACTACCCATTAATGAATAAACATGTCGCCACCCTCTGTAACACGAATTTTCGGCTCTTACTGTTAAAAATGTTTTGTGCATGCACATCATACGATTTACTCAGTTTTTTCAACTGACTAAGAATTCCAAAAACCTTACCTTGTTTTCTCGAACACGAACTTAAACCCTGATTTCGATGAGCACATTGCGTCTGCAGAAGTCTCCATGCCACTTAGATGGACGCCCGGAAACTAGAACTGTGGCGCCACAAGCGACCATGACTTGGCTCAGCGGTTGCCTTTTGTATTAAATAGATGGCGGGCAAAATCTCTTCTTTATGCAAGGTGAATCGGTGTCGAGTCACGTGAGAATTGAGTGCAACACAATATGAGTGGGATTCAAAGAGGAGCGTAGAATCGTTTCTTTTGTGGTTTTTATTGTAACCAGTACGGAGGAAATTTTTTAAAAGAAGTTTTCGTTACAGTTTTAGTACAAGGTAAGAGGATGTAATCGTTATTGAAAGTGTGTGAAAGTTGTATGGAGTAATGTTGCTTTGGTTGTTCATTAGTGTGATGATGATTAGTGTGTATGGCGTAAGATGTGTGTGAAAATAACTTAGTCATAACTGTTGCAAATTATTGATGATTTCATCGCCCAAGTTCATGATTACTATTTTGTTTCATTATATTGCCATCAGAATGCAGAGGGTGTGCTATGCCTGAGGGTGCCACAACTGCAACACAAATTGTGACCTGAAATTCTTCGGGTTTGTGAGTAATCCGCAACGGTAAGTATGATGTAGTGATTATTAAAATTCATGCCAGGACAGAGTCGTATTTCACTGTTCATAAACCGTTATCTTGTGAGCTGAATATATATCATGTAGTATGTTGTATGAACCGTGTATGTTATGCACATTATGCAGTAATATCCACAATGTGTATTTTTAGGATACATCATAACTTGAGGACGAATTTGTTCATATCCAGTGTTTTAATAAATGTATAATGTTGGAATAACGGGGTCCACTCAGCCTCGTGAGGTCAAACTGAGGAGCTACTTGAATAAAAAAGTAGCGGCTCCAGGTTCAGAAAACAGAGATTAACGGCCGTGAGGACTCGTTGCGCTAACCACGTGACA
>Ga0123355_10016434_pt1 | contig 11663 bp, 12 predicted proteins | sample TergutEmb28metaG_3_FD_89872 | JGI IMG/M metagenome (GOLD analysis project Ga0123355, IMG submission 89872) | Embiratermes neotenicus P1 segment gut microbial communities from Petit-Saut dam, French Guiana - Emb289 P1 | ecosystem: Host-associated > Arthropoda: Insects > Digestive system > Gut ...
TATCAAGTGCTATATCACGTTAATATTCTTTAATTACCCTTTATTCCCACAATGCCCAATGATTTTCATCATGTTCGCTTAATCCCCAATGCGGCCAGCAACCACCTCTTACACTGGCGTCTATAATAAAGAATTGCCTATCCACACCGTTTGAATCTGTAAACATGATACCCCCATGAGGTATCAAATAATGATAAAACGATACATTCAGCACAACGGCATCATTAGGATTTAGTTCATCGATAACAAATAAAACTTCGCTTGTATAGAATGTCATGCCATCATCGCCACCAAGCTCTAAAGAAACAAATGAAAAATTAGTAAGAGTTTCGTCAGGCCACATTACCATGGTGGTCGGCCAGCCTGTATATGGTTGGATATATGTGTGTTCGTAAATTATGTCAAACTCAGATAAAAATATATCTGCTTGCACATTGTAAAACTCTACATATCCGTCAATATCAATATCTCTGATATACATAGGGTGAGTGTTCCCCCAATGGAGCCTTAAGTCCTCACCTATATAATGATCCAAGCAAAAATCACATAATATATTTTCGTTGTAGCTGTAATCATTTGTGATTTCATTTGTTTGGTTAGTATCTGTAGGTTCGCTGGTTATATCTTGTTCGGTAAGATCATTTACTTCGTTGATATCGGTTTCTTCATCCGTTTCTCCATAGGGTACATCTTGAGCTATTTGGCAGTTTAGCGAGCTTAGACCGCCTTCATCATCATCTTCATATATGTCATCTTCGTACAAATCATCTTCGTACAAATATTCATATGCTGGTTCATATTCATATACATGCGCAGGATTATGGTTGCATCCTGTTAGCAAAAATAATGTGAATACCAATATGAGCATGTATAATCTATTCATAATACTTTGCTTCCTCTTCTCCTTTTAAGACACGAAGTGCGCCAAGAGCTAATGCGAGCAGTTCATGTTCGCCTGGATATGCATGGACTTCGGCTATAAACTTCACGCGTCTTGATATCTCTTTCACTAGATATTTCCAATGCGCTAAGCCGCCTGTAAGTAGTATCGCATCTACCTTGCCGCAAACAGCAGTTGACATTGCACCAATCTCTTTAGAGATTTGGTATATCATTGCATCGATTATCAATTGTACATGTGGCTCTTTTTTGCCACGTTCTTCTATTTCCATCATATTATTGGAATCGAAATAGGCCACAATCCCACCTTTGCCTGTAATGGCGGCTCGCATTTCGCTCTTTGTATATTCGCCTGAATAGCATAAATCCACCAAGTCACCAACAGGAAGGCTGCCGCTACGCTCTGGACTAAAGGGGCCGTCTCCATCGAGGGCATTGTTTGCATCAATTACCCGACCCTTTGCGTGTATACCAACAGATAATCCTCCACCCATATGGACGACTATAAAATTGGCATTAAAATAGCCCTTGCCGGCATCCTTGCAATACTGCCTGGCAATGGCTTTTTGGTTGAGTGCATGAAATATGGAACGGCGTTTTATTAGAGGATGCCCACTAACTCGTGATATATCATCAAACTCATCAACCACAACCGGGTCAACAATGAAAGCAGGTTTTCCTATATGTTTTGCGATCTCATGCGCAATCAGACCACCCAAGTTGGACGCATGTAGGCCTTGCAAGCCAGAGCGTAGGTCACGTATCATTGCTTCATTTACTCTATATGTGCCGCCGGGTATCGGTTTTATTAGACCTCCCATCCCTACAACTGCATCAAAATCTTCAAGAGGTATCTCAGAATCTTTCACAAAGTTCATGATAATTTCTTTACGGAAATCGTACTGATCTGTAACTTTCTCGTACGGGGATAATTCACTTGTGCTATGGCGTAGAGTTTTGTCCAAAACGAGGGTTGTATTTTCAAATATTGCAACCTTGGTAGAAGTAGAACCTGGATTAACTATCAATAATTTCATTTGAATCAGTCCTTTTACAATATATTAACTATCAGAGAAACCACAAAACAAAGAAGCACATAGTGCGTACTTTGGGGATTGCTTGTGTGAAGCAAGTAATCAAGTTACGATAATATTCCTAAAGCAATAGAAATCAATTTGCTCTCTGCGGAATCTGCTCTGGAGGTCATAATTATTGGCCTCTTTGCTCCAAGAACTACGCCGCCCCCCTTTCCTCCTGCTAAAAAAGCTAATGCCTTATATAAAATATTACCCGCTTCTATATCTGGACATACCAAAATATCCGCATCTCCTCTTATTGGGGAATCAATTCCCTTTAAATCGCAAGATTCTTTGCAGATTGCGTTGTCTAAAGCAAGTGGGCCAGCCATTGTAAATTTATTGTCAAGCGGTGATTTTTTAGCTTTGTGATTTTCAATTAATTCTGCAATATCCATTGTCACTGGCATCTTTTGGTCGATCTTTTCTTTTGCGGCTAAAAGAGCAACCTTTGGATTGTTTATCCCCAATGCCAGCACAGATTCGACAGCATTGTGAATAATTTCTTGTTTCACGGATATTTCCGGGGAAATATTAATAGCAGCATCGGATATAAACAAGAGCTTGTGATAAGTTACAAGTTCAAAAACAGCTAAATGACTAAGTTTACGACCAGTACGCATCCCTATTTCTTTGTCAAGCACTGCTTTCATGATTACCGATGTATCAACTTTGCCCTTCATTAAGGCTTGAGCCTTGCCAGTAGAGACTAGCTGGGTTGCAATCTGACATGCAATCGTAGTATCTGGTTCGTCTACAATAACACAGTCTGAAATGTCAACCTTTGCAGAATCAGCTGTTTTTCGGATATTGTTCATATTTCCTATCAAAATAAACTTTGCGATATCTCGTGCAGCTTCTATAGCAGCCATGATATTTACATCATCGGCGCAAGCAACGCTTATGGTTGCTGCTGCACTTTGGGAAGCTCTCCTGTACAAATCAGATAATATATTTATATTATCGCCTCCTTCTTTGGTGATTTTAACATGTGAATATAAAAATTCCAACTATTTTATTGTCATTCTATTTCATATGTGATTCTAAATAGCAAGGATTTTTGCCGATATATTATACCGATTCTAATTAAAATCATATTTGCCTATCGCGGCAAAACCACTTGAAACGCTTGCTTCGCGTTTCAAGCCGCCGCTTAGTCAAACAGGTTTTAATTTGGAATCGGTATTATGATCCAGTGGATTTGTATCTTTTGAGTCCAAAGTTAAAAAAAACAACTACTGGCAATATAAACAACAGCGCACCAATTGGGGCGATGGCATAGAGTATACTTTCTTCACGTCCAATTAGATAGAGTAACGGATAATACTGTACCAATGCCAGCGGAATAACAAATGTAACAAAACGCAAAACATGTTCGCCGTAAACAGAAAACGGCAACCGTCCATGCTCTCTACCACCGTCAGTAAATATATTCATAAACTCTAAACCTTCTACAGTAAAAAACGAAAACGCTGCATACAGCACAAATAACATAAAAAACAGTATAATACCGCAAAAAATCATTAGTACCAATACCAAAACTTTGTCCCATGTCCATGTGATGCCGGCACGAGGGATTACATATACAAAAACTAGTACAGCTTGCAAAGACCGTCCCAGCCGAGAAAAGTCTATAGTGCTTGCGACAACCTGAAACACAATATTACGAGGCCGTACCAGCGCACGGTCAAACCCGCCATTACCAAGCAAAACAGGGAATCTATCAAATCCGCGCCCAAACATCTCTGCAAGAGAGAATCCCATCATCATAACGGCAAAACCAATTAGTATCTCTTGGTATGTAAAGCCATCTACCGAATCAAACAGCATAAACAAAAACGCTAAAGACATAAAAACAGCAAAGGACACCATAAATTGCCCCATCAATGTAAAGATGAAGGAGAGCTTATATTGAAGCTGACTTTTTAGATGAATAGTAAAATATTTATAATAAAGTTTCACATCAACACCTCTTGTGTAATCATCCACCCTGCACAACGACCCGCGAAATGGCTCGTTTCATCCACAACCGACCAATCACAACCAAGATCACCAACCACATAGCTTGAAGCCCTATCCCTCTAAGTATCGCAGTTCCTTGCAGATAACCGCTAAATATAAGTAGAGGCATGTTTTGCATAGACCCAAAGGGCAATAACTCTGCTACAGTTCTTATTGATCCTGGGAAAAATGGCAATGGTATATACGCACCAGACAAAAAATCAGCAAATATCGCAACCAGAAGCCTGACTCCCGAACTATTGATGGTATAAAAAGCCGATATATATACTAGCAACGAAAACGATATCACAACACCAAGAGCAAGTATCATGCTTAACAAGAAAAATCCCCAACGTATAAGCTCTGTAGGGACAATCAACCTTAAAGGATGCGGCAAAAATAACGCAATCGCTATAAGAGGTACAGCTCGCAAAAGTGTACGCGAAAGCCGATTTGCCGCAGTCAAACTAATCCAAAAACCATATAAATCAACAGGTCTTGCAAGTTCATATGCAATCGACCCGGTTTCGATTGATTCGAATATACTGTTCTCGTAAAACCATAAAAAAAATAATGCGACAAAGGCCTGTTGAAGCCAGATATACGTAACAGTATGCGAAAATGACATAGGAAAATTGGCGGGATTAGAACGATAAAACGCCAAAAAAGCTAGTACATACATCAAACCCCAAGCAAACTGAGTTAAAAGCCCAGCAAAGGCAGCAAATCGGTATTGTAATGAGTTAATAAAACGAATGCGAAAGAGCGCCTGATATGGTTTTAGATATATCATAAAATTTCCGATTTGTGCCGAGACACATGACATCCAATGGAAACAGCAACTGGTAATCCTGCAATATGTGTAGGATATGAAAGAATCCTTACACCAAGTGCAGTAGTTTTGCCACCAAGTCCAGCAACCCCGATTCCCAATGCATTTATATTATCTAAAAGTCGTTCTTCTACATCAGTCCAAAATGGGTCGTTTTTTTTGTCATACATTTGCACAAGTGCTTCTTTGGATAGGAGTGCAGCTTTTTCCATGGTACCCCCTACTCCAACGCCAACAACAATTGGTGGACATGGATCTGCGCCTGCTTTTTTTACGACTTCCAATATAAATGCTTCTACCCCAGATAGTCCGGCGGATGGAGTCAGCATTTTTATAGCACCTTTGTTTTCACTACCAAACCCTTTGGGCATAACCACAATTTTTAGTTTATCTCCATTCACTAACTCATAGTGTATTACTGCTGGGGTATTATCACCTGTATTAATCCGGTGGATTGGGTCTGCGACAACGCTAGCCCGAAAATATCCATCTTTGTAACCTTGGCGCACACCTTCGTTAATGGCATCACTTATATTACCCTGTACATGCACATCTTGACCGATTTGGATAAACACTACAACAAGACCAGTATCTTGGCACATAGGCATTTTTTCTGTTTTTGCAATTTCCATATTTTTTATTATCATATCGAGGCTATTTTGAGCAAGTGGCAGATCATCTGATTTACGGGCGGCAAGTAAACAACGCTGTATATCAGGGTCAGCACTAATATTGGCATCGATACATAGTTGTGCTACAGTTTTTGTTATTTCATGTGCGGGAATGATTCTCATAAATTTTCCCCCATTCTTGTCATGGATTCTGGATCTAGGATTTTTTTTATCATTTCTTCTCCTCCCAATCTGTTTACCAACGATTGGTCTTGGAGGCAAATCTCTAACGCGGTCATTTTTTCTTCAAGTGCAATCTTTGCTATTGCGCCGGCTCTTTCGTAACCGATGTATGGTGTCAGTGCTGTTGCTAGTATTGGGCTTTCTTCTACATATGCTTTAATCCGTTTGAGATTGTTTTCGCTTAAACGGATTTTTTTTACGCATTTTTCGCCAAAAACTTTAAATGCATTGTTCATCATACTAACAGATTGTATCAAGTTAAAAATGAGTACCGGTTGCATTACATTGAGTTCAAATTGTCCAGCTTCTGATGCTAAACTGACAGTAAGATCATTGCCAATAACTTGGAAAGCCACTTGGTTTATGAGTTCTGGTAAAATCGGGTTTACCTTTTCGGGCATGATGGAAGAGCCGTGTTGCAATTTTTCCAATGTTATCTCTCCAAGGCCACATTGCGGCCCTGATGCCATTAATCTAAGGTCGTTTGCTATTTTTGAGATATTGACTGCACAAATTTTTAGTGCAGCTGAGACCTCTGTAAAACAGTCTGTATTTTGGGTGCCATCTACTAAGCTATCACAACGCTTTAACTCTTTTAGGCCGGTAATTTTTCGCAACTCAACTATTACATCTTTGACATATGCTGGATTTGCGTTGAGTGCTGTGCCTACTGCTGTAGCACCTAGATTTACTTCATATAAATAATTGCCTGTATTGCTTATGCGGTCTATGTCTCGCTTTAAAACACGTAGATATGCGTCAAATTCCTGTCCTAGACGTATAGGCACAGCATCTTGTAAATGGGTACGTCCCATTTTTATTACAGTGTCAAACTCTTTTGCTTTTCCCTTAAATATATCGGCAAGCTCGGACATCGTCTCTAGAAGTTCGTCAAGGAGTTTTCTTATGCAAATCCTGGCGGCTGTTGGTATTACATCATTAGTGGACTGCGACATATTTACATGATCATATGGATTTACTATTGAGTTTAGACATTTTTCGTGACCCATTTCAACGAGTGCTATATTGGCTATTACTTCGTTTGCATTCATGTTTAGTGAAGTACCAGCTCCACCTTGGATAGGATCAACTACAAAGTGTTCATGATAATATCCGTCAATTATAGCATCACAGGCATTGACGATATGCACAAATATACCTGGTGCTTTTTGTTCTAATATTTTTTTATTGGCATGAGCAGCAGCTTTTTTTACCATTGCAATGGCTTTTATAAGCTCAGGATGCAGTTGGTAATTTGTGATCGGGAAGTTGTCAAGTGCTCTGTAGGTGCTAATACCGTAATATGCACCATGTGGCAGAATTACCTTTCCGAGAGAATCTTCTACGGTTTTACCCTGCCTGGATTTGGTTGTCATAATAATCGTCCTTTCGACATGTTGTGTGGCTTATTATGCATTATTTATGGAAAGAATAACATATATAGCAAAATCAATGAGAAACAGTCTCCACACGAGCTGAAATTGCGAACGTTTCTATGCAATTTCAGCGACATGTGGGACTGATTTCGAATTATTTTGCGGTTTCTATCCACAATTTGGGGTGAAATTTGTGTTACAAAAATACATGAAAAAATATCTATGGGTGATACTAACGCTACTGCTTGTGATTGGCATATTAGTCACAGTTTGGATCATAACAAAAACACCCCCTGCCGAACAAAATTTTCAAGGGATTTTTGTACGGCATATTTTGGAGGAATCGTCATCGACATTTATATAAAACCCAAAAAAAAGGTAACATTGTCTGGTCAGTCAGCAATATATATAAAAGATGTAGCAGAAGTTATAGCCACTGCAAAAGTAACCGAAAAAATAAATACAATGAAACTCATAGATGTTGGGCGTGAAGAAGAAAAGAAAAAGAGTTACTTGGTTAGTGTAACCGATATTATCAAAAAAATCATGAAATCCTACCCCGATTACACAGTCAATAATGTAGGCGAAATTGATACATTAGTCCAACATACTGCGCACAAAGGTAAAGACCGTTCTTGGCTAAAATGGCTAAAGGTGGTTTTTGTTGTTATTGTGCTTTTTGTAGGGTCTGCAACAGCTATCATGTCATTTCACACAGATGGACAAATGCCAAAAATATTCGAAAACTATTACCGCATGTTTTATGGGGAATCACAGTCAAATCCCAAAATTGTTAATATTCCCTACGCTATTGGGATCGCTGTTGGGATTATTGTTTTTTTTAATCATTTTATGGGTAAGAAAATCACAAATGACCCAACGCCAATCGAAGTCGAAATGGAGTTATACGAAATGGACGTCACCGATACTGTAGTAGAAGTCTTAAACCAGCGTAAAGAAGCAAATCTTGACGGAGCCAATGATGGATCTGATTAGGCACACAGCTTCTGCTGTTATCGGGCTTGCATCTGGGTTGGTGGTTGCAGGAGCAGTTTATGCATTTATAACAATCGTTGGTGTGGTACCTCGCTTGGCACAAAAAACAGGCACAAAGCACCGTATCAAGATTTATGAATCTGCTCTTGCGCTTGGTGGTATTTTTGGGACTGTAGCTGGCGTTTATACTTTTTTTATACCAATAGGATCATTGGGGGTTGTTGTGTTTGCGATCGCAAATGGCATTTTTGTCGGATGTTTGGCTATGTCTTTGGCAGAAGTGCTTAATGTTCTTCCGATTTTTACACGTAGGGCCAGGCTCCAAAGAGGACTGTTTTTTTTAGTGCTTGCTATAGCGATTGGAAAACTAGTTGGTGCGTTATTGTACTTTTTGGTGCCAGGTTTTTTTGATACAACAAATATGTAATACCGATTCCAATTAAAATCCTATTTGCCTATCGCGGCAAAACCGCTTGCTTCGCGTTTCAAGCCGCCGCTTAGTCAAACAGGTTTTAATTTGGAATCGGTATTAGATCTCATAAAAAACCGGTATGACACCATACCGTTTTTTAGGTTATTTTTTAAAGGGTGATTTCATGACTACGCATGTTGATAAAAAGCAATACGACGAAATGGTAAAGGCTGCTTCCCCATCAAGTACAGTGGGAATCAATTGCTTCAAGGCATTTTTGGTAGGGGGTAGTATCTGTGCCATCGGGCAAGTGCTTTACAATATATTTGATACAAGAGGATTTGACCGAGAGGACGCAGGGCTTTTGGTTGCAGGCATCTTGATTATTACATCTGTTGTCCTTACTGTATTGGGACTCTACAACAAGCTAGGCAAACATGCCGGTGCTGGATCTGTAGTACCCATTACAGGTTTTGCAAATGCCATTGCAGCACCTGCTATAGAGTACAAAAAAGAAGGACTGGTACTTGGCGTAGGAGCAAAAATGTTTGTGATAGCGGGTCCTGTGATTGTTTATGGAGTAATGACCTCGGTGCTAGTTGGTATTATTTATTATTTTGTGAAATAAGGTGATTTTGTGCAAAAACACATAGGTGAACAAACCGTTCGTTTTCTAAACCCACCAACAATTACCCAAACGGCATCTATTGTAGGGCCAAAAGAAGGGGAAGGGCCACTGGCAAAGTATTTCGATGTAATTTCTCAAGACTCGTTATTTGGAACTGATAGTTGGGAAAAAGCCGAAAGCGAGCTGGTGCGCCAAACCATTACACTTGCCGTGCAAAAAGCCAATTTGCAATTGTCCGACATCAAGTACATCCTAGCAGGGGATCTACTCAACCAAGAAACCGGGACAACATATGGTGTAAGGAGTTTGGGACGGCCTTTTTTTGGACTCTTTGGAGCGTGTTCTGCTATAGGAGAAGCCATGACCCTCGGAGCTATGATTATCGATGGGGGATTTGCTGACTATGTAGTAGCTTCTGCCAGTAGTCATTTTTGTGCAGCAGAAAAAACTTTCCGTTTTCCACTTGAATTGGGAACCCAACGACCGCCAACAGCATCATGGACTGTTACTGGCGACGGAGCTGTTGTGTTATCAGCCTTAGGAGCTGGGCCTTTTATAACAACGGCAACCACAGGTGCAATCATAGATTACGGGACCAAGGACCCCAACAATATGGGGGCTGCGATGGCTCCTGCGGCGGCTGATGTCCTTACAAAACATTTCCAAGATTTGAATATACAACCAGATTATTATGATGTAATTGTCACTGGGGATCTCGGTGCGATTGGCAGCGACTTGCTTCTTCAATTGATGACAAAAGCCGGATACGATTTGCACCAAAATCATAAAGATTGCGGATTATTGATTTTTGACACAAAAAAGCAAGATGTGCATGCTGGGGGCAGCGGATGCGGTTGTTCTGCAGCTACATTTGCAGGATATTTCTATAAACTGCTCTTGCGAGGAGAAATAAAGAAAATGTTGTTAGTGCCAACAGGAGCATTGCACAGTGTGGCGACTATGCAACAAGGAGAGAGTATCCCAGCCATTGCACATGCTGTAGCTATTGAAACTCAAAAACAGTAAGAATATATAGTTATTGACTATAGTACACGAGAGGTGACATGATGAATATTTTGTGGGCATTTATTGTAGGTGGTAGTATTTGTATAATTGGTCAACTACTTATTGACCTTACAAAGCTAACCCCTGCAAGGATCTTGGTACTCTTTGTAGTAGCAGGTTGTATATTGGGTGGACTTGGCTTGTATGACCGCTTGGTTGATTTTGCAGGAGCAGGCGCATCCATTCCACTCCCTGGCTTTGGAAACCTTCTTGCTCGCGGTGTAAAAAAAGCTGTCGATGAACGAGGGTTTCTTGGTGTTATAACTGGTGGATTTACTGCAATGGCCGGAGGTGTAACAGTTGCAGTGGTATTTGGATATTTGGCAGCTCTAGTCAGTTCACCAAGAAAAAAGCAGTGATCATCTAATACGAAATAAGCGGCAAAGCCGCGTTTTCGCCGCCGCTTTAACAGCGGTTGCCGCCAAAAGCGGCAAATAAGCTTTATGAACGCAGCTGCATAGCGGCGTAGCGAATACAAAATCAAGCTACGAAAAATGCCGGTGCAAGGTTTTTACACGCTTTTTCGCAAAACCTTGCACGCAATCTTCCTGTTGGAGCGCGCACAGCGCGTGGAAATGGGAAGATCGGCTTTTTTCGTAGCCTCTATTTATCTATTTATAAGATCAATACACAGTTTAGCATTGAGCGTAGATAAATCCCTCAACCGATTAGCAGCCGCGTAGATATCTGACGATATTTTGTCAAAATCATCATGAATGTCTTTTGCATATTCTACAAGTTTATCCACTTGTATTTCTTCAACGGGCATATACCAATGCTGTCCCATTGACTGTAAAAATTGGCGTATTTTTGGGCTATACACCAACCCAATACAAGGTACGCCTTTTTCTAATGCATAAACAAGAGCATGGAGGCGCATCGCAAGAGCAAATGTGGCAGACCCCATTATAGCTCGGGCTTGGTTAAAATCATGCAGATCTGGTTCTATGAGTACACTAGGATGCTTCATTAGTGCCATTACACGACGAGATATATCAGAATCTTGATCAATCCGCATCGGCACAAAAACAGCCTGATAACCGTAAGTCTCTATAACAAAATCGGTAAACGAAGCAACATATTCCTCCATATAAGGAGGATTGTGCTGCCAGCTCCTTAGCCCAATAGCAAAAAACGGTCCCGTGACACCTTTTTCACGCAAAAGTTCTTCGCAATTTTTCGCAGGAGGTAGTGCAAGTGCAGCATCAGCAGTTACATGAACCTCCGGCCCACTTACACGAATTTGGCTTAGAGCATCAAGAGATTCTGGTTCTCTAAGTGTGATCAAATCAACTTTGCTTAAAGCTCTCCTGGCTCGCTTCACGTTTACAGGGCGATATACAGGTCCTATACCATTTGCGTATAACATATTTTTTGCGCCAAGCCTCCTGGCCATGTTGATCACCAACAAGTAATAAATCAGACTCTTGGTACTGGTTTCGTCTTGTATCAAGTTACCTCCACCAGTAATAAGCAAACCAGTTTTCCTAAGTTGCCAAAATACCGATATAAAATTAAAGCGA